>Ga0335075_10002596_pt1 | contig 28910 bp, 23 predicted proteins | sample Lox_Sample_24_FD_206723 | JGI IMG/M metagenome (GOLD analysis project Ga0335075, IMG submission 206723) | Soil microbial communities from Loxahatchee National Wildlife Refuge, Florida, United States - Lox_Sample_2.4 | ecosystem: Environmental > Terrestrial > Soil > Wetlands | place: USA...
CGGGGCGCACAGCCGAAGGTCAAGGCCGCGATGACCTGGGTGCCGTGGACATACGGGCGGCTCGCGCTCACCTCCGGGTACGGGGCCGGAGTCCGCTCCCCCGGCTGGTACGACCACCTGTTCACGGCCGGACCGCACCCGGTCGAAAGCTGGCTGGCCCGGGCCGCCGGCGTGCTCCGCGACGAGGGAATCGGCGTCTCGCCCGCCCATGTGATCGAAGCGACCCGGCTCGCGGAGGCGCTCGCCGCCTTGCGCGGCAGGCCACTGGCAGGTCTCGACGAAGTGAGCCAGGCGGCACTGTCCGTTCTTGCCGACGGATCTGATCTCCTGCTCGCCCTCATCCAGCGCCGGCTCGTGGTCGGCGAGCGGCTGGGTACGGTCCCCGCCGCGACGCCAGCGGTGCCATTGCAGCAGGACCTCCGGCGGCAGCAGCGGGCTCTGCGGCTGCGCCCGGACGCGATCACCAGGGACCTCGATCTCGACCTGCGCAAGCCGAGCGACCTGGCCCGCAGCCACCTGCTGCACCGGCTGCTGCTGCTGCGCGTATCTTGGGGCGCCTCCAGCCAGGGCCGGACCGGGCACCTCGGGACGTTCCGGGAAAGCTGGCAGCTCACCTGGCGGCCCGAACTGGACCTGGCGCTGATCGAGGCCAGCATGTGGGGCAGCGCGGTCGAGTCCGCCGCCGTCGCCCGGGCCCGCTCGCTCGCCGCGGGCTCGACGGCACTCGATGAGCTGACCGCGCTCACCGAGCGGTGCCTGCTCGCCGACCTCGGCGGCGCCCTGCCTGACGTGCTGACCGCGGTCAGGGAACGCGCAGCGCTGGACACCGACGTGACGCACCTGATGGCGGCGCTGCCCGCGCTGGTCCGCGCCGCCCGCTACGGCGACGTGCGCGGTACCGACCCGGCGCGGCTCGGCGAGGTGGCCGCCGAGATGATCACGCGCGTCTGCGCCGGCCTGCCTGTCGCGGCCGCCTCCCTGGACGAGGGCGCGGCCCGGGTGATGCGCGAGCGGATCGACGCCGTCCACTCGGCCACGTCGCTGCTCGATGACGCCGCTAGCCGGGGCCGCTGGCTGGACGCGCTCGCCCGCCTGAACGGGCCGCCGCTGATCGGCGGCCGGGTGACCAGGCTGCTGCTGGACGCCGGGCGGATCACGGTCGAGGCGGCGGCGGGGCGGATGACGCTGGAACTGTCCGCCGGGGCAGCGGCGGCCGCGGCGGCCGGCTGGGCGGAAGGGTTCCTGTCCGGCAGCGGGCTGCTGCTTGTGCATGACGAGCGGCTGCTGCGCCTGGTCGACACCTGGCTGGCCGGGCTGGACGCGGACACGTTCGCGGCTGTGCTGCCCGCGCTGCGGCGGACGTTCGGCACGTACGCGCCGCCAGAGCGCCGCGCGGTCGGCGAACGCGCGGCCCGGCTCGGCGTCGGCCCCCGGCCCGGCCGCGCGGGGCCCGCCGGTGACGACGACTACGACGCCGGCCGGGCCGCCGCCGCGGTCCGCGTCGTCGCCGGGATCCTCGGGCTGTCCCGGTGAGCGACGGCGTCCCGGAGGCGAGCGAACGCATAAGGCGCTGGCGGCTGGCGCTCGGCGGTGCCGACGACGGCACCGGCGTGCCGCTGGCCGGCGACGACGCGCGGATCGACGCGGCGCTCGGCGCGCTGTATGACAGCGACGGTTCGTCCGGGGACCTGCCGGAACGGGCAACCCGCAAGCGGAGCGCCGGCCTGGGCGCGTCGGCGCCCGGCGTCGCCCGCTGGCTCGGCGACATACGCGCCTACTTCCCGGTCAGCGTCGTCCAGGTGATGCAGAAAGACGCCATCGACCGCCTCGGCCTGACCCGGCTGCTGCTCGAACCGGAAATGCTGGAGGCGGTCGAGCCCGACGTGCACATGGCCGGCACGCTGCTGTCGCTGAACAAGGTGCTGCCGGAACGGGCCCGCGAGTCGGCGCGCGCCGTGGTGCGAGCGGTCACCCAGGACCTCGAGCGGCGGCTGGCGCAGCGGACCCGCGCCGCGGTCACCGGGGCGCTGAACCGGGCCAGCCGGACCAGCAGGCCGCGGCGCCCGGCCGACATCGACTGGGACCGGACGATCAAGGCTAATCTGAGGAACTACCTGCCTGAATACCGCACGGTCGTACCGGAGCGGCTCATCGGGTACGCGCGCAAGCAGCAGGCGATCGCCCGCGACGTGATCTTGTGCCTGGACCAGAGCGGGTCGATGGCGTCCTCGGTGGTGTACGCCGGGGTGTTCGGCGCGGTGCTGGCGTCGGTGCGGTCGCTGCGGACCAGCGTCGTCGCGTTCGACACCGCCGTGGTCGATCTCACCGAGAAGCTGACCGACCCGGTGGAGGTCCTGTTCGGAACCCAGCTGGGCGGCGGCACAGACATCAACCGGGCCATCGCCTACTGCCAGCGGCTGATCACCCGCCCGGCCGCGACGATCCTCATCTTGATCAGCGACCTGTTCGAGGGCGGCGACGCCGACTCGCTGCTGCGGCGGGTCGCCGGCCTGACCGCCTCCGGCACGCAGGTCATCGCGCTGCTCGCGCTGAACGACGATGGCGCGCCAGCCTACAGCCATGACGTCGCCGCCGAACTCGCCGAGATCGGCGTCCCCGCGTTCGCCTGCACGCCCGACGCGTTTCCCGAGCTGATGGCCGCGGCGATCGAGCGGCGCGACATTGCCGCGTGGGCGGCGGCACGGCCGGCGCGCTAGCGCTAGCCGTCAGCCTCCTCAAGCGCGGCCAGGAAATCCCGCACCACGGCGAGTTCCTCGTCCGTGAACCGGGTCAGGACCGGCGCCTCGCCCGCCGACTTGGCCGCGTACAGCGGCACGATCCGCCGGTTGAAGTTCTCGTCATCGAGCCGGACGATGACCCGCCGGCGGTCGGACGGATCCGGCTCGCGCCGCGCGAGACCGCCGCGCTCGAGCCGGTCGATCGCCGCGGTGATGGCGCTGGTGGTGAGCCCGGTACAGCGGGCCAGTTCCCCCGCGCTCATCGGCCCCTGGAGCTGCAGCAGCCCGAGGCAGTGCAGGTCCGTGTAGCCGAGCCCGGCCCGCTCGGCGACCTGGTAGCTGAACACGTTAGCCCGCGTCATGTACATCCGCAGCCCGCGCCGGACCGCGTCTTCCAAGCTCACGCGGTCGCCCGCCCTTGCCTTAATATCTCGATTCATCGTAATATCCACCTCGGTGGACAACGCTCATCGTGGCCGCCGCTCCCGGTGCGCCGGTCGGCACCGCCATCCGTCAATCCCCGGACGGCTCGTACCGGCTCACGGTCTCCATCGGGAGCACGCGCAGCGTGGTCGCCGTCAGCCCCGGCGGCGCCTTATCCGGCCGCTGAGTTCCCGTGCCGCCACGAAACCAGCACATATCACAGCGAAATGACAAAATGTCAGTAGCGTGTGACACAGTGTCGCCATGCCGAGCATCAGACATGAGGCCACGGCGATGCTCCTGCGCCGCAACCTCCAGCTAGCCCCCTACCTGCTCGCCTGCACCGGATACAACCTCACCCGGGGAACGGCCGTGCTCGCGGACTCCAGCCTCCCCGACGAGACCCCGAGGGAGTGGCGCGCGGACGTCGTCACAGTGACCACGGGTTCCGGCGGCAAGCTCGCCATCGTCTGCGAGCCGCAGACTTCCCGGCCGAAGCCGAAGAAGTGGTGGTCCTGGCTTGCCTACATCGCCGCCGCCGGAGCCCATCATGACTGCCCGGTCGTGGTGATGGCCATCACCTTGTCCCAGGACATCGCCCGGCGCTGCGCGCGCACGTTCCGCACCGGGCATCCAGACCTGAACCTCACCCTTGTCGTCAGCGGGGCGCATAACACCCCCCATCCCGACGCTCCGGGCGCCGAACATGTCAGTGTCGAACTCGCCGTGCTCAGTGCCCTTAACGGCAACCTCGACCTCACCCGGCAGGCGGATCGCCGGTACCTGCTCCGCAAGCTCCTGTCCGCCAGTGACAGTGACGCCCTGCTCTACAATCGTTACATCTACCTCGCCGCCCGGCGGCCGGTCCGGAAGGCACTGGAGGACGACATGAAGACTTTGCCCCGGGTTCCTTACATCGATGACGCCATCGAGCAAGGCTTCGAGCAGGGCCGGGCAGCAGGACTCGCCCGGGGACATGCAGAGGGACGAGTGGAGGGACGAGCCGAGGGACGAGTGGAGGGACGAGTGGAGGGCGCACGGGACATGCTGTTCCGCCTGCTGAAGGCGCGGGGCTTCACGGTACCGGCCAGGATCCGGCGGCTGGTCGAGAGCTGCGCCGATGTCCTCCAGCTGGATGAATGGGGAGAGCGGACGATCACCGCCAAGACCCTGAAGGACGTCTTCGGCTGACCACAGCCCAGGCGGGGCTCACGCGCCCAGCAGTCGCAGCACGGCGAGCACGCGCCGGTTGTCATTGTCATCGGGCGGCAAGCCGAGCTTGCCGAAGATGCTGGCCACATGCTTTTCCACCGCACCGCCGGACACGACGAGCTCGGCGGCTATCCCCGCGTTAGACCTTCCCTCGGCCATCAGCGCGAGAACCTGGCGTTCGCGCGGGGTCAGGGTGTCCAGCCCGCCCCTCTTCCTGCTGGCGCGGAACAGCTGGCTGACCACCTCGGGGTCGAGCGCCGTCCCGCCGCCGGCCACCCGCTCCAGCGCCGCCGCGAACTCGGCCACGTTCGCCACCCTGTCCTTGAGCAGGTAGCCGACCCCGGCCGCGCCGCCCTCGAGCAGCTGCGCACTGTACGAGGTCTCGATGTACTGGGAGAACACCAGCACGCCGGTGCCGGGAAAGTCGCGCCGCAGGGCCAGCGCCGCGCGAAGCCCTTCGTCGGTATGGGTGGGCGGCATCCGGATGTCCACCACACACACGTCCGGCCCGCACCCCGCGGCGTTGTGCTCGGCGACGGCTGCGAGCAGCGACTCACCGTCGGCGACTGCCGCGCACACCCTGTGCCCCCTGTCCTCCAGCAGCCGGATCAGCCCCTCGCGCAGCAGCGCCGCGTCCTCGGCGATAACCACCCGCATCCCGTGTCTCCTCAGGCCCGCAGCGGCAGCGTGACCGTCACCACGGTCGGGCCGCCGCCAGGGCTGTCGATGTTGATCCGCCCGTCAACTGTTGACACCCGCTGCGCGAGCCCGTCCAGGCCGCTGCCGCGGCTCGTGTCCGCGCCGCCGATGCCATCGTCGCTTATTTCCAGAACAAGCAGTCCCGCTTGTTCGGAAGAAATGCCTATTCGCACCTGGTTGGCGTAGCTGTGCTTAGTGGCATTCGCTATCAGTTCAGCGGCACAGAAGTAGGCGATGGTCTCGATCGCCGGCGAGGGCCGCTCCGGTATCTCGGCATGCACGGCTGCGGGAATGGCGCTGCTCGCGGCCAGTGACTCCAGCGCGACAGCCAGCCCGTTGTCGAGGGCGGGCGGGTGGATGCCGCGAGCGATGTCGCGCAGGTCGGCCAGCGCGTCGGTGGCGTTGCGCTGCGCGGCGTCCAGCAGTTCGCGCGCCGTGTCCAGGTCGGCGCCCAGCTTCTCCCTGGCCATGCCGAGGTTCATCGCCAGCGCGGCGAGTCGCATCTGGGCGCCGTCGTGCAGGTCGCGCTCCACCCTGCGCAGCGCGGCCGCCGAGTCATCCACCGCCAGCGCCCTGGTCCGCTCCAGTTCGCTGACCCGCTCCGCCATCGTGCTGCGCGCGAGCAGGCTCGCGATGAGCCGCCGGTCCCCGGCGTTGATGGCCGCCGCGAGCCAGCGCCCGGCCGCCACCTGGACGATGCCGAACAGGGCCGCGGGCAGCGTGGCCAGCCAGGATCCGGCGCTGAGGGTTATGCCGACTGGCGAGATCGCCGTCAGCGTACCCGGCGCGTGATCGAGGAACAGCAGCCAGATCGTCGGATAACTCATGTCGATCAGCCCGCAGATGACGAACGAGACGGCGAACCCCTGGACGGCCGCGACCGGGAGCTTGACCAGCGCGTAGCCGGTAGCCCGCCAGCCCGGCCGGTATCGCAGACGCCTGTCGATCCGGTTCAGGATGCCGGTACCGGGCTGGAAAGCCGGCGGTGGCGGCACCGCGACGCCCAGCACCCGGGCGAGCAGCCTGCGGTGCAGCGCGCCGAGCGCCACCGCCAGCCGCAGCGATGCCATGAGCAGCAGCAGCCCGACCACCGTGAACACGACCGTCACGCTGAGCGCTAGCCCCGGCACGATCGTGTACACCATGATGACGAACGTCAGCAGGCCGGCCGGCGAGCCGAGCGCGCAGTACAGGACGTCACGCAAGGCCCGGTTGAGCTCCATAGGTTCCTATCTTCTCCCGGATAGGTTCCTATCTTCCCCCCGGATAGGTTCCTATCTTCCCCCCGGCTGGGGGGAAGATAGGAACGCAGGCGGGGCCACGGCCCGGGGAACCGGCCGCCGTGGTTATATAAGTGGCCATGGACGAGAAGCAGCAGCGGGTGCGGGTCACGGTCACCGGCGGGGTCGCCGATGTGCGGCTGGACCGGCCGGACAAGCTGAACGCGCTGGACCGGGCCATGCTCGCGGCGCTGCTGACGGCCGGCCGCCAGGTGGGGCGGGACGCGGCGGTACGCGCCGTCGTGCTGTCCGGCAACGGCAGGGCTTTCTGCGCGGGGCTGGACTTCGCCGAGTTCCAGGCGATGATCACCGACGGTGCCGCGCAGATACCAGCGCCCGAAGATGACGACGGCTACACCGGGCCCGCGCGGGCACTGGCTCAGCGCGCCGCGTACGTCTGGGCCGAGCTGCCCGTCCCGGTGATCGCCGCGGTGCACGGCGTCGCCTTCGGCGGCGGGCTGCAGATCACGCTCGGCGCGGACATCAGGCTGGCCGCGCCGGACGCGCGGCTGTCGGTCATGGAGATCAAGTGGGGCCTGATCCCGGACATGACCGGCAGCCAGCTGCTCCCCGAACTGGTCGGCCGCGACGTCGCCAAGGAACTCACCTTCACCGGCCGGGAAGTCGGCGGGCAGGAAGCGGCCGACCTCGGCCTGGTCACCCGTGCAGCCGACGATCCGCTCGCCGAGGCGCTGGACCTGGCCGCCGAGATTGCCGCCAAGAGCCCGCAGGCAGTCCGCGCCGCCAAGGCCCTGCTCGACCAGGCGGGCAGGGTGTCGCTGCACGACGGCTTCGCCGCCGAGCAGCGTGTCATCCGCCAGCTGGTCGGCAGCCCCGACCAGATCGAGGCGGTGCGCGCCAACCTGGAGGGCCGCGCCCCGGCCTTCACCGGCAAGCGGAGCGCCGACGGCGGCTAAAACCTCACCAGTGGCGCGTGGTCGTGTCGTACGGGTGGCCGGTGATGATCTCGCAGTCCTCGGGCGGCTCGTATACGGACTGGACCGCTACCCGGCCGGGGCCGTGCAGCTTGACCAGGATGTTCCGGTAACTCCACCGGTTGCTCCAGAACGCGAAGCCCATGTTCCGCGGGTACTCCAGGTGCAGGTGCATGCGGACGCCGCTGTCGCGGTACAGCAGCGCGCTGGGCTGGATGATCAGCGACTCGCCGTGCTTGAGGTCGCGGATGAACACGTTGCCCGGCGCGTGCAGCAGCAGCAGGCCATGTCCGTCGCGAGCGGTGAACGTGTCGCCGAACTGCCCCATCGGATAGTGGTACTCGCGATCGTCGCCGGTACCGGTCTCGTAGTACACACCGGTGGAGTTCCAGCTGTAGCGGACGTGGCTGGTCGCGCACAGGAACCGGTGCTCGCGCACCCAGATGCTCTGGCCGGCCTGCAACGGCAGCGCGATGACCTCGCCGGCGGCGTTCTCCGACAGCGCGATGTGCCCTGGGCCGTGCGCCTCCATCATGATCAGCGGCATGCCGGCCAGCATCCGGTTCCACGCACCCGCCATCTTCATCATGGTCAGCTGGGTAGCGGGGTCGGTCCACAGCAGCACGTGGTGCGAGAAATAGATGGCGTCGTCCTGCGCGAGGGTGAACTCCGCGACCGGGACCGTGGTGCCCGCGATCTCGCAGTGCGACCGGCCGAACTGGATCTTCGCCATGTCCCTGATCGCGGGCTGCTCCACCCAGCCGGTGTCACTGACCACCGTCTTGATGTCCACCGGCGCCCCGCACATGGGGCAGGTCGGCGCGGCGGGATCACTCGGCTGCCGGCAGTACCGGCAGATGTACTGGTTCATGCCCGGCTCACTCCGCGTGGTGATGGACGTACATCGACTGGATGCCAACCCGGCCGGGTCCGGTCATCTGGGCGAGGTACATGTTGTGGTGGCCGAGCATGCCTGTCTTGAACGACACCTGCTGGGTCTGTATCTGCACCGTGGAGTCCTTGTACAGGAAGCCGCCGGGCTCGATCAGGATTTTCTCCCCAGGGCGCAGCATGCGCTCCATCACATTGCCGTTGCCGTGCAGCATGAGGATGCCCGGCTGGCCCGCGGTGACGAACCGGTCCATGTACATGCCGTTGCCGCCGTGCAGCACGTTGGCCAGGCCCTTGATCCGCACGAACGAGTACTGAATGCTGTGCGAGGCGACCAGGAACGCGTGCTCGCGGACGTCGAGTTCCATACCCGGGTGCAGCGGCAGGACGACCAGCTCGCCGGGGGCGTCCCGGGAGAACGCGATCCTGCCCGGGCCGTTGGCCACGGTGACGATGTGCGGCATGCCGCCTATCGTGCGCTTCATCCCGCCGCCGGTGTTCAGGCTGGACAGGGGGACGGCCTCGTCCTTCCACAGCAGCACGTGGTGCTCGAAGTAGACGCCGTCGTGAGGATGCAGGTTGACCTCGGCGACCGGTACGAGCTCACCCTCGACCTGGCAGGTGCTGTCCGAGAACCTGAACTCGGTCATGTCCCGCAGCCGGGGGGCCTCCCGCCAGCCGGAGTCGCTGACCTTGTCCGCCTCGTTGAGCGGCGCACCGCAGGTTTGGCAACTGGTGGTGCCCGGCTGGTTCTGGCCCTGGCACCAGCGGCACTGGATCATTTCCACGAAACGGAACATAGCAGGTCAGGGCGGCCCGGGAGGTGGTCTGTGGTATATGGGCGGAAAAACGGTATGGTGTGGCCATGGCATTGCTCGGGCGGGAGTTCATCGCCGTACCTGATGACCGCAAGGGTCAGATCGTCTTCAAGTGGCCGGACATCACCATCCGCCGTTTCACGCACGCGATCGTGAACGCCGATGAGATGGCCCTTTTCGTCAACACCGGCCAGGTCGTCGCGACCATGGGCCCCGGCCGTCACCAGATCGACGCGAATGAACTGCCTGGACTGGGCATTCTCATCGATCATGTCAGCGGCGGCAACGCGTACCGTGCCGAGCTGTACTTCGTCGGCACCCGCGAGTACCCGAGCGTCAAGTTCGGCGGCCGGATCGACGACGTGCAGGACCCGCGGTCCGGCCTGGTCGTGACGTTGCGCGTGTTCGGCGACTACGCGCTGCGCGTCACCGACCCGGTCCGGCTGATCACCAACCTGACCTCGACGGTGGACGTCGCCGACAACGACCGGATCACCGGCTGGGTCAGTGACCAGCTGCTGAAGGTGATGCGCACCAACGTCACCACCCAGATCATACGCAACGGCTGGCCGATCCTGGGCCTGATGGCCTACTCCTCAGAGATCGAGCAGGCGGCCGTCGATGCCGGCAACGGTCAGCTCGCCGCATACGGCATCGAGCTGACCCGGATGGGCAACTTCGACATCAACCTCAAGCCCGAGGACGAGCAGCAGCTCAAGCAGCTCGCCAAGGACACGTCGTACTCCCAGCTCGCGGGCGGCTTCCAGCAGTACGCCGCCGGGGAGATGGCGTTGGGGGCCGGCCAGGGCATGGCCAAGGGCGGCGGTGCCACCGAGGGCGCGTTCCTGGGCGCTGGCTTCGGGCTGGCCAGCGCGTTCGGTGCCCAGCAGGCCGCGGCGATGCAACAACAGCAGGCGCAGCAGGGGTACGGCCAAGGCCCGTACGGGCAGCAGCCGCCCCCCGGCCAGCCGCCCCCCGGCGGTCAGCCCGCCCCCGCCGGACCCCCCGGACCCGGACCCGCCCAGGCAGCCCCCGCCCCGGCGTCGGCTGGCGTCGCGTGCGCGCAGTGCCAGGCCGCCAACCCGCCGGGGGCGAAATTCTGCATGGGCTGCGGCCAGCCGCTGGCGCCGGCGGTCGTGCACTGCACCGAATGCGGCACCGAGCTTCCCCCGTCCGCCCACTTCTGCGCCGCCTGCGGCACCAAGGTCGGCTGACTTTCCGGGATCGTTCGTCGATTGGGACCGTTATAACGGTCCCAATCGACGAACGATCTTCGGGTCTAATTCCCACACGGGGACATCTGACTCGCGGACCGTCCCGTCGCGGGTGAAGACCAGGAACCGGTCGAACGAGCGGGCGAACCAGCGGTCGTGGGTTACCGCGAGCACCGTGCCCTGGTAGGAACCGAGCCCCTGCTCGAGCGCCTCGGCGCTGGGCAGGTCGAGGTTGTCGGTCGGCTCGTCGAGCAACAGCAGCGTGGCCCCGCCGAGCTCGAGCAGCAGGATCTGCAGCCGCGCCTGCTGCCCGCCGGACAGCGTCCCGAACCGCTGCCGCGCGATGGCCGCCAGCTCATACCTGGCCAGCGCCGACATCGCCTCGTTGATCAGCATCGCGTGCTCGGTCATCAAGATCTCAAGCGCGGTACGCCCGGCCAGGTCGGGCCGCGTGTGCGTCTGCGCGAACAGCCCGGGCACGACCCGCGCGCCGAGCCGGGCCCGGCCCTGGTGCGGGACATCCTCACCCGCCAGCATGCGCAGGAACGTCGTCTTGCCCGACCCGTTCGAGCCGAGCACGGCTACCCGGTCGCCGAACCAGATCTCGGTATCGAAGGCCGCGGCGGACCCGGTCAGCTCCAGCGCCTCGCACATCACCGCGCGCTTGCCGGTGCGCCCGCCGCGCAGCCGCATCCGCACGTTCTGATCGCGCGGCGGCAGCTCCGGCGGGCCTTCCGCCTCGAAACGTTCCAGCCGGGTGACCGCCGCCTGCAGCCGCGAGGCCATGGAGTCGTTGTACGCGGCCTTCTGCCGCAGTGCCCGGACCAGTTCCTTGAGCTTGTCGTGTTCCTCGTCCCAGCGCCGCCGCAGTTCCTCAAGCCGCTCGATGCGGTCCCGCCGCGCCTGCGCGTAGCTAGCGAAACCGCCGCCGTGCACCCATACGTGCCGGTCCTCGACGGTGACGATCCGCTGCGCGGACGCGTTGAGCAGTTCTCGGTCGTGGCTGACCAGCAGCACGGTCTTCGGCGTGGCGGCCAGTTGCGCCTCCAGCCAGCGTTTTCCCGGCACGTCCAGGTAGTTGTCCGGCTCGTCGAGCAGCAGGACCGCGAACGGGCCGCGCAGCAGGGACTCCAGCACGAGCCGCTTCTGCTCACCGCCAGACAAGGTAGCGGCGTCGCGCCACTTGACCTGCTCGTAGGGCTGACCGAGCGCCACGACGCAGCACGCGTCCCAGTGCACCTCGGCCTCGTACCCGCCGGCTTCACCCCAGTCGGCGAGCGCGGACGCGTACCGCAGCTGGGTTGGTTCGTCGTCCCTGGACATCATCGCGAACTCGGCCGCGTCCAGCGCGGCGGCGGCTTCCCGTACCCGGGGCGCGGAGACCGACAGCAGCAGGTCCCTGACCATCCCGTCGCCGACGGTGCCGATAAACTGCCGCATCACGCCCAGGCCGCCGGAGGAGGCGACGGTCCCCGTCTGCGCCGCGATGTCACCCGCGACCAGCCGCAGCAGTGTGGTCTTACCCGCCCCGTTGGGTCCGACCAGGGCCGCCTTGGCACCCTCTCCCACCCGGAAGCTCGCGTCCTGGAGCAGCACGCGCCCGTCCGGGAGCACGTGAGTGACGTGCGCGATCTCGACATGGCCCACCAGCGGACCCTACGCGCCGCCACCCGGAACATCAAACCCATTTCCCCAGAAAAGGCCGTGGTGCTTCCGCCCGGTCTTGGCTGCCCGGTATCCGGCCTTGGCTGCCCGGTACTTCCAGATTTCTGGAACGCCATTTCCAGTCACGTATGGGTACGCTTTGCCGCAGACGCGGATTCGCGTCTGCGGAGAGGGGATATCCATGCACCTCGGATCGGCGCTGCTCGTTATCTGGCTGGTCATCGGCGGCTTCGCCGCCGCCCAGCGCGGCGATTACAAGGGTCCGATTGGCTGCAGCAGTGCCAGTACGATCGGGGTGACCATCCTGGCTGGCCCGCTCAACTATGCCGGCGTGGATCCGCACATCAATTGCACGACGCCGCAGCCGAGCAATAGCGGCGGATAAATCCCGCCCTTTCGGACGGTACCGGAGCCGCTGTCGCGCCATCTCGCAGACGCCATTGCGCTCGTTCGACGCGGCGGTCTCCCGTGCCTCGTCCAGATCGGCCGGCGTCAGCAGCCCGTTGGCGAGCAGGAAGCCGGCCAGGTCACGGGCGTGCCCTCGCTCGGACCAGATCATGCCCTGGAGCAGCTTCTTGTAGTCCGAGACCGCGCCCTCCCCGCTCAGGTTCAAGGCGATGACCACGTTCGTCATCGGCACGGCCTGCGGAGCGGCGACGCCGAGGATGTACTCCTGGTAGTAATAGGCCATTGCCAGCCGCGCCGTCGTGTTGCGCTCGAAGTAAGCCCGGACACGAGCAACCGCCTCCGCTCCGGCCGAGCCGCCGCGGCGGATGATATCCCCCTCCCGGGTAATCGCCCCCTGGTCCTCGCCGGGATCCAGCTGACCGGCGGCCGACGGCATGTCCAGCCGCAGCCTCAGCACCCAGCCGGCGACGCTGACCAGCCACAAGCCGCCTTCCAGCACCACTGGCCGGGCCTCGTAGTTCGCCACGGCGGCGGGCAGCACATGGCGGGCCGCCTGCTGCACGACATCGGCGGGCGGTGCTGTCCCTGCCGCGTCCGGTGCCAGGAATACCTGGTAGGTCGGGTCCCGGCTGAACAGCTCCCAGCGGTGATGGACGTAACGAAGGCCCGCGCACCGCGGTGCGCGGTGCAACGTGAGATCCTCGTTTCCGCTGAGCGTGCTCCGGTCCAGCCAGGTGATCTCGTCCAGCGGGCAGCTGACCCACTCATCGCGCGCCGCCGACCGCAGGAAGAGCCGCGCAGCCACCACTCAGTCGCCACTCCCTCGTACCCGTCTGCCATGCCGTACCTGAGATGACAATAGCCGTACCCGGCAGGTACGGGATGCTCACGGCGGGCGGGAAGCTCAGCCGATCTCGACGCGGGACTGGAGCGCGTCCGGCCTGGTCCCCCAGCGGATCGAATCCCCGTGGCTGAGCGGCTGCTGGTCCGTCACGGGGGCGCCGTTGAGGCAGAGCCCGTTCCTGCCCTGATTGGTGATCCACCAGCGGCCCGCCGAGTAGGTGAACCGCGCGTGCACTCTGGAGATCGTCGGCTCGTCAGGCAGCACGAGCTCGACGGGCCCGCGTCCGGCCCGGGCCCCGGACCTGGAGGTCTCCGCCACAGACGATCCCGTCACCAGCCGCAGCGACGGATTCGCCGGGCGTGTCTGCTCCATGAGCGTGACGGCGCCATCGCGTCGCTTGTCATGGTCATCGGCGTAGCCGTACTCATGCGCGACATGGGTGAATCCGGTATCCGGCGTGTTCCAGACATCGGACGGCCATGGGGCATCGGGCCAGTTGACGGCGGGCGGATGGACCTCGGGCACGCCGGGCGAGGTGCCGGCGCTCACCGGAACTCCCTGCCGCAAGCGGTAGCGGCCTTGCGGGACTGACCGGTCGGGGACGACGTAGACGTCCGGCTGGTCCGGTCCGGCCAGGCGCGCCCCGCGAGCGGCGACCTGCTCCTGGTACACCTCGGTCGCGCTCGCGCATATCACGTCCAGTTCCATCCGCTCACGGAGCGAGACCAGGTCGCCCGGGTTCAGCTGGACTTCGACGACGTTCGGCGCGAGCAGCGATCCGCTCGGCGTGATCACGAACACATCCGGCAGGTGACGCAGGGCGGCATTGAGCACGTCCTGCCCGTCGCGCCAGGGCCGGGAGGCCAGCCGGCGCAGCCACGGATGATCCCCTGTGACACCCATGGCCCGCAGGCCGGCCACGCTCGCCACGCCGAGCCCGGCGAAAGCCACCAGCAGCACCGTGGCCACGATGGCGGAACGTGTCATGATCTCGGCGACCAGCCAGCATGTCGCCACGGCGCCCGTGATCGCCCAGCGCCTGCGGCTTCGCTGCCGCAGCGGAGCGCGAACCGGACGGCGCGCCTGTTCGCTGCCGTCAGTCATCGGATACCGTCCTCGCGTTCAGGTCCCGTCACCGAGGATGCGGCGCGCTCACCCGTCAGTCAACGATTCGCGGGCAGCTTCCAGATATCTGGAATAACGCTAGCTGGCCGCACCCGGCAGGTACGAGACGAAGTCGCGCACGGCCGCCGCCACGTCCGCCGCGGTCCACGCCAGGGCAGGGCCCGTACCCCGGCACGGATTCGGGGCCTAGTCGTTGTCACGTTCACGGCTTAATGTGCCCCTAAGTGAACGCCACTTCCGGCACCCCGGGAGGCACATATGACCGCGGTCGATATCCGGTGAGCGACTACGGGGTCGTCTCGATGGCGGCGCCGCTGCGCCGCGTGCTGGTCCGCCGCCCAGCCGTCACCGGGGACTTCCCCGGCGCCGGCTGGCGCGACCCGGACCCGGTCCTGCTGCGTGACCAGCACGAGCGGCTGGTTGAGCTGCTGGAGCGCCTGGGCTGCTCGGTGCTGACCGCCGATGCCGCCGGCGGCCTGGTCGACGCGACCTACGTCCGCGATCCCGGCCTGATGACCGCGCGCGGCGCGGTCCTGTTCCAGATGGCCAAGCCTGCCCGCCGGGGCGAGCCGGCGCTGCTCGGCGAGGCGCTCAGGGCCGCGGGGATACCGGTCCGCGCACGGCTGGCGGGCCCGGCCCGCGCGGACGGCGGTGATTTCATCTGGCTGGACGACCGTATCCTGCTCGCGGGGCATTCCTACCGGACGAACGCCGCCGCCACCTCCCAGCTCGCCGGCGTGCTCGCGGTCGACGGCGTCACGGTCGACCATGTCGACATGCCGCACGACCGGGGGCCGGATCACGTGCTGCACCTGATGTCGGTTATCTCCCCCGTCGCCGAGGACCTCGCGGTGGTGTACCCGCCGCTCGCCCCGGTCCCGCTGATGCAGGCCCTGGCCCGGCGCGGGGTCACCGTGATAGCGGTCGACGCGGATGAGTACGAGACGATGGCGTGCAACGTGCTCGCGGTACGGCCCAGGGCTGTCGTCATGCTGGACGGCAACCCGCGCACCCGGGCCGCCCTGGAGCGGCACGGGTGCGAGGTGCACGTCTACGACGGGTCGGAGATCTCGCTGAAGGGGGACGGCGGTCCCACCTGCCTCACCTTCCCCCTCTACCGCGGCTAGCTCAGCCCATCGACTTGGCTCCGTCGAGGGACTCGCGGATGATGTCGGCGTGGCCGGCGTGCTGCGCGGTCTCGGCGATGATGTGCAGCAGCGCGCGGCGCGCCGACCAGCTCTCGCCCGGCTGGAACCAGGGCGCCCGCGGGAGCGGGTGCGCGGCGTCCAGGTCGGGCAGCCCGGCGGCCAGTTCGTCAGTGCGGGCAGCGGTCTCGGCGTAAGCCTCGAGCACGCCGGCCAGCGTCTCACCGGGCTGCAGCTGGAACTGGGCGGCTCGCGCCGCCCAGTCCTGCTCGGTCATCTCGCCGACGCTGCCCAAGGCCGCCGGGCCGGTCACGATGAAGTCGGCCCAGCCCCGTTCCACGACCGTGACGTGCTTGATCAGGCCGCCCAGGCACAGCTCGCTGGCCGTGGTGTGCTTGCGGGCCTGCTCGTCGGTCAGGTCCCGGGTGGTGTAACGCAGGAAATGCCGCTGCTTGCCCAGCGCGGCTAGCAAATCGGTTCGTTCGCTCATAACCCCAGGCTAAGACGCTCTGCGGTCAGTTTCTGACCTGAATGCGAGGAGGATAGGAATATGGCGAACACGAGCACGCGCACGCTGAAGCTGCTTTCCCTGCTGCAGACGCACCGGTTCTGGCCGGGAGCCGAACTGGCCGGGCGGCTCGGGGTATCGCCGCGCACGCTGCGCCGCGACGTGGACCGGCTGCGCGAGCTCGGCTACCCGGTACAAGCCCAGCGCGGCGCGGAGGGCGGCTACCAGCTCGCCGCCGGCGCGGCCCTGCCGCCGCTGGTGCTGGACGACGAGGAAGCCGTCGCGCTCGCCGTCGGCCTGCGGCTGGCCGCGCAGGGCACGGTCGAGGGCATCGCGGAATCCTCGGTGCGCGCGCTGGCCAAGGTGCTGCGGGTCATGCCGGCCCGGCTGCGCCGCCAGGCCGAGGCGCTGACCGCCATGACCGTGCCGGCCACCTGGGGGCCGGACCCGCGGCACATGGTGGATCCGGACGTGCTCACCGTGACCGCGCTTGCCTGCCGGGACAGCGAGCGGATCCGGTTCTGCTACGCCGCGGCCGACGGCGAGCGGACCGACCGGCTGGTCGAACCGCATCGCGTGGTCATGCTCGGCCGCCGCTGGTACCTGGCTGGCTATGACCTCGGCCGGCACGCCTGGCGGAGCTTCCGCCTGGACCGGGTGACCCGGCCGGAAGCCGCTGGCGCCCGGTTCCGGCCCAGGGAGCTGCCCGCGTCCGACGCGGCCGCGTTCATCCGGGCCGGCATCGCGGCCGCCACGGCGGCCTACGACGTCGAGGTCGAGTTCGACGCGCCCGCGTCGGTCCTGCGGGCGCGGATCGGCCGGTGGGTGAAGGTCAGCGAACTGGAGGCCGGCCGCTGCCGGGCGCGGTGGAGCGCCGACTCCCTCGACTGGCCGGCGTTCGCGCTGGGCACCGCCGGCGCGGACTTCCGCGTCGTCTCCCCGCCTGAGCTTCGGGACCTGGTCCGCGACTGGTCGGGCCGGTTCGCCCGCGCCGCCGCGCTGAGCGATCGACGGGGCGAGCAGGCTGACTCCGGGTCGCCGCCGGCCCGCGATGATTCTTCCCGGCAGGGATAGTCTGCTTTTCCGGAGGCGGGCATCCGGAGCCCGCCGTGTTCGCAGGAGGTCGCGGTGAGTCTTCCCGAGGTCGTGTCGCCCGAGCAGTGGACCGAGGCGAGGCTGCGCCTGCTCGCCAGGGAGAAGGAACTGACCCGCCAGCACGACGCGCTGAACGCCGAGCGGCGCAGGCTGCCGATGGTCACGGTGAGCAAGGACTACATCTTCGAGGGCGCCAAGGGACCGGCCACGCTGGCCGACCTGTTCGACGGGAGCAGCCAGCTCATCGTGCAGCACGTCATGTTCGGCCCCGACTGGGACGCGCCCTGCCCGGGCTGTTCCGCGTCGGTCGATGAGATATCCGACGGCCTGCTGCGGCACATCCGGTCGCGTGACACCGCCTTCGTCCTGGTCTCCCGAGCGCCGTCCGGCAAGCTGGAGGCGGTCAGGTCGGCCCGCGGCTGGCCGGCGCCCTGGTACTCCTCGCATGGCAGCGACTTCAACTATGACTTCCACGCCACTCTGGACGCGGCCAGGCCGCAGCTCCAGTACAACTACCGGGACGAGCCGGGTCTGGTGGCGGACGAGCCATCCGCCGAGGAGCCCGGGTTCAGCTGCTTCCTGCGCGACGGCGGCCAGGTCTTCCACACGTACTCGACCTACGCCAGGGGCACCGAGTACATCGGCAACGCGTACACGCTGCTCGACCTGACCGCGTTCGGCCGGTCCGAGGAATGGGAGGAGCCCAAGGGCCGGGCGCCCAGGCTGCACGGGGCGGACCCGACGTTTACCGACTTACCCGGCTAGCGTGACTGGCGTGATCACAGACGGCGAACTGAACCGGGCCACGCTGGCCAGGCAATTGCTGCTGCGCCGCGAGACGCTGCCCGCGGCGCAGGCAGTGCGCCGCCTGGTGGCGCTGCAGGCGCAGGAGCCCGCCTCCCCCTACCTGGCCCTGTGGAACCGGCTCGCCGGGTTCGACCCGGCCGTTTTCGACAGGGAACTGGCCGGGCGGGCCGTGGTCAAGGGCACGCTGATGCGGGTGACGCTGCACGCGGTGCACGCCGCCGACTACCGGGTCTTCCGCGAGGCGATGGAGCCCACCTTGCGCGCGGCGCGGCTGGGCGACCGGCGGTTCACCGCGACCGGCCTGACCGCCGCGGCCGCCGGTGCGCTCGTCCCGGACCTGCTCGGCTACGCGGGCCAGCCGCGCACGGCCGCCGACCTGGCCGGGTGGGCGCAGGACCGGCTCGGCGTGCCGCTGTCCACGGCGGCGGTGCGGATGCTGCGCCAGTACGCGCCGCTGCTGCACGCGCCGGCCGGCGGCCCGTGGTCGTTCGTGACCGGCCGTCACGTGTACGTCGCGCCGGACCGAGACTGCCGGCCGTCACTGGACGGGCCCGAGCCCGCCGCGGTCGCGCTGCAGGTGCTGATCCAGCGCTACCTGGCCGCGTTCGGCCCCGCGTCGGTGGCTGACATCGCGCGGTTCACGCTGGTGCAGCGATCCCGGGTAACGACGGCTGTGCGCGCGCTCGGTGACGTCCTGGACCGGCTGAGCGGACCGGACGGCGCCGTGCTGTACGACGTGCCGGGGGCGCCACGGCCAGCCGGCGACACGCCAGCGCCGCCCCGGCTGCTCGGCATGTGGGACAGCGTTCTGCTGGCCCACCATGGTCGGGGCCGGGTCATGCCGCCGGAGTACCGGGCGCACGTGGTCCGGGTGAACGGCGACGTGCTGCCCACCCTGCTGGTGGACGGCCACGTGGCCGGGGTGTGGCGGGTGAGCGGCGCGCACGTGCAGGCCACCGCGTTCCGGCCGCTGCCCGAGCACGTCTGGGACGGGCTCGCCGCGGAGGCCGCCGCGTTGCTGACGATGATCTCGGACCGTGACCCGGCACTGTACGGCCGTTATGGTCACTGGTGGAACAGACTGCCCGACGGCGAGAAGCGGCTGCTGGCGTAGCCAGCCCATTCACCACACGTCAACGCGACCGGAGAGGCAACCATGCTCACGCCCGTCACCAAGCTCGATCAGCCCTACAGCGATCCGGCCGCGACCGCCACCGGATGGGAACAAACCCGCACGGTGCTCGAGACCGCCGAGCTGTTCTTTCTCTCCACCGTCCGTACCGATGGCCGGCCGCACGTCACCCCGGTCGTCGCCGTGTGGGCCGAAGACGCCGTCTGGTTTTCCACCGGGGCCGGGGAGCAGAAGTTCGCCAACCTGCGCGCCAACCCGCACGTGGTGCTGACGACCGGCTGCAACCGGTGGGATCAGGGCGTGGACGTCGTGCTGGAGGGCGACGCGGTTCAGGTCACCGACGACACGGTGCTCAGCCGCGTCGCCGAGGTGTTCACAGTGCGGTGGGACGGACGGTGGCAGTTCGAGGCGCGCGACGGCAGCTTCCACCACAACGAGGGCGCGGCCATGGTGTTCGCGGTCAGGCCAGCCAAGGTGTACGCGTACGCCAAGGGTGATATGTTCGCCGCCACCAGGCACACGTTCTGACCGGCCGGGCCCGGCAGGCCCGCCAAGCCAGAGCAGTCGGCAGGTCTGGTCGGCCGGGGGCGGCGGGGTCCGTCGCGGGCGATGCCGCGGACGCTGGCGGCTATGGGCGGGGGACTGTGCCGGGGTTCTGGTTCACGTCTCGGGTTCTCGCGCGAATTCTCGTAATGGTGACACTCCCGCCGTGGACGATCACGCAGGCGCTGCGAGGCAGGTGGCTCATACACGGTCAAAACGCGCGCCCGGCGGCTGACCTCGATTAACGCGTGTACTTACACCCCTGGGAGGGGGCAAAAGTACACGCGATCATCCGTCTACTGCCTTCTGGCAGCAGGAGATGCCCCGGATCCGCCGGCGGCGCCCATGAGCCCGGGGGCAGCGCGTGCGGATCCGCCGTGACCGTCACGAATGTCCCGGCGAGAACGGCGCCGTCCTCGCCGCGCTCCCGGCCGAGAGGCCCGGAACGTCCTCTGGCATGATGCTGCCAGGATGCTTGCTGAGCGCGCAGATCCGCCGCTGAAAGGTACGTGGCCGTGGATGTCGACCGGATCCGCGCGTTGTGGCTGTCTGGCTCACTCGCGAAGCACACCGCTGACGGCGGCTCTGACCTGGACATCCTGCTGGCAATCCGGGACGGCGACTTCGACGAGTTCGCCGCGCACTGGCCCCGCTACCCGGACCGGACCCGAAGCGGCTGCGCTTGATCGCGGAGGAGTTCTTCCGGATCGAGGCGATCGTCCCGTTCATGCTCATCCACCGCCGTGACTACCTAACGGCAGATCCTGACCGCTCTGCCAGTCGCGGGGCCCGACCGCGACTCGATCCTCACAGCCCTGCGCGCCATCGTGACCGCGATGCGCACTGCGGGCCGGGCCGCCGCCACCGCGTGCGGATGCGACTGGCCCTTCGAGCTGGACGATGGCGTACAACGCTTCGTCGAGCAGGCTCTTTCCGCTCCGTAACCGGCCGGTGTGCCGCGGACCGGGCTCGCCGCGCCGGCCTGTACCCCTTCCAGCGCCATTGCCATATGGTCCTCGGTAGGTTCGGCGTAGCGGGTGAGGTAGAGGAGGACCCATGGTGGTGCCGCTGGCGGGCCGTGCCGTGGCCGCGGTGATCGGCGCGGTGCTGGTCCTCGGTGCGGGGCTCAGCGTGATCGGCACGCTGGTCGTGCCGCGTCCGGTCAGCAGCCGGCTGACGCGCTGGGTGGATTGGGCTGTGGACCTGGCGTTCCAGGTCGTGGCCGCCAGGGTCCCCGATTACCTGCGGCGCGACCAGGTGCTGGCGACCCAGGCGGCGGCGATCCTGCTGAGCCAGCTCGCCGTCTGGCTAGGTGTGTCGTTCACTGGGTATGCCCTGCTGCTGTGGCCGTTCGCGGCTCGCGGACTGGGCTCCGCGTTCGTGGACTCCGGATCCTCGATGTTTACCCTGGGGTTCGCCGAGCCGGCCGGGGCGGGGCCAGCGGTGATGGTGTTCCTGGCCGCGGCGACCGGCCTGGTGATCGTAGCGCTGCAAGTCGGCTACCTGCCCACCCTGTACGCGGCGTTCAATCGCAGGGAGACCGAAATCGCGCTGCTGAACGCGCGGGCGGGCGTCCCGTCCTGGGGCCCGGAACTACTGGCGCGCACCAAGTACGCGCTGGGTTTGGGCACGTCGACCCTGGATACGCTGCCCGGTCTGTACGCGCAGTGGGAGCGCTGGGCCGCGGACGTCGGCGAGAGTCACACGACCTACCTGCCGCTGGTCCGGTTCCGTTCTCCGGGAGCGCTCTCGTCCTGGGTGACCGCGCTGCTGGCCGTGCTGGATTCCGCCGCGCTGTTCCTGGCGCTGTCCCCCGATGCCGCGCCGGCGGTGCCTGCGCGCCTGTGCCTGCGCGGCGGATTCCAGTGCTTCAACCGGATCGCGCGGGCGATGGGCATCGACGTAGCGGACGAACCCAGTCCCGCCGACGGCATAAGCCTGACATACGAGGAATTCCTGGAGGGGGTGGCAACAATGCGCGAAGTGGACTTCCCAATCGAGCGTGACCCGGCGGAGGCGTGGCCAGACTTCGTCGGCTGGCGGGTCAACTACGAGCGTGCAGCCTATGCGGTGGCCGCCGCCATCTACGCCGTTCCTGCCCCGTGGTCGGGCCCGCGACGGCACTCCACAGCGCCGGTTCCGCCAATCCGCCCGCCCCTCGGCCGCCCGCCCCGCGGCCGGCCGCCCGTGTGACCCGGCGGGTGGTGCGGGGCTGAGCCTGGCTGGGCTGTTCAATGGTGCCATTGACACGTTAGAGGGGCCGCTAGCGGGCTCAATGGTGCCATTGACACGCTGAGCATTCTGGGCACGCTGGGCACGCTAAGCACGCTGGGCATGCTGACGCCGGCCCCAGGCAGCACGCGCCACGCCCGGGCTCAGCGGCACCGGGCGTGGTCAACCGGACCAGGACCCGCCATTTCACCTGTAACCATCGGCTCAGGCGCACATTTCGGGATGATAATGCTCCCGCGACAGGCTGATCACGCAGCCGCCGTCGGCCGGCAGCCGCCGTCGGCCGGCAGCCGCCGTACCGGGGGCAGAACGGACGTCCAGCGGCCGTTTCCGGTTACCGTGTGTACTTGCACCCCCGATCAGGGGTGCAAGTACACACGATCATTCGCATAGCCTCTCCTGGCGGCACGAGATGCGGCCAATCCGCGCGGTAAGCCCGGCGGCCTCTTGCAGTTACCATCCCGTTATTTGAACCGGAGCCTAACCATCGGGATCACGTGGCACACGCGGTTCCGTTCAGCGTGAAGCTAGTGGGCGTGGCGTCGCTGTTGGTGTACGTACCGGTGAAGCCGAAGCCGACCGCACTGTTCACCGAGATCTCCTCATCGTAGGACTCGGGGTCCACCGTCACCTGCTCCCCGGACTGGGTATAGCTGGCGTCCCACATCGTGCCGATCTTCTGATCACCAGGGAAGGTCCAGGTCAGCTGCCAGGGCGTGATGTTGCTAGTACCGGTGTTCGCGATATTGACCTGGGCCTGGAAACCGCCGGGCCAGGAGTTGACCAGGGTGTACGTGACCGTGCAGGAGACGGGGCCGCTCGGCGTCGGCGACGGCGAGGACGGTGACGGGGACGGCGACGCGGACGGCGACGCGGACGGCGACGCGGACGGCGACACAGACGGGGACGGCGATACAGACGGGGACGCGGAGGGCGAAGGTGACGGGGACGCGGAGGGCGAAGGTGACGGGGACGCGCCGGGTGTCCCCGTGTAGAACGTGGCCGGCGTCGCGAACTGCGAGGTCCTGTCCTGGCTGTCGATCGCCTCGACCACATACGAGTACGCGGTCCCGGCGGTGAGGCCGGTCAGCGTGTAGGACGGCGAGGTGGTGGTCGCCACCAGCCCGGTCGACGGGGCGAGCTCGTAGACGCGGTAACCGGTCAGCGTGTTCGTCCCCGCCACCGACGCTCCCCAGGACAGCGTGGCGCCGGACGACGTGACCGAGCTGACCGATGGCGTGCCCGGCTCCGACGGCGGCACCGTGTCCGACGCGGTCAGCGACGTGTCGGGAGAGGTGATGAACTGCGCGATGTCCGAGGCGGGCGAGGCGAAGCCCTGACTGTCCACGGCCTGGACGTAGTAGCCGTACGGTGAGGTCCGGTCCGCGTTCAGGCCGGTGAGCGTGTACGAGGTCGAGGTCGTGGTGCCCACCAGCGTGCCGGCCGAGGTGTACACGTCGTAGCCGGCGATCGCGTTGGTGCCCGCCTTCGACGCGGTCCACGACAAGGTGGCTCCGGTCGAGGTGACCGAACCCGCGGCCAGCGACCCCGGCGCCGACGGGGCGGCCGACGTCACCGGCGGGGTTCCCCACACCAGCGTGTTCCCCGAGTACAAGGTGATGTCGCTGACCGTCACCGGGGTCGCGCCGACGGCGGACGGAATGCCCTGGAACGACCAGTCCTCCGCCGGGTTGTGCGCGGCGGGGAACGTGATCCGGAACTGCACCTGAGCCTGGTAGTCGTCGTTGGTGTAGTCGTCCTCGCCGACCGGTTCGATGTCCAGGTTGGCGCAGGACACCGACACGTAATAGATCGAACCGGAGTACTGGTACGGCCCGGTCGGCGCATCGCACTGGTTGTACGGCGACGACAGGGTGATCTGGCTGGCGGTCTCGCCGGGGTCGAGCGTGAAGTAGTAGTTGAAGCTGGCGTCCGGCATCTGCCGGGCCGGCCACGCCGACTGGTTGGTGACCAGCGCCTTGATCTCGATGAAGTCGCTGCCCTCGTTGTTGATCGCGGCCTGCATGTAGATCTGCGGCCCGTCCGGTGTCTCCGGCGCGGGGAAGTCCGTGATCGGCGTGCCGCCGTACTGCTCGGCCAGCGCGGCAAGGTCGCCGGAGAACAGCGCGTTGTAGTCGATCGCGCCCTCGGTCTCCTCGTAGTTGGACCGCTCGTCGGTGTACTGGTCGTTGTCCTCGTCCGGGCCGCCCACCAGCAGGCCGTAGTCCAGGTGCCTGGTCTGCGTCGGCGTGGTGAGGTTGTCGTCCCAGGAGTCGTGCGCGGTGGAGTTGTGCGGGTACTGCGACCAGGAGGTGTTCGTCCCGTCGTTGGTGAACCCGACCTCGTAGCTCATGTTGTTCGGGTTCTGCCCGAGGATGTAGTTGATCTGCTGAACCGCGAAGTTGTGGTACGTCGTCGACAGCGAAGGCGACAGGTTATTCGCGGTCAGGTAATTACTGAACTCCAGAGCGAGGAACGCCTCGTTCGCCGAGTAACGCAGCGAGCCCCAGTTGGTCAGGAACGCCTCACCGCCCGGGGAGTAGGTGACCTCCGACCCGTCGAAGCCGGTCGTCCACCAGTTCAGGTTGTTCTCGGCGTCGGTGATGTACTGCTGCTGGCCGGTGAGCTGCGCCATCCAGATGTAGTTCGCGAAGCTGTCATCATCCCACTCCACCGTCCACGCGTACTCGGGCGTCGTGGTCTGGGACGCGACCGGCATGTTCGGGAAGTCGGTTTCCGCCATGGTCAGCCAGCTCGCCGTACCGGTCGCCTTGTACAGCCAGATCTCCGCGGCGACGAGCTGGGTCCAGTACCCGCTGTAGGAGTTGTAGTAGCCCTGCGCCTCGGTGATGCAGTTGGAGTAGTCGCCGAGGTAGGTACTGGCGAACGTGAACAGTGACTCGGCCTGGGTCAGCAGCTCGGCGGAGTACTTCGGGTCGATGGTCTTGAACACGATCGAGGACGCGGCGAGTGCCGCCGACGCCTGGCCGGCCAGGTCCGAGCCGGGGCAGGACGCGGTGATCGCGTACGATGTCCTTGCCGTCGGGTCGGTCTCGGCCGGACCCCAGTACTGGTGGTCAACCGACGGGTTCGCCACCTGCCCGTAGAACGTGTCCGGAGCGGTGTAGGCGGACAGCATATAGTCGTCACCCCAGCGCAAGTTCTCCTCGGCGATCTGGGTCTGGCCCGCGTCGGCGTAGCCGGCCGGGTAGTCGAGCAGGCTCCAGGCGAGCATGTTCATCGCCCACGCCTCGGGCAGGCCGAACTTCACCAGGTCACCGGCATCGTGATAGCCGCCGGTCAGGTTGACGCCGTTGTCCGAACCGTCGGTCAGGTTCGAGTCGCCGCGCCAGTCCACCTCGTTGTCCGGAGGCAGCTGGCCAGATCGCTGCGCCTCGTAGAAGAACATCGAGTCCTGCAGCGCCTCGGCATAGTCGAACGCGCCAGTGCTGGACGGCGTGCTCGATGCCAGCAGGACATGCGCTGCCTTCGGCACCCCGACCGCGCCGAGCGCGATCAGCGCCAGCGCGGCAATGATCGCGGGAAGGGCCAGGCGGCGGGGTGGCCGCCGTTGCGTGCTGCTGGTGCTCAACGTCTCTCCTCAGCCGCAGGCGGTGCCGTTGACGGAAAAACTGGTCGGTGCGGCATCGCTGCTCGTGAATGTTCCGGTGAAGCCGATGGTGACCGAGCCCGACGGCTCGATGGTGGCGTTGTAGGACTCGGCGGTCGCGGTGACGTTCTCGCCAGACTGGGCGATGGTGGCGTCCCACCCGCTGGAGATCTGCTCGTCGCCGGGGAACGTCCAGGTCAGCGTCCACGGGCTGATCGCGTCCGTGCCGGTGTTGGTGAGCACGACCTGCGCCTGGAAGCCGCCGGGCCACGAGTTGACCAGCGAATACGCCGCCGAGCAGGAAACGGGTGCGGACGAGCCGGTCGGCGGCGGCGTGCCGTTAACGGCGCCGGGCAGCGGGAACTGGATCGTCGCGAGCAGGTCCTGCTTGACCGAGCTGACCGGCGCCGGGTCATAGTTGCCGTCCAGCAGGTCGTACGGGTCCTCGCCGTTGAGCGCCCAGTACGTCCAGCCCATCCACGGGTTGGCGGCGAGGTAGGCGACCAGGCTCTCGAACCACTGGCCCTGCGAGCCCGCGGTGGTGGACTCTATGTCTGAGGCGGTGTTGTCGGTGCCGAACTCGCCGACCCAGATCGGGGCGGTGCCGTCGGCATAGATGTAGCCCCAGTACATGTTCCACACCGCGTCGAGGGACGCGGGTGTGGTCGAGGAATTGAACCAGGTCTGCTGGTACAGGTCGGGACCGTAGTCGTGTGCGGAGTACACGACGTGGCCCGGTGAGCTGAGCACCACCGGGTACTGCGCGACGCCCTGGAGGTCACCACCCCACCAGGTGGCGTCGTACCCGGTCGACGACGACGGGTCCGGGTACTCGCTGATCCCCTCGCAGAAGATCAGCGCGTCCGGGTCCACGGCCAAGATGGCGTCGCCCGCCTGCTCGTAGGCGAGCCTGATGTCGGTTGACGGGGCGCCGGTGCCCCACGTCGCGCCCTCGGCGTAGGTGTCGCCGGCCGGGGTGTGCGGCTCGTTGCGCAGGTCGAAACCGACCACGGTGGGGTCGTTGGCGAACATCGTTGCCAGCGTCACCCAGTCGTTCACCCAGTCCTGGCTGGTGTAGGTGGACGTGTACCACAGGCCGTTCGCTTCGGCCGACTCCCCCGCCTCCGAGCGGTGGTCGTCCAGGATGACCTTCAGCCCCTCCTCACCCGCGTAGGTGACGATCTTCTGCAGATCCTGGAGCGCGTTCAGCCCTTCCAGGTCCGTGTTGATCGGGCCCGAGTTGTTGGTGAAGGCAAGGTTCTGCGGGACTATCGGGTCTTCCACCATCTGGTTGGAGAACGGGATGCGGATGGTGTTGTAGCCGAGGTTCTTGATGTCGTCGATGATCGTGTGGTAATCCTGCACCCACAGGCCGTGTGCGATCTCGTCCGGCGTCTCGAAGCCGTACCAGTTAATCCCCGCGATCCGCACCGGGTTCCCGTCGGAGTCGATGATCTGGTTGCCGCTGGTGTGCCAGTAACCGGCGCCCACGCCGGAGGCCTGGGCGGGCCCCGCGGTCAGGGCGGGCCCCGCGGTCAGGGCGGCCCCCGTCAGGGCGGCCCCCGTGGTCAGGGCGGGCCCCGCGGTCAGGGCGGGCGCGTCGGCGACAGCCTGCTCGCCGATGGCGTCGACGATGCCCGGCATGTCCTTGGCGACCGCCGCCTCCTTGGCGGCGACCGCCGCGCGCGCTGGCGCGGCCGGGCCCGACCCCAGGGCGACCAGCGTGGCCGCGACGACCGCGAGTGCGCTGGAGATCACCGCGAAGCCGCGGCGGAGTCTGCTCACCTGGCTGCTCATCGCCGGCTCACCCGGTGGTGCAGGTGACGGTCTGGCCGTTGTCGGCGGTCAGCGTGAACGATGTCGGCACGGCGTCACTGTTCGTATACGTGCCTTGCATCCCGTACGACACGCTGCCGCCGGGATCGACGGTCACGCTCGTATCGAATGGGTCGTGCGCCGCGACCGTCTCACCCGATTGCGTGTAGTACGCGTCCCACAGGTTAGTGACCTGTTCATCCCCCGGGTAGGTGAACGTGACGGTCCAGCCGCCGAACGGGTCGGTGCCGGTGTTGGTGAGCGTGACGGTCGCGGTGTACCCGCCGGTCCACGAGCTGTTGATCGTGTAGGTGGCCTCGCATCTCGGGGTCTGCGCCGCGTAGTCCGGGTAGGTCGCCAGCGCGTAGGCGAGCGACGGGACGAACGTGCCGGCCGCGGCGGCGCAGCCGTCCGACTCCCCCGGCGGCTTCACCCAGAGAAATGCGTCCACGTAGGAGTATCCGGTGTCCGCCGTCGGGTCCATGCCGAGTGCCACGTCCGACGGATCACACCAGGTGTTGTCCGGCCCCGCGCCGTTACGGCTGGTGTCGATCACCAGGTGCAGGCTGGAGTCACCGATGTCGTTCAGTATCTGCTCGCCGTAGTAGAGCTCGTCGTTGGTCCACTCGAAGTTGGACACATTGGTGAACACGCCGTTGGCGTCGGTGGTGACGTCGGCCGCCTCAAGCGCAGCGGCCTGCTGCGAGGCCGGGTTCCAGTCCGAGTGACCGCCGTCGAAATACACCCTGGCGTTCGGGTCGTGGGCGCGGATGACCTGGCCGGCGTAGGCGATCGCGCCGTCCCTGGCGCTGGCCTCCGCGCTGGTCAGGCACGTCTGCAAGGCCAGCGAGTCCGGCTCTACCAGCACGATCGCGGTGGTGCTGCCGAGCCCGGCCGCGAAGCTGGCAATCCAGGTTTCGTAATCGGCGATGGTCGGCGCGCCGCCCGCCGACGCGCCGCCGCAGTCCCGGTCCGGGATGTCGTAGGCGACCAGGACCGGCACCTCATCGACCGCCGCCGCGGCGCTGGCCACAGACGAGACCTGCGACTGGATCGTGGTCGGGTTGTAGGTGGTAAACCAGGTCGCCTGGGGCTGGCTCGCGATGTCCGCCGCTATCACCGGCTCGTCCGCGTTGCCGGGATTCGCCGCGACCCACTGGTTCACGTTCGAGTCCGGGTTGATGTAGAACTTGGTGTTCGCCGGCAGGCTTCCGGTGACGGCCGGGTCCTGCGCCCTCGTTTGTGCCTGCGTCCGCGCCCGCGCGGGCGCCGCGAACGCGAGGGCGAGCACCGGCACGCAGGCCGCGAGCATGACGAGCCGGATCGTCCGCCGGGAGGGTGTAACCAGGTGCATCGCGTCACCACTGTTCGTTTCGCATGTCTGAGGACGGCGATCGCGACGCTAGCCCGAAGCCCGGCCGCCGCCAACCGCACCCGGTCTCCACGCTGCCCGCCGGATCCGCGCAGAGGCTTATGACCGGCGCGAACGCCTGTGTCGCCGGCGTCCCGGAAGCTGAAAGCCTCGCCGCTATTTTCATGGCCGGCCGGACGCTGAACCATTCGGCGCGGCGGCCCGTATCCCGTAGCGGAGAGGATCGTCATTCCGGGAAACCGGGTCACGAATGGGAGCGGGTCATGAGCGCCGGGCACACCCCGACTAGCCGCCGCCGGTCCGCACAGGTCCTGACACCACCCGCTCGCGGGCGCACCGGGAACAGGCTTGTTCTCGTGCCCCAATGGTGTGAAGATTGGACCTGTCATGGCAGAGCCA
>Ga0335075_10002598_pt1 | contig 28891 bp, 27 predicted proteins | sample Lox_Sample_24_FD_206723 | JGI IMG/M metagenome (GOLD analysis project Ga0335075, IMG submission 206723) | Soil microbial communities from Loxahatchee National Wildlife Refuge, Florida, United States - Lox_Sample_2.4 | ecosystem: Environmental > Terrestrial > Soil > Wetlands | place: USA...
CATCAGACCGCGTGGGCCCGCTGCTGCAGGTCCTCGCGCCGGAGCGGCGCGGTCAGCTCGCCCCGATGCTGGAAACGATCAGGCGCTGGATGGTGGTCACCGACCCGCCCGCCCACACCAGGCTGCGAAAGCTGGCCAACTACGCCTTCCGGCAGCAGCGGGTCAGCGCGATGGGCGCCTGGATCGGCGAGCTCGTCGACGAGCTGCTTGACCAGCTCGCCAGGTCGGGACGCGGCGATTTCCTGCACGACTTCGCCTACCCGATGCCGGCGACGGTGATCGCCCGGATGATGGGCGCGCCGCGCGAGGACCGCGAGAAGTTCCAGCGCTGGTCCGACGAGCTGGCACTGGTCGCGTTCAGCGCCGGGGGCGAAGACCGGGCCGCCCGGCACGCGCGCGCGCTGGCCGGGATCAGCGAACTGCAGCAGTACCTGGCCGGTCTCATCGACCGGCGGCGCCGCCAGTCCGGCGACGACATGATCAGCCTGCTGCTGAATGCCGCGGACGAAGACGGTGACCACCTGACCGACGCCGAGCTGACCGCGCTGTGCGCGCTGATCCTGTTCGCCGGACACGAGACGACGACGAACCTGCTGTGCAACGCCATGGTGGTGCTGTCCAGGCACCCAGACCAGATGGCGCTGCTGGCGGCCGACCCGTCCCTGGTGAACCGCGCGGTCGAGGAGGTGCTGCGCTTCGAGGGGCCAATCAAGGTGCTCACGCGGTGGGTGTTCACCGACCACGAGCGCGGCGGCAAGCTGATCAAGGCCGGGCAGCGGGTATTCCTGGTCCAGCAGTCGGCTAACCGCGACGACGAGGTGTTCGCCGACGCCGGCAGCTTCGACATCCGCCGTCCCACCCAGCCGCTGCACGTGGCCTTCGGCCGCGGCGCGCATGCGTGCCTGGGGGCGCAACTCGCGCGCATCGAGGCCCGCGTCGCACTGCCCAGGCTCCTCGAGCGGTTCCCGGCCATCCACGTGGCCGGCCATGTGACGTGGAAGCCGAACATGGCATCGCGGGCGGTCACCGGCTTGAGAGTGGAAGGCCTGCGGTAATGCCGAAAGCGGTCTACATCAGGCACGACGGCCAGCGAACCACGCTGGACGTGCCCGAGGGCACCAGCCTCATGCGCGGCGCGGTGAACAACGACGTCGACGGCATCGTCGGCGAGTGCGGCGGCCAGATGATGTGCGCCACCTGTCATGTCTACGTCGAGGCCGAGTTCCTCGCCCGGCTGCCCGAAGTCAGCGAGGACGAGGACATCATGCTGGAGGAGACGGCGTGCCCACGCCAGCCGAACAGCCGGCTGTCCTGCCAGATCACCGCCAATGCCGCCACCGACGGGATTGTCGTGCGCACGCCAGAGACCCAGCTGTAGCCGCTGGCAGCCGCCGTGCCCTACTTGATCGCGGCCCCGGCGTCCACGGGCAGCGCGACTCCGGTGATGTAGCGCGCCTCGTCGCTGGCGAGGAAGAGCACCGCGTTGCTGATGTCGATCGACTCGACCCACGGCACCGGGATCGCGTTCAGCGCGGTGAACGCGGGCAGCGCCTTCTCCAGCGTCGGGTCCGGGTCGCCGGGAAGGAACATGCCGTAGGTGCCGGGGTTCTGGATCATCGTCGTGTCGACGTTGGTGGGGTGCACAGTGTTGACCCTGATCCGGTACGGCGCCAGCTCGTTGGCGAACGTGCGCATCAGCCCGACCAGCGCGTGCTTGGCCGCGACGTAGTGGCCGACCTGCATGATGCCCTTCAGGCCGCCGATCGAGCTGGTGAAGATCATCGACCCGCCGCGGCCGGCTTCCAGCAGATGCGGGACGGCAACCTTGGCCGTGTGCCAGACCCCGGTGAGGTTGACATCGAGCATGTCCTGCCAGGCTGCCTCGTCAAGTTCCCAGGCCAGCCCGTAACTGGCGATGCCGGCGTTGGCGACGACGATGTCGAGCCCGCCCAGTTCGCTGATGCCCTCGGCCAGGGCCTTCCCCAGGGCGTCCAGATCACGGACGTCGGCCTGAATGGCGACTATGCGCCGGTCCAGCTTCTCCACCGCCCGCACCGTCTGCTGCAGGTCTTCCGGCGTCGACAGCGGGTACTTCTTGACCACGGTGTCGATCGGTCCGCACAGGTCGACCGCGATGATGTCCGCGCCCTCCTCGGCCAGGCGGATCGCATGGCTCCTGCCCTGCCCGCGGGCCGCCCCGGTGATGAAGGCGACCTTTCCCGCCACCCGTCCTGACATGGCTGTCTTCTCCTTATCTCTAGGCGATCTGCGGCGCGCGTTTCAGCAGGGCGTGAAATCCAGCAGCAGTTTCTTCGGTGCCCTGGTGAAAACGCCCTCTTCGGCGGGCGTGAACCCGTCGCTGTAACGAACGTCCTTCATCGCGTCGAGTAGCAGACTGGTGCCGATCTCCACTTCGGTCTTCGAGAGCAAGGCCCCTACGCAGAAATGCCGGCCCAGGCAGAACGCCGTATGGTTCGCTCCGGCCGAGAAGGCGCGATTCACATCGAGGTCCGGGCGGAAGATATCGAACGTTCCCGGCTCGGAGTATTTGGCCGGGTCGTGGTTGGCCGCTCCGATGAGGCAGGTTACGGTGCTGCCCGCGGTGACCGTGCCGCCGGACAGTTCCACATCCTCCTTCGGCTGCCGCATGATCATGTGCACCGGCGGCGAGTACCTGAGCGTCTCGGCGAACACCCTCGGGATCAGGGAGCGGTCCTCGCGGACGGCAGCCATCTGGGCGGGGTGGTCGATAAGGTTCTTGAACACGCTCGCCATCGCCTTGTCCGTGGTCTCACCGCCCGCGGTCAGCAGCAGGCTGCAGAACGCCTTGATCTCGTGGTCGGTCATCCGCACGCCGTCGATCTCGGCCGTGCACAGGGTCGTGAGCAGGTCGTCGCCTGGATGCGCCCGCCGGTCCTGGATGACCGGGATCATGTACGCTTCGAATTCCTCTTTGGTCTTTATGCCCGCCGCGGCTATCTCGGGATCCTGGGACAGGTTCGACAGGAAGGCCATAATGGAGGTGTACCACCCGTGGAATTTGGGGTGGTCGGACTTCGGCAGCCCCAGCATGTCCACGATCACGTTGATCGGGAACCTGGTGGCGAACTGGTCGACGAGGTCCACGTGCCCGTCGCCGCGGAACCTGTCAATAAGTTCCCTGGCGTTCTCGTCGATTACCGGAACGAACTTGTCGGCCAGCTCGCGGCCCCGGAAAGCGGGGGCAACCAGGCTCCGGTGCGTCGAGTGCTCGCGTCCTTCCATCTGGAGAATGGTCCGTCCGTGTACCGGCTCCAGCTGCCAGCCGTAGTTCTCGCTGGTGAAGACCGGCTCTTTGAAGGCCCTTTCCACGTCGGAGTAGCGGCTGATCACGTAGCTTCGCATGGCCTCATGCCAGATGAGGGGAAATTCTTCGCGCATCACCCGGTACGCCGAGTACGGATCCGCGGCAAACTCCGGCGAGAGTATGTCTGGTGCCTGGCTGGTCGTCGGCATGCGCCCGCCTCCCGGTACCTACCAGTTGTTTGGTTGGTGATGGTATCATCAAGCAATGCGGCACACAAGGCCTGGGAGATTGGCCGGAACTGCCCGGTGCTGACCACCGCACCACTGGCCGGACGGGTCGCCGTGGTCACCGGCGCGGCCGCCGGTATCGGCTTTGCCGTTGCCCGTCGGCTGCTGGCCGACGGTGCCTCACTCGTCCTCAACGACCTCACCGGTGACGCGTGTGACCACGCCATGGCGGAACTGGCCGCCACGGGAGGCCGGGTGGCCGGCGTGCCGGGCGACGTCTCGGACCCGGCGACGTCAAGGTCCATCGTGGACTGCGCCGTCGGCATGTTCGGCGCTCTGGACATCGTCGTGAACAACGCGGGCATCACTCGTGACGCGCCGGTTGGGCGGATGAGCGACGACGACTGGAATGCGGTGCATCAGGTCGCGTTGTTCGGGGCGTTCTCGCTGCTGCGGGCGTCTGCCGAGGCGATGCGGACACCGAGGCCGCCCGAGCGTTCGTACCACCGCAAGGTCGTGAACGTGAGCTCGTCGGTCGGGCTGCACGGTGCTCCGGGCACCGTGAACTACGCGGCCGCGAAGGCCGGCCTGATCGGCCTGACGCGCAGCCTCGCCCTTGAGTGGGCGCGGTACCTCATCAACGTCAACGCGGTCGCCCCCGGCTTCATAGGGGGAACAAAGATGTCAAGCTCGAAATCTCCCGCGCTGCTCGCCCGGGTCACGCAGAACGTCCCGCTCGGGCGAGCCGGGCGCCCGGAGGACGTGGCAGGCGCCGTGGCATTCCTCGCGTCCGCCGACTCGGACTACATCACGGGGCAGGTGATCGAGATAAATGGCGGCCTTGACGTGCTCCGGTGACGGGCACTGGGTGCCCGCCTTCCCCGGCTAGGCCCCGTCACCGCGGCCTAGGCCGAGCTCCTTCTCGAGTTGCTCCCGCAGCCGGAAGGTCTGCACCTTGGTCGAGGACATCGGCCATTCGGTGACGAACCGAACGTACCGGGGGATCTTGAACCTCGCCAGGCCATCGCCGCAGTGAGCGATGACCTCTTCCTCGGTCAGCGACATGCCGGGCCGCAGCTCGATGAAGGCCGCCGGGACCTCGCCGTACTTGTGGTCCGCCACGCCGACCACATGGGCCACGCTGACCGCGGGGAGCGCCTGAAGATGCGAGGCGATCTCAATGGCGGCGACGTTCTCCCCGCCCACCTTGAGCATGTCCTTGAGCCTGCCCAGGTACCGGAGCCGGCCGTCCGCGCCCATCATGCCGAGATCACCGGTGTGGAACCACCCGGCGGCGTCGATGCATTCGGCGGTCTTGTCCGGGTCGTTGTGGTAGCCGTCGAACATGCTGGGACCGCGGACGACGATCTCGCCGCGCTCGCCGTCGGGCACTGGCCCGTTCTCGCCGTCTCGGATGCCGATCTCGATGCCGGGGAACGGAGGGCCCTGCGTCGCCAGCCGTGCGTCATCGTCGTCGCCGGGATCGACCATGACCACCGAGCCACCGAACTCGGTCATGCCGTAGGCGTTCACCATCACGCTGTGCGGTATGCGCCGCTGCATCGAGCGCAGAGCCTCTGGCGGGGCCACCGTGAAGACGGTCCGCACCGCGGCGAAGCTGCCGGGCGAGTAGTCCTGGCAGTTGAGCATCCCCTCGGTGAGAGGCGGGAATGCCGGGAACATGGCGGTCACGCGCTCGGTCTCGATGAGCTTCAGCGCAAGCGCCGCGTCGAAATGCGCCATGGTGACGAACGTGCCGAACGCGTGCAGCGTAGCCACCATGGGCTGGGTGGACGCCGTGTGGAACATCGGGCACGGGGCAAACATCCGCTCGCCGTCGCGGTAGCCAAGTCGCTGCCGCGTCGTGACGCCGGTCCGCACCAGCGCCTCGTGGCTGAGCACGCATCCCTTGGGCATCGCCGTCGTGCCCGAGGTGTAGAACATGATCGCGGGGTCGCGCAGCGCCACCCGCCGTCGGCGCGCGTCGGCATCGGCCGGGGTGGCGGCCAGCGCGAGTTCGCTGAAAGTCGTTCCGGCCAGGAAGCCGTCCCTCGGACCTAGGCCCGGGCCCAGGGTCACGATCGCCTCCAGGTCAGGGGCGGCGGCCTGGCGAAGGCGCGGCAGGCCGGCCGTACCCGCCCCGGCCGCCGGTTCCAGGGGACCGACGGCGTCCTCGATGATCTCAGCACGGCCGCGCTGCCCCCCCGGGGAGTCGGCGGCGAAAAGCACCCGCAGGCAGGCGTCGCGGACGCAGTGGCGGAGTTCCCGCGGCTTGAAGCGGGCGTTGATCGGGACCGCGACGGCGCCGGCGAACAAGATGCCGAAGAGCAGTTCGATGAATTCCGCGCAGTTGGGCATGTACAGGCCCACCCTGTCGCCCCTGTCCACGCCCATCGCCGTCAGCGACCTGGCTATGGCGCGGGCACGGTCCTCGAGTTGGCCATATGTTCGCCGTTCCCCGGGAAGCACGAGAGCGTCCCGGTCGGGGCAGTGCGCGCTTCCCCGCACGACGAGGTCACCTAGCGTGCACAGTTCCAGGTACCCGGACACGGCCTGGCTTTCCCTCCCGGAGGGCGCTCAGCGGAACGCCGGAATGACGTCTCGCCCGAAACGGCGTATGCAGCGCAGTTCCTCCTCATGAGCGGGACCCGCCGCCATGCGGAAGCTCATGATCAAGTAGTCCATGTGGAGCGCCTCGGAGAACTTCCTGATCGCATCGATGCAGTCATCGGGCGTGCCTGCCACCAGGCGGTCGATGCGGTGCTTGCCGAATTGGAAGTCGGATTCTTCGTGCACGTCGGCCAGGAACGGCTCCCGGTCGGCCACCCAGCGCGGAATCTGCTTGAAGTAGAACCAGTGCTCGGCCCTGATGCAGGGCCACCAGACGCGCTCTACCTCGGCCACGCTGTCGGCCACCCAGCCGTCGCGCAGCAGCACCACTTGCTGGCTGTCCTGCGTGCCCGCTTCGGCTCCCGCTTGCCGGTACAGGCCAGCCCACTCGGCCATGACGTTTACGTTGTGCAGTGGGTCGGTGACCCACGGCACGCCGAAACGGGCGGCCCGCCGCACGCCGCCGTCCGACATGGCCCCCAGCCATAGCTGGGCGTTCTGCGGGGTGGGGGTGATCCGCCCGGTGGCGGTGAAGTGCTTGCCCTTGTGGTCGAGTTCGGCGCCGGACCATGCCTGCTGGACAAGGCCGATGGCTTCCTCGAACCGAGATATCTGTGTCCTGTTGTCGAGGCCGTAAAGCGCGAACTCCTCCGGCAGCGCCCCTAGGCCGCACCCGAGCCGCATCCTGCCGCCGGAGATGACATCGACCATCGCGGCCTGCTCAGCGACTTGCACCGGGTTGTAGTAAGGCAGCAGGAAAACGGTCGTCCCGACGTCAACGCGCCGCGTCCGCGCGGCCAGCGCGCCACACGCCACCAGCGGCGCCGGCAGGTAACCGTCGGGCATCATATGGTGTTCTGGCACGAAGACGCCGTCGAAACCTGCCTCCTCGGCCACCTCGGCCGCGTCCAGCGTCTCCTGCCAACGCTGGCCGATATGCTCCGCGTTGGGCGGATCCTGTGGACGGAACAGCAGACCGAACTTCATCTTTCCACCTCCGGCGAACGGGTCAGAACGGACTGTCGAGGCTGAGCACCATCGAGCGGAACCGCCAGTCCCCGCCTTCGAGGACGACCTCGGTCTCGTAAACCCCGGCGCTCTTGAGCACGGTCTGTCCGTTGTCCGTGACGACCAGGCTCAGGTAAGCGTTCATCCGCGCCCGATCCTGGGTGTCCTCGAGGTAACGGAGGTTGGTCAGCACGTGGCGGCGCTGGTCGGTCTGGGCCGTCAGGGCGTCACGGAAGAACGCCACTATCTCATTCCGCGGCTGCAACGGGCCCACCGATCCCGCCCCTGCGATGTGGATCGTGAACGACGCGTCCTCGGTGAAGCACGACTCCACCAGGTCCAGGTCATGAAGATCGTTAGCGGCGCCGTAGCCGCCCCACAGGTCGGCGATCCTCGCGCGATCCGCCATCTGTGTACCTCCTCGTTGCCGTCAGCGACCTGTATTGTCCTGCTACTGCATGGTGGACCAGATCCTACATTGACTGCCTATCGTTTGGTAGTCACAGTGGCGTGGTGACCGAAGAAGATGCCAGGGCCCGTATCGGGCACTTGTTCCCAGGCGGCCTGGCCACGATCGAGCCGTACGCCGACTGGCTGCTGCGGGATGTCGTGGGTTCTCCGCCCGCCCGGGACGACCTGGCCCATCCCCTGGCTGCCTTCCTGCTCGCCACCCAAGGGCTCGGCGTTGACCTGGACGACTTGTTTGCGTTGTTCGGCACCTCGGCGGCTGACGGGCCATTGCTTGGCGAGTGGACCGTCGACGTCATCGAGCCCCTGCGCGTGGGGCAGGCGTACCTGGTGTCGGGCGAGGTGGCCGGGGCGGTCCGCAAGCGCGGTTCCCGGGCCGGGGTTTTCGATGTCGTGACGATCGCCGTTACCATCGCCGACGGCAGTGGCCGTCCCCACGCGATCGTGCGCCCGGCCTACGTGTTCCCCAGGAGCCAGCCATGAGCACCGAGCCACGAGCGCCGAGCCACAAGCACCGAGTCATGAGCATCAAGGCGGGCGATCTGATCCCGGGCTGGACGGTCGAGGCCGTCGACCCGGAGAAGATGAAGATCATGGCGGCCCTGCTGCGCGACCCCAATCCCATCCACCTTGACCCGGCCGCGGCGCGCGCCCTTGGCCTGGGCGATCGGGTCGTCAACCAGGGGCCCGTCAACTTCGGCTACGTCCAGAACATGCTCGCGGCCTGGGCGGGCGGCCCTGGCCGGATCAGGGCGCTATCGCTGCGCCTGACGGCCACGGTGCTGGCCGGGGACCGGCTCGCCGCCGGCGGGCGAGTGACCAGCGTGAGCTCCGGTGGCCTGGTGGAGTGCGAAGTCTGGCTCGACGTGCTGGAACGATCGGGAAGTCCGGTGAAGCCGCCGCTGCGGGCGCTGGCCGGAACAGCATCCGTCCGGCCTCGCTGACCCTTGCTATGCCCCTTGCCAGGCTGCTACATTCTTGTTCACCCTACCAGCCGACTGGTAGATTACGCGGTTCGTGCGTCCGGCCTGCGCCTACACGGCCGGATGACTGATGCCCGATCCGGGCCGCAGGCTCGCCTCGGGTTGGTCACAAGGCGCGAGGAGGGCATCGATGGTCCCAGTTGACCGCAGGCCCGTGAATACTCCCGATGCCCATCAAAGGGGTGCAGCCGTGAAAACTAGAACACCCGAGCGGCCGATGACGGAGCAACGCCCAACAGCGCATTCGGCCTGGCGCCGGCTATGGCTCGTGCCGCTCGGGACGGCCATCGCCGTGGCCATCGCGGCCTGCAGTAGCGCAAGCTCCTCGTCCGTCCAGCAGAACAGCTCGAGCCCGCCGGCCAGCCAAGCCAGCCAGCCTAGCCCGGCGGCATCCAGTAGCGGCGCCAGCGCCGCGCAGGTGAACACGGCGGCTCTCGCCGCGGCGAAGGCCGCCGGATCACCCACCAAGGTGCCAACCGAGACCATCGGCTATCTGCGTTACATCGCGGCCGACTCATCGGACCAGCGCATCTACAACGCCTTCGTGGCCGCGGCCGATGTTCTGGGCTGGAAGGTCATCTCCTGTGACGGACAGGGCAATCCGACGGTGATGGTCCAGTGCATGAACACGCTGCTGGCCGACCACCCGGCCGCCATCGTCAACGACGGCATCCCCCAGTCGCTCATCGCCACGGGCCTTCAGCAGGCCAAGTCCGAGGGGATCCCCACGGTGTACACCGGCGGGAGCCTGACCCCGGCCAACCTGTACACCGCTGGCTACGTGCCGCCGGACGCCGCCATGGGCCAGATGCTCGGCAACTACATCGTGCAACAGCTGAGCAAACTGTCTGGTACTCAGGACGTCATTGCCCAGACCTTCGCCGCGCCCTGGGGCCAGGCCAGGGTTAACTCCCTCACCACCGCGATCAAGGGCACCAACGTCAAGATCGTGGCTCAGCCCGCCGCCGATGCCACCAACCTGGTCCAGGGCACGCAGTCGCAGATCAGCTCGTTGCTGACGCAGTACCCGAACGCCAAGGCGGTGTGGGTCACCTTCGACGGCGCGGTGTCGGGCGCGGCCCAGGCCGTGGCGGCCAAGTACCCAGGCGAGTCGTTCCCGCAGGCTCCGATGGTGGCCACCTTCTACGACGAACTCCAGACGCTCCAGCTGATCCGCCAGGGCATGGTGACGGTCACCGTGGCCGAGCCGCTTGAGTGGTGCAGCTGGGTGGCCGCCGACCAGCTGGCCGAGTACTTCGCCCGCAAGACCCCGCTGTCCCAGTCGGTGCGCCCGGACTACGGGGCCGACATGACCTTCTGGCAGCCGACCCTGGTCACCAAGGCCAACCTGCCGCCTGCGGGCCAGCTCGTGACGCCGCCGGTGAACTTCGTCTCCTTCTTCAAGACCAAGTGGCATGCCGAGTTCGGCGTCGGCTGATCCGTCAACGTCCCGGAGCCTGCTGCCGGCCCCGGGCCGGGGCGGCCGCCGCTGGCCCACCCGGCTGATACACCTCAGCGGCACGATAGGCCTGCCGGTGGCGCTTGTGCTGGCCATCGTTGGATTCGGGATCGCCCGGCCCGCGACGTTCCTGACGGCGAGCAACTTCAAGGACATGCTCTTCGACAGCGCGGCGCCGGCCATCCTGGCCACCGGACTCACCGTCACGCTGGTCATGGGCGACTTCGACCTGTCCATCGGGTCCATGCTTGGCCTGGGCGGAGCCGGTGCGGTGGCGCTGATGTCGCTGCACCATGTCGTCTGGTTCTGGGCCATCGTCATCGCCTTGGTGCTGGCCATGGCCACCGGCATGGTCAACGGCGTGCTCGTCGCGTACGCCGGCGGGTCATCGTTCATCATCACCCTCGCCATGAGCACCATCCTGCTCGGTATCGAGTACCTCTTCGATGGCGAGCAGACCGTTTACAGCGGCGTCGCCCACGCCTACACGCTGATCGGCCAGGCACGTCCATTCGGCGACATCAACGTGCAGGTGTGGATCGCCCTCGGCGTCGCGATCGTGGCCTTCCTGCTCATGGAGCGGTCCGAGGCGGGCCGCTACATGTACGCCATCGGCGGCAACAGGGAGGCTGCCCGCCTGGCCGGCATCGCGGTGAATCGGTACCGGCTGACCGGGTTCGTCGTCGCCGCGCTCGCCGCTGCCTTTGCCGGCATCATGATCACTGCCCAGGCCGGGGCGTCCACTCCGAACGCCGGCGTTCCCTATCTTCTGCCTGCCTACGCCGCCGTCTTCCTCGGCACCGCGGCCTTCCAGGAGGGGCAGTTCAATGTGGCCGGGACCATCGTGGGCGTGCTGTTCCTCGAGGTGATTTCCACCGGACTCATCATGCTGAACCTCTCCACCGCGGTGATCGACATCGTTCAAGGCGGCATCCTCGTCCTGGCGATCCTCGGCACCCGGGTGGGGAGGAAGGCGCTGCAGCGGGCGGGCCGATGACGGGGGAGGGACCAGCCGGCGCTCCTCTGGTGCGCCTGCGCGGCATTGTCAAGCGCTATGGCGGCGTCCTCGCCGCCGATCACGTCGATCTCGACCTGTGGCCAGGCGAGGTCGTGGGTCTGGTCGGCAAGAACGGCGCAGGCAAGTCGACAATGATCAAGATCCTGGCGGCCGCGGTGCGCCCTGACACCGGCCACGTGCTGATCGGCGGAAAGCCGGCCGCGCTGCACAGCCCGTCGGCCGCGACCCGCCTCGGGTTGGCCTTCGTCCACCAGGAACTGACCTTGGTGCCTGCCATGTCGGTGGCGGAGAACATCACGATCGGACCCGGGTCCACTCCGCGGTGGGGACCATTCGTCAAGCGTGGCGCGGCACGTCGCTCCGCGGTAGCCGCACTCGGCAGGCTCGGTGTCGACCTCGACCCGAGAACCCGGGTGGATCAGTTGAGCGTGGCCAGGCAGCGCATGGTCATGATCGCCCGCGGAGTGCGGCAGCAGGCGCGGTTGCTGGTGCTCGACGAGCCTTCTGCGTCGTTGACTGACGAGGAGATCTCGCACCTGCATGCGGTCGTGCGCTCGCTGCGTGGCGATGGGCTGGCCGTGCTGTACGTGTCGCACCGGGTCGAGGAGATCCTTGCCATCACCGACCGCGTAGTGGTGATGCGTGATGGCCGGGTAGTCGATGATCGTCGAGCCGCGGAGTTTGATCAGGCCACGCTGGTGCGATCCATCAGCGGCAGCGCGGATGCGGCGCCCCCGGCGGCCGGGCGCGCGGCTGCAGATCCGGGTGCCGTCGGCGAAAGGCTGCTGCGAGCCGAGCACCTGACCGCGCCGAGCGGGGTATCGGACGTCACGTTCGACGTGCGGGCGGGGGAGATACTTGGCATCGCCGGGCTGGTCGGCTCGGGGCGTACGGAGCTGGTTCGCCTCCTGTATGGCGCCGAGCAGCCAAGCTCGGGCCAGGTCTTCGTCGGCGGCCGCCAGGTCAGAATTTCGTCTCCGAGGGCGGCCCTGCGCGAGGGCATCGTGCTGCTGCCCGAGGATCGCCGGGGCCAGGGGAACATCCTCGGGCACAGCATCACCGGCAACATCACCCTGCCGAACCTGCGCCGGCACCGGCGTCTGGGCTGGCTGCCGTCACCGTCAGCCCCGCGCGAGCGGCGATCGGCCATGCAGATGATCGACCAGCTTCAGATCGCCGCCTCGGACCTGTCCCAGCCGGTTGACACGTTGTCGGGTGGCAACCAGCAGAAGGTGGTGCTGGCCAAATGGCTGCTGCACGGAGCCAGTGTCTTCATCTTCGATGAGCCGACGGCGGGAATCGATGTGGTCGCCAAGGCGGAGATATACGCCCTGGTCGTCAAGCTCGCCGCCGCGGGCAAGGGCATCATCGTGATCTCGTCGGAGTTCGCCGAACTGGTCGAGGTCTGCCACCGGGTGGTCATACTGCGCGAAGGCCGCCTGGTGGGCGAGCTAGCCGGCGGCGCGATCAGCGAGCATGCCATCCTGGAGCACTGCTACGACGCAACGTGACCGCGCAGTCGGAGAGCTTGGGCCAGGCCGGTGATCGTTGCCTGCGCCCCGGCCAGGTCTCCAGGCGTTGCTCCTGGTGTCAGCACGATGGGCAGCGCCACGCCCGCGCTTCGCAGTGCCCGGATGTGCCCGGCTACGGTCTCGGCGCTGCCGATGGCGCACAGCGCGCGCACCGTGTCGTCGCCGACGAGCCGCAGTGCCGCCTTGCGGTCCCCGCGTCGCCAGGCCGCGCTCGCCTCCTCGAGGGCGGGGAACGCCCGGCGGAAGGAAGACCGGTGGGTCGGCACCATCGCGTACTGCAGGACGACGCGCCGCATTCGTTCCAGCGCCTCCTCCTGGCGCGGGCCGCAGTAGGCCCAGAAGGACGCCGCGGCCCATACCTGCCCGGGCCGCCGCCCGGCCTGCCGTTCCCCGTCGCGCACGTGGGCGAGGCGGCCGGCTACCTCATCCGGCGGCGTCCAGGTGATGAACACGCCGTCGGCCAGGCGCCCGGCCAGGCGCAACATCCCCGGGTTCATCGCGGCGAGCAGGACAGGCACCGGCGCTGACGCGGTCATCGTCGCCCGGAAACCCGCGGACCGCAGCCGTTTGCCCGTGGCAGCAACCTGCTCTCCGGACAGTGCCTGCCGCAAGATGCCGATGAACTCGCCGACAGTGCCCAGCGGGTGCCTGAAGGGCAGGCCGTACCAGCGCTCGACGATGACCGGGGTGCTTGAGCCGATGCCGGCGATGACCCGGCCAGGCGCGCACGAGGCCAGCGTGGCGAAGGCCATCGCGGTGAGGACCGGGGGCCGCGCGTAGCACCCCACGATGCCGCTGCCGATGCGGATCGACGTGGTGCGGGCGGCGATCATCCCAAGCAGGCTGAACACCTCGGGCCCGGCGACCTCCCCGGCCAGCACCGCGTCGTATCCGCTCCGTTCGGCCAGCCGGGCCAGGTCCACGTAGTCGGGGGCGGCCAGACCGTCCTCGACGGGCAGGGTGACGGCCACCCGGTCAGCCATCGCGTACCTGCCGGATCACCGCCGCGGTGTCGTACCAGGTCGACAGCTTCCTGATGCGCCCGCGGGCAAGGTCGAACACGTCGACCGCATCGAAGGCCACCGGCCGCCCGCCGGAGGTCAGGCCGGTAAAGCGGACCTCGACCACGACCGTGCCGCCCTCGGTTATCCGGCGGACCGGCTGGTCGGAGTGCTCGGCGTAGCCGGCCAGGACCTTCGGGTAGTACGCCAGGATCTCCTCGCGGCCGTGCCGCGGTCGCGCACCGGTGGCGATCAGCTCGGCGCCGGGCTCCCATAGCCCGGCCATCGCGGCCCAGTCCTCGGCGTTAACCGCGTCGAAATAGGCGGCGACCGGATCGGCCCCCCCGGCGGCCGCGGTGTCCTCGCCCGTCAAAACGAAACCTCCTCGGCCATCGTCATCCCGCCAGCTCGGCCCGGAGCGCCTTCAAGGCGGCGAAGGAGTACTTCGCTAGTGCGGGGTCGCCGAACGCGGTGATGTTCCACATCACCAGATGGCGCAGGCCGGCCGCGGCGTACCCGCGGACCTGCTCGGCCACCTGCTCCGGTGTGCCGCAGAACGCGTAATGGCGGACGACCTGCGGCGGTATCGCCGATACGATCCGCAGCGCCTCCTCGCGGCCGACGCTCGTCGGGACGAAGTCGTGGAACCCGGAGGCCCCGTCTCCCGCATCCGTCAGCGGGGGCTCCACGCCGAGCTTGCGGAAGACCGCCGCGGGCAGCAGCACGCACAGCGCCCGCACCATCGGGTGCTCGGTCAGCCTCTGCACCGTCTGCTCGTCCGGGCCGATGAGCACGTAGCCAAGCAGCGCGGGCGTGATGGCGTCCGGATCCCGGCCCGCGGCGCGGGCCGCGGCGCGGATCGTCTTCAGCGAGATCTCATAATCCTCGCAGGTCATCTTCGTGGGCAGCCAGCCGTCCGCCTTCCGCCCGGTGAGCTCGAGCATCCGCGGCCCGTGTGCGGCCGTCCAGATCGGCGGCGCTTGCCCGCACGGCGTGAGGCCGAGCACGGCCTGGGCGAGGGTGAAGAACGTGCCCTCGAAGTCCACCGGCCCTTCGGCCTGCCAGAGCAGGCGGATCACGTCGATGCCCTCCGACAGGCGCGCCACCGGCCGGTCCCAGGGCAGGCCGTAGGGCTTGATGTTGAGCCGCTCACCGGACCCGAGGCCGAGAACCGCCCGGCCGCCGGTGAGGTGGTCGAGCGTCAGCATGGTCTGCGCGAGGACCGCCGGGTGGCGGCGGATCAGGTCGGTCACCACGACGCCGACCCGGAGCCGGGTGGTCTGCGCGCCGACCGCTGCCATCATCACCAGCGGGTCGAAATACGTGTGCGGGTTCGCCTGGCTGTCGGCGAGCGGGCTCAGGTCCGGCGTCCACAGCGAGTCCGGGTGCCAGCCCATCAGGTGATCCGGCCACCACACGGCGTCGAAGCCGTCGGCCTCGGCGCGCTGCGCGAACTTCACCGCGGCGGACGCGGGCGGCATGATCTGCCCGGGGACGCCGAGTTCCAGCCTCAGCGGTGCGGCCATCAGTAACGCCAGCCGTCGCCGAAGGTAGCGAGCCTGCGCCCCAGGTAGTCCTCGACCACGGTCAGGGCGGCGCGGGCGGCGCGGTCGGTGCCCACGCCGCGGCTGCGGAAGGTCTCGCTGGCGAAGTACAGCCCGTCCACGTTGGGCGCCCGCCAGTGCGGCCGGTACATGCCGACCAGCCCCGGCTTCTGGATCACGCCGAACGACGGCTCGAACACCAGGTGCCGCCGGCGCCACACGGGCCGGGCGAAGCCCGGCCACATGACCTTGATGCCCTCCTCGAAGGCGAGCAGGGTATCCCGCAGGAACCGCGTGTCCCGTCCCTTCTGCCCCGGCACCACCGCGCCCATGACGTGCAGGTTCGTGCCAGGCGGGGAGCAGGACGGGTCCATCGCGGTCATGTTGAACATGAACCCGGGCGTGTCCGTGGTGGGGGTGCGCAGCCACGTGGACAGCTCGCGGGGGTCCAGGCGGGCCACCGGCTCCTCGGTCGCCAGGTACAGGCCGAGCCAGGCGATCTTGAACCGGTCCTGGGCCAGGTACCGGATCTGCCCGGTGTACCAGTCGGGAAGCTCATCCTCAGGCACCACGTTCAGGACGTGCCAGACCGGAAGGGTGGAGATGACGCAAGGGGTCTCGATGATCTCTTCCTCGAAGAACTCATTGGGGAGCACGCGCGGCTCCCGTGCCACCGCGACCCCCTTGACCTCATGGTTCTCGATCAGCACCCGCTCGATCTTGGTGCCGAGCCGCAGCTCGCCGCCGTGAGCCCCGATGGCGTCGGCCAGGTCGGCCCACATGCCGTCCCACCCCTGGCCGGGCCAGCAGGAGTAGGCCGCCATGCCTTTTTCCTCGTAGTGCATCTTCCGCACGAACAGGTTGTCGCTGGCCGAATGGTCCCACCATTGGTCGGTCATGCACTCAAGCACGGTGATGAACTCGAACAGGTCGATCACGCCCTGGTCGCTGGTGTGCTGATGCAGCCACTGGCGCAGGTTGCGATCGTCCCAGCGGTCGAACTCCGCATAGGGCGTATCGACGATCGCCTTGATGACCTTCTTCAGCTCCGCCTTACTTCCTGAGTACCTGTCGCGGATGGATCCCCAGTCGTTCTTCTCGTGGTCCCATACCGGCATCTCCGTCGACACCGCCCCGTGCACCAGCTTCTTGCCGACGTGCTCGAACACCTTGGTCAGGCCGGAGCCGGGGTCCTCGATGAGGTGGCCGCCGACGTTCACCTTGAAGCCCTCGTCCGGCACCGCCATCGCGCGCCCGCCAAGCACCGGGCTGCGGTCCGCCACGAGCACCCTCTTGCCCTCAGCGGCCAGCAGCGCCCCGGCCGACAGGCCGGCCGCGCCGGCCCCGATCACGACGACGTCATAGCCGCTCATCCGCACTCCGGCTCCACTACCAAACGATTGTTTTACACTATCGGTCCCACGTGCGACCAGTCAACGGCGGTACCTCCGGGCTTCCGCGCGCCATTGGTCGACCCTACCTACCAGTCGTACGCTTGATAGCCTGCGGGTACAAGACCTGATGCCACCCAAACGCGGCGGGCCGCTCCGCCTGCTCCCGGGACATCGAGGAGACATCATGGTAGCGACGAGCGTGCCGGCCGAGCCTGTGCCGGCCGAGCCTGTGCCGGCCGAGGATGGGGCTGGCCCCGCGCGCCGGTGGATCCACGTGACGACCCTGGCCGACCTGCTCGGCCAGCGCGCGCTGCAGCACCCTGACCGCGATGCCCTGGTCTTCCCGGCCGAGCGGGCGAGCTACCGCGACGTTGCGGCCCGCGCGCACGACTTCGCCCGCAGGCTGACGGGCCTGGGGGTGCGCCGGGGAGACCGCGTTGGCCTGCTGCTCCCACCGTCGGTCGACCTCGTCGCGCTGCTGTTCGCCGCCGCGAAGATCGGCGCCATCCCCGTCCCGGTAAACGCCCGCTTCAAGCGGCACGAGCTAGCGCACGTCATCGCGCACTCGGGGATGAAGATCCTGGTGACCGCGCCGGCCGACCCCGCCGCGCCCGACTTCCTCGCGCTGCTGGCCGAGACGTTCGAGGATCTCCCGCGGCAGCCGGGAGCGGAACTCTCGCTGAAAGAGGCGCCGGAACTGCGGCGCGTCGTGGTGCTCGGCCCTGCGCCGGCTGGCGCCCCGTTTGTCTCGAGCGCTCCATTCAAGGCGGCCGGCGACGCCGTGACCGACGCCACGATTGCGGCTGCCGAGCAGTCGGTCCGGGTGCGTGACACGGCCGTAATCGTCTACACCTCAGGCACGACGGCATCGCCTAAGGGAGCCATGCTCAGTCATGAGGCGCTGGTACGGCTGGCCGACGGGATCGCAGGCCGGCTCCTGCTGACCCCGGACGACCGGGTATGGACCGCGATTCCGCTGTTCCACGGCGGCGGAATCACCTTCGCTCTTACCTGCATTACCGCAGGTTGCACGTTTGTGCACGCGGGCTTGTTCAACCCGGCGGCGACGCCTGCCTACCTGGAGGACGAGCGGGTCACGGTCGCGCTTGCGGCGTTCGAGACCATCTGGCTCCCCGTGCTGGCCCAGCCGGACTTCGCCACGCGTGACCTGAGCAGGATCCGGGTGGTCATGGTGGTGGGAGTTCCGGAGCGGCTGCGGGAGATGGCCGCCCGGCTGCCCGGCGCGATTCAGGTCTCCTGCGTGGCCATGACCGAATCGTCGGCCTTCTTGTCGCTGAGCCGCCTCGATGACCCGTTTGAAAAGCGGGTCACCACCGGAGGTCATTCGATGCCCGGCATGGAGTGCCGTGTCGTGGACCCCGCGACTGGCCGGGATCTTCCCGCCGGACAGCGCGGCGAGTTGCTCTTCCGTGGCCCCAACGCGTTCGACGGCTACTTCCGCGATCCCGGGCTTACCGGGCACGCTTTCGATGCCGAGGGATGGTTCCACAGCGGCGATCTGGTGACGATGGACGCCGACGGGCGGCTGACCTTCATCAGCCGCCTGAAGGACATGATGAAGGTCGGGGGCGAGAATGTGGCGGCCGCCGAGGTCGAGGGTTTCCTGCTGACACATCCAGCGGTTGCGATCGTGGCCGTCGTCGCCGCGCCCGATGACTACTACGTCGAGGTACCGGCCGCGTTCGTCCAGCTCAAGCCAGGCGCACGGGTCACCGAACAGGAATTGACCGAGTACTGCCTTGGTAAGATCGCGACCTACCGCGTACCACGGTATGTACGCTTTATTATCGAGTGGCCAATGTCAGGAACGAAGATTAAGAAGCATGTGCTCCGGGACGTGATCCGGGAGGAACTGCGCCGCAAGGGGATCACCGAGGCACCCCGGCTGCGCGCGGCGAATCGCGGAGCAGCAGGGTAATAGACGACAAAGGGGAAGGTCTTCATGCGGCAACCGCCGGGACGAGCGCAGCGCAGGGGTGGTGGTGAACGCAAACCTCGGGAGGAACGCTGGTCCGAGCTGATCGAGGTGGCCACCCAAGTATTTTTCGAGAAGGGCTACGAGGCCGCGTCCCTGCAGGACATCGCCGACCGGCTCGGGATGCTGAAGGGCAGTCTCTACTACTACATCCACTCCAAGGAAGACATTCTTTTCGATGTGATCAGCTCGGTCCATTCCGAAGGCCTGTCCAATATCGAGTCGCTGGCCGCGGGCGAGGGCGACGCGCTGCAGCGGCTAAGGAACGTGATCATAGGCCACATCGAATATGAATGCCTGAACCTGACGAAAACGGCGGTGTTCCTCCACGAGTTGCAGGCGCTTGCCCCCGAGCGCCAGGCCGAGATCATCGGCGGCGAGCACGCCTACCGGGGCGTGTACCGCAACCTCATCGAGGCTGGGCAGAAAGAGGGCCTGATTCCGGTCGGCGTCGACCCGAAACTCGCCGCGCTGTGGATACTCGGCTCCATGAACTGGGTCTACCGCTGGTTCCGCCCCGGCGGTGAGTTCACCGCCCGCCACATCGGGGAACAGTTCGCCGACATGACCATCCGGGGACTCGCCACGCCCGCGGCGCTGGCCGGCCTCCCGGACCCGGGTGTCCCCGCGGTCACGGACAAGCGACCGCCCAAGTCCGACAAGGCCGCGGGAGCGCCCGCCGCGAAATCGCCGCGCCGGGGGACCAAGACGGCCTGACCCGCTGACCTGTTTGTACACCTATCATACACGTTAGGTGTAGACTACGTGTATGGCTAGGGTGCGCACGAACATCGAGATCGAGGACACCTACCTTCGTACCGTGATGGACCGCTACGGCCTGCGGACCAAGACCGAAGCCGTCGAGCTCGCCCTCCGCCACCTGGCCGGACAGCCCATGAGCAAGGACGAAGCCCTGGCCATGCGCGGCGCCCACGCGATCGACGAGCTTCCCGCGGACACGCCCCCGCGGGGATCGGCGTGATCCTCGCGGACACGTCGGCCTGGATCGAATACGACAGGGCCACCGGGAGCTCGGTTGATCTCCGCCTGACGGAATTGATCGCCTCCGACGGCCCGATCGCCGTCACCGAGCCGGTGATCATGGAAGTGCTTGCCGGAGCGCGCACCGATGCCAGGGAAGCTGACCTCCGCCGCCTTCTGCTGCGGTTCCACCTGCACCAGTTCGACGCAGCCGCCGACTTCGAGGGCGCCGCCCGCATCTACCGCCGCTGCCGGCTGGCCGGTATCACGCCGCGGGGCCTGGTCCACTGCATGATCGCGGCCGTCGCCCGGCGGCACCAGGCGACGCTGCTTGCCTGCGACATCGACCTCGTTCGCGTCGCCCGCGTAATCGGCGTCGAGCTGGACCAACCGGCAAGGCCCGAACGGCCGTCGCCGCCCGGCCGACCGTAACCGGCCAGACCCGCCGTCCCGCCCGCATTTTTTATCCGAACGAACCGTGGTACCAGCCCCGCCGGCGAGGCGAGACGAGTCAGGGAGTGGCGAGCATTCCGGAGCCTGTCGGATTAGTTCAAGACAGCCGGCGGCGCGTCAGCCACAGTGGCACCATGACCAATGCGCATGTCACCGAGCTGATCGCCTTCACGATTGACTGCTCCGACGCCACCCGGCTCGCCCGCTTCTACGCCGAACTGACCGGCGGCGAGGTCACGGGTGACTATCCGGAATACGGGGTCGCCCAGACGACCACCCTGGGGGTGACGCTCAATTTCCAGGGGGTCAAGGACTACGCGCCTCCAGCATGGCCGGGGCAGGAGCATCCTCAGCAGTATCACCTTGACTTCCGGGTCCCCGACCTGGAGAAGGCGACAGAGCACGCCATGCAGCTCGGAGCGACTCAGGCCGCGGAACAGCCGAACGAGAAACTGTGGCGGGTGATGATCGACCCCGACGGTCACCCCTTCTGCCTCTGCCCGCCTCGCGACTGAGCTGTCCGGGGCCTGGCACGGCCCGTACCGGCCGCGGCTCAGCTGAGGGTGTGCCCGCGCTGTGTGCCCCTGTCCCGGTTTTAGCGGCGTGTGGCGAGCATTGCCGCGGACGCGTCGAGGGCTGCGGTGGCTTGCGGACAGGGGCCTGGCCTGGGGTCATGCGCCGCATCGGCGTCTAGGCTCAGCAAGATCGGGCCCTACCATCGCTTCGAGTACACGATGGTGGATGACAGCGTTCGGGTGCGCTGTGGAGGTATGGCATGAGCGACGGGGACGGGCCCGGGAATGGTCTGCGGCTGCGGCGGGCCCGGCAGGCTCGCGGGTTCTCGCAGGAGCAACTGGCCGTCATGGCCGGCGTGTCACAGCAGGCCATCTCCGCTGTCGAGGCCGGCTTTTCAGACCCGTCGCTGCGGGCGGCGCTGGCCCTGGCCCGCTGCTTGGGCATGACCATCGAGGAGCTGTTCGGGTCGTTCAGCCCGGATCCGCAGGTCTCGGCCCGGCCGATCGCACCGGTCAGCGGCGAGGGAGCCAGGCTCATGCTCGCGCCGATGGGAGAGGGGTTCGTCGCGCTGCCGTTGTCGGGCGCCACGGTGAGCCGGGCTGGTTTCCTGCCGGCCGGCGGGCTGGCCGCCGAGGCTGGCGGCGCACCTGGTGAACTGGGTACAGCGCTGCCGGTCCGGCTGATCGGCCCGCCGCGGCCGGCGCTGGTGGCGGCGGGCTGTGACCCGGCGCTGCCGCTGCTGGAACGCCCGCTTGGCCTGCTCGATCCGCCGCTGTCTTTCATCTGGTGGCCTTGCCCGAGCCAGGAGGCGCTCGGGCTGGCCGCTGAAGGGCTGGTGCACGTCGCCGGGGCGCACCTGCGCGGGCGGGACACCGAGTACAACATCGGCCCGGCCGCCGAGTCGCTGCCCCAAGGCGGCGAAGTGGTCGGGTTCTGTTCCTGGCGCGAGGGACTGGTGCTGCGTCGGGAGCTGACCGGTGGCGTTTCCAGCGTCGGCGATCTGGCCATGCGTGGCCTGCGCGTGGTGAACCGGGAGCCGGGTGCCGAGGCGCGCAGCGTCCTCGACCGCGAGCTGGCCGAAGCCGGAATCGAGCCAGGCCAGCTGCCCGGATACAGCACCCAGGTGACCGGGCACCTGCAGGTCGCTGCTGCTATCGCTGCGGGACTGGCCGACGCGGGTATCGCCAGCGAGCCTGCGGCTCTGGCTTATGGCCTGGCTTTCGTTCCGCTGACCACCGAGCGTTTCGACCTGGTCATCCCGGCCAGCCAGGCCGATTCCCGTGAAGTGCAAGGCTTGCGGAAGGTCCTGTCGTCCAGGTGGCTGCTCGACCAGCTGGCCAGCCTGCCTGGGTATGACCCGGCCCGGTGCGGGCAGAACATCGCGACGCTTCTGCCGGTCAGCACGCAGCGGCGATAACGCACCAGGTAGCTGGCACGCTGCAGACAAGCGCGCTCAGGCGTCTAGTGCTTGCTAAGGGCAAATAGCCTGTCATAGCTGCTTTCGCAGCTTGCATGATCATTACCGTGGTCGCTGTGCTGGGTGCTGGCTGGACTGAACTCGTCGCCTTTGCCGCAGCATTCGTGATCTCAGCGGTATCAGCACCAGGCGGTGTCTCCGGCGCGGTACTGCTATTGCCGTTCCAGGTGAGCGTGCTAGGGACGCCGAGCCCGGCGGTGACTCCGACGAATCTGCTGTACAACGTGGTGGCCACACCGGGGGCTTTGTACCGCTACTGGCGTCAGGGACAGACGGGCGGGAGCCTGGCCGCGGTCTTGATCGCCGGAACGCTGCCGGGAGTAGTGGCGGGGTCTTTCATCCGGGTCGAGCTGCTCCCTGGGCCGCGTGTGTTCGACCTGGTTGTAGGAGCCGTTCTGCTGCCGCTCGGCTGCTGGCTGGCACTGACGCATCCGGCGCACGGCTCGGGAGATGGCCGTAATTTTCGCCTGTCGTGGCCGGTTCTGGTGGTGCTCGCGCTGGTCGTGGGGTGCGTGGGGGGCATTTACGGGATCGGCGGCGGCTCGGTAATCGCGCCCATCTTGATCAGTGCTGGACGGCCGGCAGCTGACGTAGCTCCGGCGGCACTGGCATCGACGTTCGTGACGTCGGTGGCCGGCGTTGTCACCTTTACGATTTTGTCCGCGCAGACGCACGGCTCGGTGGCGCCGAGTTGGCCTACGGGCATTGCGCTGGGTGCCGGCGGCCTGCTCGGTTCCTACGTCGGCGCGCGGCTTCAGTCTCGGCTGCCTGAACAGCTGATTCGCCAGCTGCTCGGCGTGCTGGAGGTTGCTATCGGGATCCGCTTCCTGCTTGCAGGACTGCTCTGACCGCCGGCGCAGCGCATTCCCCGAAAGGGTCAGGCGAGCAGCTCGACTGTGCCTGTTGCGGTGATGTCGTAGCCGCCGAGTGCCGCGACTGATGTCTGGATTCCGGGGTCTCGGAGTGCCGCAACGAGCGGCTCGGTGGCGGGAAGCGTGGCGCCGCTGAGGATCAGATCGAAGTCCTCCCAGACGGCCGGGATGAATTCCAGGTCGAGCGCGGCGGCTGCCGCCCGCACGCCGAGTCCGGTGTCGGCTTGCCCAGTTGCGATCGTCATGGCGACCTCCAGGTGGGAGTTGGCCTCGGGCCCGGTTAGCTGGTCGGGAGAAATGCCTGACTGGGCGAGGAGACGGTCGAGCAGAACGCGGGTTCCGGTGCCGAACCGGCGTCTGGCGATCCGCAGCCGCCGCAGGTCGGCTGGCCGGGAAATGCGGTCGGGGTTTCCGGGCGGGGTGAGCCAGCCCTGTTCGCGCCGCCACAGGTGGATTATCGCGGGCTGCCTGTCGCGCAGGACGGTTGTGGCGAAGGGCTTGTTGGCGACGCCGGAGCGATGTGGCAGGTGGATGGCCGCAGCGTCAGCGGTTCCGCGCCAGAGCCGGGTCAGGCCCTGGAAGCTGCCCCGCTCGCCGACGGCGATAACTGACGCGCCGGTGGCGCGGACGGCGATGTCCAGAGCCGGATCGTCGCTGCCTGCCAGCCGCAGCGTCACCTGACCGCTGAGCAGCCGCCTGGCCGCAGCCGGACCCTCGGCCGCCACGGTGCTCCTGGCGCGGTCACGGACGTCGATCACGCCACCGTCGGCCAGTTCACGGTAGGCGCGGCCGACGGTGGCGGTCGTGGTGTCGTAGATGCGGGCGGCGTCACGGATGCTTGGCAGGTGAGTCCCCGGCGCCAGGACCCCGGATTCGACCTGGCCGGCGATCTGCTCGCTGACCTGGCGGTAGATCGCCATGGCACCGGACTTTAGCCGCTGGTCAGCAGTTTCCCTATCGCCAGGCCGATGTTGCCCCTTCTCGCCCTGTGCCCGTACCAGTAGGCTCACTATGATCTGTGCTAGTACAGAAGGAGGCAGACAGTGCATCGCGGCACGAAAATGACCGGGCTTGCTGTCGCCGACCCGGTCGGTGCGCCTCAACGTGGCGGCCAAGTCCGGGCGGCTGAGAGGCCAACCAGGCCGTCATCGCTCACGAGCACAGTTCTGCAGCGCGTCCGCGTGGTAGACCGGTGGGTCTAACTCAGCGGCGCGGCGCGCAGATCGCCGCACTTGTATCTGCTGCGTGCATCGGGCTGGCCGTTGCTGGCTGCGGCAGCTCCTCTGGCGCCCCGGCCCTGAAGTCGGCCAGCACGAGGCACAGTGGCGATGTCGATGTGTTTTCGGCTGGGTCGCTGGACACGCTGATGACCAAGTCGGTCGGGCCGGCGTTCCACGCCGCGACTGGTTACACGCTGGTTGATACCTCGCATGGGTCGGGGACTTTGGCGGCTAATATCAAGGACAAGGTCGCGGTGGCCGATGTGTTCGTCAGCGCCTCACCGGCGGACGACACCATTCTTGAGGGCGCCAGCAACGGGGACTGGGTTTCGTGGTATGCGGCCTTTGCCGCGTCGCCGGAGGTCTTGGGGTATTATCCCGGGAGCAAGTTCGCCAAGGACCTGCGGACCATGCCGTGGTATAAGGTGATCACGATGCCCGGGTTCCGCCTCGGGCGGACTAACCCGTCTCAGGACCCTGGTGGCGTGCTGGCCGCTGAAGCGCTTGATGAGACGGCGGCGGCGCGGCATCTGCCGGCGTTGAAGACGCTCGCGACCGAGACGTCGGATGAGTATGCGGAGGATCCGGAGGAGGCTGATATCCAGACGGGGGCGCTGGATGCGGCGTTCATGTATGAGGCTGACGCTAATTCCCAGGGCAGTCCGTTTGTGAAGCTGGCTGGTGTGAGCCTGGCCGGGAATTACACGATCGCTCTGGTTAACCGGGCTCCGCACCTGGCTGCGGCTGAGGCTTTCATCGAGTTCCTGCTTGGCCCTGCCGGGCGGGCTGAGATGCGGGCTGACCAGTTCGAGATCGTCTCGCCGGCGAAGGTCAGCGGGTCGGGTGTCCCGGGCGTTCTGTCGGGCGTTTTGAAGTCGTGACGGCGGGCAGGTCGCCGGGCCCGTTGCGCTGGCTTGGTGCCCTGCTGGTCGTTTACCTGGCTTATCCGGTCGGGGCGTTCGTCTGGCGGGTCGTCGGTGGGCATGGTGAAGGCTGGAATGTCCCGGGGTTGTGGCCGGCGTTGTGGGTGTCGGTTGCGGGTGCCACCATTTCGGTGCTGATCGGGGTGGTGACTGGTATCCCGCTGGCTTATGTGCTGGCCCGCCGCCGGGGGTGGCTGTTTTCGGTGGTGGGTGTGGTTGTCCAGCTTCCGCTGGCTGTGCCGCCGTTGATCAGCGGCATTCTGCTGGTCTACATCGTGGGGCCGTACACGTTCTTGGGCCAGCTGTCGGGGGAGCGGCTCACCCAGACGATGTACGGGGTGGTCATCGCCCAGTCGTTCACCTCCGCGCCGTTTTTGGTCGTGATAGCCCGCAGCGCCTTCCGTGCGGTTGACCCGTCGCTGGGCGAGGTCGCCGCTACCCTCGGCCGCGGGCCGCTGGCCCGGTTCCTGCGGGTCGACGTGCCCGCCGCGGCGGACGGCCTGCGGACCGGGATGATCTTGATGTGGCTGCGGGCCTTCGGGGAGTACGGCACGGTCGTGGTCCTCGCCTACCATCCCTACAGCCTGCCGGTTTATGTCGATAACCTGTTCTCTTCCGGGCCGCTGTCGCTGGCCGAGGCCCCGACGATCCTGGCGTTCGGCGTCGCGGTGCTGGCGATCGCCGCCGTCCGGGTGCGGCGCCCGCCGCGCGTCCGGCGCCGGCCGGTCCCGGCGCCACGCCCGCCGGTGCCGGCGCCGCCGGCGGCGGTGGGCTTCGACATCGACGCCACCATCGGGACGTTCCGCCTGCGGGTGGCACACCGCGAAAGCGGCCACCGCCTGGCGGTCGTCGGACCCTCCGGCTCGGGCAAGTCGCTCACGCTGCGGGTCCTGGCCGGGCTGCTCGGGCCGGACGCCGCGACCGTGACCTGCGGCGGTACCGAGATCAGCCACACCGCGCCCGAGCGGCGCCGGGTCGGCTACGTCCCCCAGGGCTTCGCCCTGTTCCCCGGGCGCACGGTCTGGCAGCAGGCGGTGTTCGGCGTGCACGCCGATCCGGCCCGGGCCGCCTGGTGGCTGGCCACCCTCCACCTCGACGGCCTGCTCGACCGCCTGCCCGAGCAGCTCTCCGGCGGCCAGCGCCAGCGCGTCAGCCTGGCCCGGGCACTGGCCGGCGACCCTCAGCTGGTCCTGCTCGACGAGCCGTTCTCCGCGCTGGACGCCCCGGTACGAGCCGAGCTACGCCGCGAGCTGCGCCGCCTGCAGCGCGAGGCCAACCTGTCCACGGTCCTGGTCACCCACGACCCCGAAGAGGCCGCGATGCTGGCCGACGAGATCGTGGTCGTCAGCGACGGGCAGGTACTCCAGTCCGGCAGCTGCCGCGAGGTATACCAGCGTCCCGCCTCGGCCCAGATCGGCCGCCTGCTCGGCATCGACAACCTCTTCGAGGGCGTGGCCGGAGCCGGCGGCGCGCTTCTGGCCCCCGGTGACCGCGCCCCAGCCGCCCCCGGTGACGGCGCCCCAGCCGCCCCCGGTGACGGCGTCCCGGCCGGCCTCGCTACCGGTCTGCCGCCCGGCGCCCGGCTGCTGTGGCAGGTGCCGCCCGAAGCCCTTCGGGTCCGCCCGGCACCGTCGCCGTCGGGCGCCAGCGGGCCGGCGGTCGACTTCGGCCCGGCTTCGGTGACCGACGTCATCGACCTGGGCCGCACCGTCGAGGTGGTGGTGACACTGCCCTCCGGCATCGAGCTCCGGGCCCGGACCCTCGAAGTGCCGGATCTGAGCGCCGGCGCCGCCTGCCGGGTAGAGACCGACGCGGAGGCCGTATCGGTCTGGCCGAAGCCGAAGGCCACTGGAACTCGAGGTGATCCGGCACGTCTGGGCTCCACGCCATGACCGGCCGGCGAGGAGCACAGGATCAGCATCGGGTCGATCCCGAGCATGGCGTGTGCTGCGCTGGAGGCAAACCAGAGTCGATGATAGACGGCGCCGCTCGCGTTCCTGCTCGGCTACCTGGCGGAGCCACTGGTTTTCCGGCAGGCTGGCGGGCAAGCCGGGCCCACATGCCGCACCTCCCTCATGCTGCGTGATTGCCGATCGTGGCTGACCGGCGATGCAGGAACCTTCCATGTGGGCCCGGTCAAGCCCCGGGCGCGGTCGGCGGGCCTGGCTGGCGGCTGACCGCGACGCATCGCGCTTGTTCAGGCCGTTGAGGGGAGATCGGCTGTGGCTGACGAGATCATCCTCATGACTTGGCTGCGACCGCGCTCGCGATCCAGTCGATTGGGCGGTTTCAGGCGACCGCCGGCCACGGCGGACCGTCCCGCAGAACGTTGAGGAGTGACACTCCCGATTGCCTGCCGCTCGGGTGCTGGTCGTCGCGACGCCACCGGTACGCTGCGACCATCGCCAGTACGAGCCCGCGGCACTCGCCGACCAGCTTCTGGTCGGTGTCCCGATAGCGGTCGCTGACCACCTTTGGCACCCAGGCAAGGTCGTACTCGACGGGCCCGCAGGCGGTGTTCTCGAAGTCCATGAAGAGCAGCCCATTCGTCGTGTTGAGCACGTTCCACCGGTGGGGCTCGCCGTGCAGCAATTGCCCGGGTATGCACCGGTTCACGATCGACCGCTTCAGATCGCGCAGCGTGCTGGCCAGAACCGCCCGGTCCGTATCCGCGAGGCCGGGAGTGATGTCACGGCTCGCAACGTCTTGTTGCACAGCGGCGACGCGATCCAGCACGTGCGGCGCAGTGAAATCGATCTGCCGCAGGCCGGCATGAAGACGCTCAAGCGCCTGCGCGTAGTCCGCCGGCACAAGCATCCGAGACTCCACAGATTCGAAATAGGTCCACATGGAGATCTTGAAGCCGTCACGCGCGAAGACGCGTGGCTCGACCCGGGCGTCGAGCCCGGCAACCGGGCTACCTGTCTGCGCCAGCCGTTTCACGAGTTCAACTTCTCGCTCTGCGCTCATGTGATGGCCCGCGTGATGCGTGATGGGCGTGACCCGGACGACGATGTCGCATGGCGTCAGGCGGACGACAAGCCGGTTGGAGTCGTTGAGAACGACCGCGTTATCGACTGCCAAGCCGGCCGCTGAGGCGGCCGACATCGCTGCCGCCACCGCACGCTGCCTCTCCGCTGCTTGCATCTCCCGGTGCCCTCTCCGTTGGCCAGTAGCAGGCATCCCACCGACGCGACCTGCGTATGGCCCAGAACGATACGAGATTGCTGGTTTGGCGACGGCAACTCCCTCATTGCCAGGTCCGGGACAGCTACGACGAGGCGAACATTACCTCACGCCAGCTCAGGTTAAGCTCAAAGTCTCCCGTTCCCTTCCTTTCCCGCAGGCCCAGCGCCGACCGGGCTGATACCAGGAGTTCTGAACGGGCCTGGTGGGCGGTTTTTACCAGCTCAAGGACCTCGTCATCTGAAATAGGGTCCAGGAAGCATGGCCGGGCTAACCGATACTCGGCTTCTAGCAGTGCGATGGCATCCTCTGAATGCGTTCCTGTTGTGATGGTGAATCGCTCAGAATTCTGCGACATGTAGAAGAATGCTCATCGCCTCGACGCTCACGGGAATACCTCCCGGCAATTAGCGCCAGTCCGCAATCTCGGGCGCAAACAAGCGGTGACCTGCCTGTCTTCAGCCTGCTAGCCACGACCTGTCCTCGGTCACACGTGCCCGTGCCGGCGGTGCGGCGGCGGCGTGCCTGCGGGCGGTGCCGCGTGGGCACGCCGGGGGCGATACGGGGGAGGAACCTGGCGGATGGCGGCCCGCCGTGGCGGAAGGTGGCGGAGCCAGCAGTACAGCCCGGACCGCATCAGTCCTGGTCAGGGTCGGTTTTCGCAGACAAACGGCTGGCGCCCCCAGCAGGATTCGAACCTGCGCACACGGCTCCGGAGGCCGTTGCTCTATCCCCTG
>Ga0335075_10002599_pt1 | contig 28881 bp, 31 predicted proteins | sample Lox_Sample_24_FD_206723 | JGI IMG/M metagenome (GOLD analysis project Ga0335075, IMG submission 206723) | Soil microbial communities from Loxahatchee National Wildlife Refuge, Florida, United States - Lox_Sample_2.4 | ecosystem: Environmental > Terrestrial > Soil > Wetlands | place: USA...
GAGCATCCAGCGCGACCCGTCCCGGACCGACTGCATCGGCGGCGCGAGCGGGAGGGCCGCTATCTCGATTTCGCTGGGCAAACGGTATGGCGGCGCCGATTCTAGCGGGCGGCCCCATGACCGCTCCTCTCGTGACGCTGCAGGCCCCGCGCCCGGTCCCCGACGTCGTGGCGGAGATCGGGCGCGGGGGTCCGGCCCTCGTCGCGCTCTCGGGCGGGGTCGACTCGGCGCTCGTGGCGTCCCTCGCGGCCGAGGCCCTCGGCGCCCGGGCCGTCGCGGTCACGCTCGAAGGCCCGGCGGTGAGCCGGGCCGAGGTCGAGCGGGCCCGGGCGGTCGCGCGGGCGATCGGGATCGCCCACCGGGTCGTCCCGGTCGACCCGCTGGCCCGCCCCGAGTACCGGGCGAACCCCGCGGACCGCTGCTACCACTGCCGCGTGGTCGAGACCGCGGCGCTCCGGTCGTTCGGCACGCCGGGCGCGATCGCCCAGTACCTGGACGGCGTGCAGCTCGACGATCTCGGCGACGATCGACCGGGGATCCGGGCGATGGACGAGGCGGGGTTCGCCCACCCGCTCGTCTGGGCCGGGTGGAGAAAGTCGGAGGTCCGTGCGCGCGCGCGGGAGCGGGGCCTTCCGAACTGGGACCAGCCGTCGGACGCGTGCCTCGCGTCGCGGATCGCCCACGGCCGGTCGATCGACGCGCCGTTGCTCCGCCGCATCGAGTCCGCGGAGGCGTGGCTGAGGGCCCAGGGCTTCCGTCAGGTCCGGGTGCGGGTCGACGGCGAGGACGCCCGCATCGAGGTGGGGGCCGAGCAGGTCGCCCGGCTGGAGGGAGCCCCGTGGGCGGACCGGGCGGTCGGCGAGCTCGGGCGCCTCGGGTTCCGCCGGGTCACGATCGATCCCCGCGGGTACCGGCCGAGCGGAGGCCCGGCGCGATGACGACGCCCGCGGCCGGGCCGACCGGCCGGGAGCTTCCCGGCCGCTTCGAGCTCGTCACTGACCTCGCCCCGCAGGGCGACCAGCCGCGGGCGATCGAGGAGATCGTCGACCGCGTGACGCGCGGCGAGAAGTTCGTCACCCTGCTCGGGGTCACGGGCAGCGGAAAGACGTTCACGATGGCCCACGCGGTCGCGCGCCTCCAGCGCCCGACGCTCGTGATCAGCCCGAACAAGACGCTCGCCGCGCAGCTCGTGAGCGAGTTCCGGGCGCTGTTCCCGAACAACGCGGTCGAGTACTTCGTGAGCTACTACGACTACTACCAGCCCGAGGCGTACGTCCCGCAGATCGACCTCTACATCGAGAAGGACGCGTCGATCAACGAGGAGATCGACCGGCTGCGGCACCGCGCAACCCAGGCGCTCCTCTCCCGGCGGGACGTGCTGATCGTCGCGTCGGTGAGCTGCATCTTCGGGCTCGGCTCGCCCGAGGACTACCGCGCCTCGGTGGTGGCGCTCGAGGTCGGCCGATCGATCGGACGCCAGGCGCTCGTGGAGCATCTCGTCCGGATGAAGTACCAGCGCAACGACATCGAGCTGCGGCGCGGCCGGTTCCGGGTCCGCGGCGGCACGATCGACGTGATGGGCGCGGGCGAGACCGTCCACCGGATCGTGCTCGAGGGCAGCTCGGTCGCGGCGATCGTCGAACTCGACCCGGTGACCCAGGAGGAGCGGCGGGAGCTCCGCTCGCTCACGATCTTCCCGGCGACCCACTTCCTCACCGTCGACGAACGGCTGCTGGGGATCCTCCGGGAGATCGGGAAGGAGCGGGACGAGCGGGTCGGCGAGCTGAAGCGGGAGGAGAAGATCGTGGAGGCCCAGCGCCTCCAGGGCCGGGTCGATTACGACCTCGAGATGCTCAAGGAGACCGGCTACTGCTCGGGGATCGAGAACTACTCCCGCTACTTTGCCGGCCGCAAGGCGGGCGAGCCGCCGTACACGCTCCTCGACTTCTTCCCCGACGACTTCCTGGTCTTCCTGGACGAGTCCCACGTCACGGTCCCGCAGCTCCAGGGGATGTACAAGGGCGACCGAGCCCGCAAGGACAACCTGGTCGAGTTCGGCTGGCGGCTGCCGTCGTGCCGGGACAACCGACCGCTGAGGTTCCCGGAGTTCCTCGAGAAGGCGCCCACCGGGGTGTTCGTCTCGGCGACCCCCGGCCCGTTCGAGCGGAAGGCGTCGAAGGGGGTCGTCGAGCAGATCATCCGGCCGACGGGCCTCGTCGACCCGCCGATCGAGGTCCGGCCGCTGGCGGGCCACATCGCCGATCTCGAGCGGGAGCTTCGGGCGTGCGTCGACCGGGGCGACCGCGCGCTCGTGACGACGCTCACCAAGCGGACCTCGGAGGAGCTCGCGAACTACCTCACGAACCGCAACCTCAAGGTCCGCTACCTCCACTCGGACGTGGAGACGCTGAAGCGCGTCGAAGTGCTCCGGGACCTTCGGCTCGGCCGGTTCGACATCCTGGTCGGCATCAACCTCCTGCGGGAGGGGCTCGACCTCCCCGAGGTGAGCTTCGTCGCGATCCTCGACGCGGACAAGGAAGGGTACCTGCGCAGCGAGACGTCGATCGTCCAGACGGCGGGCCGGGCGAGCCGCAACGAGCGCGGGAAGGTGGTGCTGTACGCGGACCGGGTCACCGGCTCGATGCGCCGGGCGATCGACGAGATGGCCCGACGGCGCGCCGCCCAGATCGCCTTCAACGCCGAGCACGGCATCGTGCCGGAGTCGATCCAGAAGGAGGTCCGATCGCTGCTCGCGGCCGACGAGACCGCGCCGAGCGGCGACCGATCGACCGCCGGGCTCGGGAAGCGGTGGAAGGGCAAGCTCGACCTCCTCCTCGCCAACCTCGAGGAGGAGATGCGGCTCGCGGCCGAGCGGCTCGACTTCGAGGAGGCAGCCCGCATCCGCGACCGGATCCGCGAGATCCGCCGCGACGCCGAGGAGCGCCAGACCCAGCTGTTGCGGGCGCGGTAAAGGCTCTTTGCGCGGGCCGGCAAAACCGCTTTAGCCCGAGGCCGCTCCGACGGGCGTGCCCGCGTCCCGTCCGATCGCCTCCGACGGACTGCCCGGCCTGCGCCGCAGCGGCTCCGTCACCGAGCTCCTGTTCCTCTACGCGTGCGCCACGGAAGGACCGACGCAGCTGCGCCCGATCGCCGAGCACCTCGGGCTCACCGTGCAGGCCGCCTCGCACTCGTTCCGCCAGCTGCGCGAGCGCGGGCTCATCGCCGTGCGGGACGGGCGCTACCTCCCCACGGTCGAGGGGATCGCCTGGCTGCACGGGACGCTCACCGGACTCGCCGCCGACGTGCGCGCCCGCCTCGACCGGCTCCACGTGATCCGATCGACCCGCGCGCTCGCCGCGGCCGACCTCGCCGCGGGCGCCCCGGTCTCGATCGAACTGAAGGACGGACTGCTCACGGCGCGGCCGGGGGCGGACGGACCGTCGCGCGGTCGCGCCGCCCGGCCGGCCGCGCGCGGCGACCTCGTGGAGATCGACGACCTCGAAGGCATCGTGCGCATCGCCCCGGCCGCGGTCACGGTCCGGACGATCTCCGAGGCGGACCTCGGCGACCGCCGCCTCGACCGGTGGATCGCGTCGTCCCTTCCCGGCGCGGGAGGGTTGCTGGCCGCCGAGGGCCTCGAGGCGTACCACGCGGTCCGCCGCTTGGCCGACCGCCCCGTGGTCCGGTTCGGGGTCGCCGCCGCGGCCCGGGACGCCGCCCGGCTGGGGGTCTCGAGCACGGTGTTCGTCGCCGAGCGCGACCTCGCCCGCCTGCTCGAGGCGTTCGCGCCGGGCGAGCCCCCGCGACTCGCGGTCCTACCCGTCCGGGGCGGCCGCGAGCCGGGGGGCCGGCGCCGCGACCGCGGCGGTCGGCCGGCTCGCCAGCGCCTCCAGTAGTCCGGCCGTCCCGAGGACCTCCACGGCGCCGCGCGCCCGAAGCGCCGCGTACGTCGCGCTCGCCGCCCCGCCGGTGAAGTCCCGCGCCGCGATGCCGGGCGGCCCGGCGAGGAACACCGGGACCCGGCCCGCGAACGGGAGGACGTCGTCGAGGTTGGGGGCGTTGAACGGCCCGATCGGGAACGGGGCAACCACGATCGCCGCCGACTCGCCGAGGAGCTCGCGGTTGCGGGCCCGCGCGGCCGGGCCGAGCGGAGCGAACGGCACCTCCACGGCGGCCGCCAGGCCGAGCGCCTCGGCCGTCTCGAGGTCGGAGTCGAGCAGCGGCAGCACCCCGGTCGAGACCCGGTAGCCCTCCTCCGCGAGCGCCCGGAGGTACGGGGCGGCGCTCCCGCCGCCCCCGACCACGTGCACGCGCCCGCGCCCGGGCGCCCCGACCGGCCGCCCCGGGTCGGTGAGCAGCTGCTGCGGGATCAGGTAGGGAAAGCCGGTGCGGGCGTCCCGGCGCAGGTCGGCGACCACGCCCCAGACCTGGGCGAGGAGCTCGGTCGAGAGGACGTCGCTGGGGGGGCCGTCCGCGACCAACCGACCCCGGGAGAGCACGACGACCCGGTCGGCGAACCGCGCGGCGAGGTTGAGGTCGTGGATCGCCGCCAGCACGGTCACGCCCCGGTCCCGGACGAGGGCGCGCACGCGGCCGAGCAGGTCGAGCTGGTGCCCGATGTCGAGGTGGGAGGTCGGTTCGTCGAGCAGGAGGACCGGCGCCGTCTGCGCGAGCGCCCGGGCGAGCACGGCCCGCTGGCGCTCCCCGCCGCTCAAGCGGAGGATCCCGTCGTTCGCGCGGTCCGCGAGCCCGACGTCGCGCAGCGCGCGGTCGGCGATCGCGAGGTCCTCCGCGGTCTCCCCCTCGAGCGCCCCGTGGAAGGCGAACCGCCCGTAGAGCACGTAGTCGCCGAGCCGCACGTCGTCCCGCGGAGACTCGTCCTGGGGGACCCACGCGACGTGGCGGGCGCGGTCGACGATCCTCAGGGCGTCGACCGTCCGGCCGAGGAGCTCGACCGCGCCCGGGTCGGGCGCGACGAAGCCGAGCGCCGTCCTCAGGAGCGTCGTCTTCCCCGAGCCGTTCGGTCCCGCCAGCGCCACGAACGTCCCCGGGGCGACCGCGAACGAGACGTCGTGGAGCGCGAGCCGGTCCCCGAAGCGGACGGTGACCCGCTCGAACCGGAGCGCGGGCGCCGCCGTCACGCGGCGCCTCCCATCGTCGTCGTGCGACGCTGCCGGTACAGCAGGTACAGGAAGAACGGCACCCCGGCGAACGCCGTGAAGATGCCGAGCGGGAGGACCGACCCCGCGAAGACCAGGTAGGAGAGGTCCCGGGCCGTGAGGAGGAAGATCGCCCCGACGGCCGCGGCGCCGGGGAGCACGATCCGGTAGTCCGACCGACCGAGGCGCCGGACGATGTGCGGGGAGACGAGGCCGACGAACCCGATCACGCCGGTGAACGCGACCGCGACGGCCGTCGTCATCGAGGCGAGCAGGATCACCCGCAACCGGACGCGGCGCGCGTCCACGCCCGCGCTCTGGGCGACGTCGTTGCCGAGCTGGATCAGGTTGAGCTCCCGGCCGTGGAGCGCGAGGAGCGTGCCGAGCACCAGGACGGCCCCGAAGGCGATCCCGTCGACCGTCCAGCTCGCGAGCCCGAGGCCGCCGAGCAGCCAGAACGTCACCTGCTCGCTCCCCGTCGGGTTGTACAGCAGCAGGAGCGACAGGACCGCGGAGAGCAGGTTCGAGAGCGCCACGCCGGCGAGGAGCAGGGTCTCGACCGAGCTGAACCGGCCCCGGGCCACCCCGAGGATCAGCAGCCCCGTCGCGATCGCCCCGACGAAGGCGAACAGCGGCAGGAACAGCTCCGCGTCGGCGACCCCGATCTGGTAGACGTAGAGGGCGGCGGCCCCGATGGTCCCGCCGCTCGAGATGCCGAGGAGGAACGGGTCCGCGAGGGGGTTGCGGAAGATCCCCTGGAGGGCGGCGCCCGAGATCCCCAGCGCCGCGCCGACGATCAGCGCGAGCAGGATCTCGGGGACCACGAGCTGCCAGAGGATCACCTGGTACGCGCCGCATCGGAGCGGCGAGATCGGCGTGCCGGCGCACGGGTTCGGGAACAGGGCCCCGCCCGAGAGGTAGTGGAGCAGGATCTGGCCGACCGCCCGCGGCGGCATCTCCACGCTCCCGAGGAGCGGCGACAGGACGAAGACGAGCAGGAGCGCAACGACGACGAGGAGGCCGATCGAGAGGCGGTCGGCCCATCGCGGGGCCGGGGCCGAGCGCGCCACCGGCCGGCCCCGCTCCCTCCGCCTACAGCTGACCCGGGTTGAGCACGTTCGCGAGCGCCGGGATCCCCTCGAGGATCATCGTGGGGTCGGGCTCCGTGAGCCAGTTCGAATCGATGCCGGTGACGTTCCCGGCCTGCACCGCCCCGAAGCTCGACCAGAGCGGCCCGGCCGCGTAGGCGCTCTCGTTGAGGCCGTACCCGGTCCCGTAGACGATCCACGCGGGGTCGTCCACGAGCACCTGGGACGGGGAGAGCTCGGGGTACGCGACGGTCGCGCCCGCGGAGATGCTGGCGCCGCCCGCGATCTCGATCAGCGACTCGCCGAACGTCGACGGGCCGAACGTCCAGTAGCCGTTCGAATCGACGGAATAGGTGACCAGCACGGTCGGGAACGTCGTGAGCGAGTTGTCGAGCTCGGTCGCGTTGTAGAGCGCGGACGTGAGGACGCCGTCGAGCGTCGCCGCGACCGCGCCGACCCCGAAGATCTCCCCGACCAGCGTCACGTCGACCAGGATGCCGCTCAGCGTCGGGGGCTGGAGCATGACCACCGGGATGCCGAGCGTGGCCGTGATCTCCTCGACCGCGGCGACGGAGACGATCGTCGAGGCGAGCACGAGCTGCGGCGTCACGTTCACGAGCGACGTCGGGTCGAACGTGGGGCCGACCTGCACGCACATCGACGACGAGAGGTTCCAGAGCGCGATCTGGTCGGCCGAGTAGTCGTCGGCGAGCCCGCCCAGCGCCGCCGCATAGCAGTCGACCCCGACGACGTGGCTGCGGAGGCCGAGACGATAGACGATGTCCATGATGCTCGGCGAGAGCACGGCGACCCGCGCCGGGTCGTACGGGACCGCGACCTTCCGGCCGAGGTCGTCCGTCACCTCGATCGAGTTCGGGCCGGCCGAGGGGGACGCGGGCCGCAGGGCGTAGAGGCCGGCCGTCGCCACGACCGCGACCCCGGCGACGACCAGGATCGCCACGACGAAGACGGCGGCCGAGACCGTGCGGCGGGCCGGGGGCGCGGGCGGCGGGGGGGCGTTCAACGACATTAGATTTTTAGCAAACACTCTTTCACATAAGGGTTTCCCCGGCCCGGGGGACGGCGGACGCGCCCACGACAAAGGATATCTCTCCCGGGGCTCCCGGGGGCGCCCGGAGGGAGCATAGGCTAATCTGGCAGACCAGCGGGCTCCAGTCAGGGCGGCGCGTGCGCCGCCCTGTGAAGGTTTGGGTCTGCGGAGGGACGCCCCACGTCCCCGTGACGAGTGACTGGAGCGCGCGGAGAGACCCGCATATCGGGGTTCAAATCCCCGTGCTCCCACCTCTCCTCCGCGGACCGTTCCGGGCCGCCGGTCCGGCCCCGCGCGGCGCGACCGGGCGGGGGGAGTGACGGCACGTTGGCCGCTCCTCCCGGCCCTCCCCGGCGCCTCGCGGATCGCGCGACGGCGGGCCGCCGGCTCGCCGACCGCTTGACCGCCTGGCGCGCGGAGGACCCCCTCGTCCTCGCGCTGCCCCGCGGGGGGGTCCCCGTCGGCTACGAGGTCGCGCGGGCCCTCGGGGCGCCGCTCGACGTCCTCGTCGTGCGGAAGATCGGGGCACCCGGCAATCCCGAGTACGGCCTCGGCGCCGTGGCCGAGGGCGGGTTCCTCTACCTCGACGCCGAACGCGTGGCGGAGGCGGGGCTCTCCGAGCGGGCCTTGGCGCCCGAGATCCGGGCCGAGGAGCGCGAGGTCGAACGCCGAGCCCGGGTGTACCGGGAGGGCCGCCCGCGCACGCCGCTCGCCGGGCGCACGGTCGTGCTCGTCGACGACGGGGTCGCCACCGGGGGCACCGCGATCGCGGCCTGTCGGGCCGTGCGGGCGGCCGGCGCGCGCCGCGTGGTCGTCGCCCTGGGCGTCTGCCCGCCCGACACGGTACCGGCGCTCGCGCGGGAGGCCGACGCGGTCGTCACCGTCCTCGAGCCCGCCCCGTTCTTCGCGGTCGGCGAGTGGTACGACGTCTTCGACCAGACGAGCGACGCCGAGGTGCTGGCGCTCCTCGCCGCGGCGGTCCGCCGCTAGCCCGGCCGCCTACGCCGGGATTGGGACGGGTTCGGACGACTCCCGCTCGCGCCGGAGGAGCAGCTCCCAGCGGCGCCGCACGTCGGCCTGGATCCGCGCGATCTCGTCGTCGGTCAGGTGGTGGAACCGCCCCTGGGCCCGGAGGTACTCCGCGACCGGCTTGAGGGTGCCCGTCTTGCGGGTGATCCGGTACCGACCGCGCTCGACCTCGTAGAGGGGGAAGAGGCCGGAGTCGGTCGCGAGCCGCCCGAGCTCGATGGTCGCCTCGCTCGAGTAGCGCCACCCGGGCGGGCACGGGGTCAGGATGTGGAGGAAGCGGGGACCCGTCAGGTCGCGCGCCCGCTCGACCTTCTTCACGAGGTCCTCGGGGAACGACGGGTTCAGCGTCGCCGCGTAGACGGGATCGTGGGCCAGCACGATGCCGAGGATGTCCTTCTTCGGCTCGGGCTTCCCCCGGGACGTCCCCTCGACGGGGGTCGTCGTCGTCCACGCCCCCTGCGGGGTGGCCCCGCTGCGCTGCACGCCCGTGTTCATGTAGCCCTCGTTGTCGTACATCACGTAGATCGCGTTCGTCCGCCGCTCGAGCATGCCGCTCAGCGACTGCAGCCCGATGTCGGCGGTCCCGCCGTCGCCGGCGAAGCCGACGACGTTCACGTCCTGGAGGCCGAGGGCGTCGGCGGCGGCCCGCAGCCCCGAGATCGAGGCGCCGGTCGCCTCGATCGGGTTGTCGAGGACACCGACCCCGAGCGCGGTCGTCGGGTACGGCGTCGCGATCACGGTCCAGCAGCAGGCCGGGATCGACAGGATCGTCCGCGGACCGAGCGCCTTGAGGACGAGCCGCATCGCGAGCGCCGGCGCACAGCCCGGGCACGCCGCGTGGCCGGAGAACATCAGCTCGGGGGCGGGGATCGTGAGCTTAGCCATGGGCGAGCGCCTCCTGCTCCTCGAGATCGATCCAGCGCGGCTCCGTCGACCCGCCCGCGAGCAGCGCCGCGTACATCCGGCGGACCTCGCCGGGGGTCACGTCCCGTCCGCCGACCCCGGCGAGGAACCCCGCCACCGTCGGCCGGTGCGGGCCCCCGTAGAGGGCCGCCGCGACCTCCGTGGCGGCCGGGCCCTGGCCACCGAACGTGTAGGAGCGGTCCATGACGCCGATCCGGTCGACGCCCGCGGCGAGCGCCGTCAGCTCCGCGGACGGGAACGGCCGGAACAGGCGGAGCTTGGCGAGCCCGACCTTCTGCCCCGCCGCCCTAAGCTCGTCGACGACCCCCCGGGCCGTCGTCGTGGCGGTGCCCATCGTGACCAGCACCGCGTCGGCGCCCTCGGTCCGATACGTCGGGACCGCGCCGCCGTGGCGACGCCCCGTCGCCCGCGCGTACTCCTCCTCCACGCGCCGGAACACCTCGGGCACCCGCTCCATCGCCCGTGCGGTCTCGCGCCGGAACTCCACGTAGTGGTCGGGCCCGGTGAACGAGCCGAGCCGTCCGACGGTCCCCGGGACGAGCACGGCCCGCGCGTCCCGCGGCGGCAGGAAGGCGTCGACCGTCGCGGGATCCGGCACATCGACCGGCTCCACCGTGTGGGAGAGGTAGAAGGCGTCCTCGGTGACCATCGCGGGCAGGCGCACCAGCGGGTCCTCGGCGAGCCGGTACGCCTCGAGCACCGTGTCGAGCACCTCCTGGTTGCTCTCCGCGTAGAACTGGATCCAGCCCGTGTCGCGCTGCGCCATCGTGTCGGTGTGGTCGGCGCCGATGTTCCACGGCGGGGCGACGGCCCGGTTCACGACCCCCATCACGATCGGCGCCCGCATCCCCGACGCCCAGTGGAGGAGCTCGTGCATCAGCAGCAGCCCCTGGCTCGACGTCGCCGTGTAGGTGCGCGCGCCGAGCGCCGCCGCGCTCACGCAGACCTGCAGGGCGCTGTGCTCGCTCTCGACCTTCACGTACTGCGCCGGGAGATCGCCGGCGGCGACGAACTCCGCGAGCTTCTCAACGATCGTCGTCTGGGGCGTGATGGGGTACGCCGAGATCACCTGAGCCCGCGCGAGCCGGACGGCGTGCGACTGGGCGTAGTTCCCCGAGAGGACCTGCCGCGTCATGCGCTCGCCTCCGGCGCGGTCGCCACCATCTCGATGGTCTTCGGCGGGCACTCCTCGGCGCAGATCCCGCACCCCTTGCAGTACGCGAGCCGGATCACGGGGTAGCCGAGCGCGTCGAACCCGATGGCGTCGTCCGGGCAGAACTTCCAGCAGAAGTTGCACCGGGTGCACCGCTCGGGGTGCACGACCGGGGTGAGCGTCCGCCATGCCGCGGTCCCCAGCTGGGCGCTCGGGGCGGTCGCGATCGGACCCTCGGGGAGCACGAGACGGGGCGGGCCGGCCGCCCGTCGGACGACGGGTCCCCCCGGCAGCGGCGGCGCCTCGCGGACGGCCCGGTAGCCGTCCTCGGCGGCCCGGACGTTCTCGGCCGCCCGCGACGGGACGAACCGCTCGACCGCCGTGCGGAGCGCCGGCAACCCGACGACGCCCGAGACCCGGGCGAGCGCCCCCAGGACCGCGGTGTTCACGATCGGCGTCGTCGGCGTCCCGAGGCCGTTCGCGACCGCGATCTGCGTCGCGTCGACGGTCGCCCGACGGACGCTCGCGGGCGCCCCCACCTGCTCGGGCCGGAGCGGGGTGTTGACCAGGAGAAGGCCGCCGTCCGGGAGGCCGGCGGTCACCGGGACCGCCGTCAGGAGGCCGGGGTCGAGGACGACGACGATGTCCGGTTCCTCGATCGACGTGCGGAGGAGGATCGGACGGGCGTCGATCCGCGCGAACGCCGTCACCGGGGCCCCGCGACGCTCGACCCCGAAGAACGGGAAGCTCTGGGGCTCCTTCCCGTCCAGGAACGCCGCTTGGGCGAGCAGTTCGGACGCGATCACGGCCCCCTGGCCGCCGCGCCCGTGAAAGCGGATCTCGATCATCGCCGGCCCGACCGGACGAGGCCGACCGCAACAGATGAAGCGGGGGTCAGCTTCGGTTGACGAGGAGCTTAACGCGGCGACCGCGGAGGAGGGAGCATGGTGGGCATCCGAGCGCTCGCGAAGATCTGGCACAACGGGACGCTCGTCGACTGGGAGTCGGCGCGCGTGCACGTCCTGACGCACGGGCTGCACTACGGCTACGCGATCTTCGAGGGGATCCGCTGCCACGACACGCCGCGGGGCTCCGCGGTGTTCCGGCTCGAGGAACACCTCGACCGGTTCCTCAACAGCGCGAAGGTCTACCGGATGCGCCTCCCGTACGACCGGGCCGCGCTCGCGGAGGCGTGCGTCGCCCTCGTCCGGGCGAACGGCATCCCCGAGGCGTACCTCCGACCGATCGCCTTCTCGGGGTACGGGGAGATGGGCCTCGACCCGACGAAGAGTCCGGTCGAGGTCGCGGTCGGGATGTGGGCGTGGGGGGCGTACCTCGGCCAAGCCGGGGTCGAGCACGGCGTGCGGGCGACCGTCTCGAGCTGGGTCCGGGTCGACTCCCGGTCGCTGCCGCCCCAAGCGAAGTGCGCGGCGAACTACGCGAACTCGGCGCTCGCCAAGATGGAGGCGACGAGCGCGGGGTACGACGAGGCGATCCTGCTGAACGGGGCCGGGATGGTCGCCGAGGGCCCCGGCGAGAATATCTTCCGGGTCAAGAACGGGGTCGTGAGCACCCCGCCGGCGAGCTCGGGGATCCTCCGCGGGGTCACCCGGGACTCGGTGATCCGGTTCGTCGCCGACGAGGGCCTCACCTTCCAGCGCACCGACTTCACGCGCGAGGAGCTGTTCACCGCGGACGAGCTCTTCTACAGCGGTACCGCGGCCGGGATCACGCCGATCCGCGAGGTCGACGGGCGGCCGATCGGCACCGGCGAGTACCCGATCACGCGCCGGCTCCAGCGACGGTACGACGACGCGATCCACGGTCGGACGCCGCAGTACGATCGGTGGCTCACCTACGTGGAGGCCGGGGTACCCGCCCGGTCCTGACGGGCCGGGGGAGGACCGAGGGGGACCCGTGAGCGCGGCCGGCGATCGGTCCCCGGTCCTCCCCCTCCCGCACGCGCGGGGGATGGAGCTGCTCGACGATCCGCTCCTCAACAAGGGGACCGCGTTCTCGCTCGAGGAACGGCTCGCGCTCGGGCTGGACGGCCTCCTGCCGCCGCAGGTCGAGTCGCTCGACGAGCAGGTGGGCCGCGCGTACCGGGCGTTCCTCCGCAAGCCGGACGACCTCGAGCGGCACATCTACCTCCGGGCGCTCCAGGACACGAACGAGGTCCTGTTCTACCGGCTGCTGCTCGACCACCTCGAGGAGATGGTGCCGGTCGTCTACACGCCGGTGGTAGCGCTCGGCTGCGAGGAGTTCAGCCACATCTACCGTCGCCCGCGCGGCCTGATCCTCGCCTACCCGTTGCGGGAGTCGCTCCCCGAGCTGCTGCGCAACCGCTCCCACCGGGAGATCGACGTGATCGTCGTCACCGACGGCGAGCGCATCCTGGGCATCGGGGACCAGGGCGCGGGCGGCCTCGGGATCCCGATCGGGAAGCTCTCCCTGTACACCCTGATCGGCGGGATCCGCCCGGAGCGCACGCTCCCGATCGCGCTCGACGTCGGGACGAACAACCTCGAGCGCCTCCGCGACCCCGAGTACCTGGGGTGGCGGCACGCGCGGGTGACCGGTCCGGACTACGACGCGTTCATCGACCGGTTCGTCGCCGCCGTCCAGCAGGAGCTGCCCGACGTGCTCCTCCAGTGGGAGGACTTCGCGATCGACCACGCCCGGCCGATCCTCGAACGGTACCGCGACCGGCTCCTCACCTTCAACGACGATATCCAGGGGACCGCGGCGGTGGTCCTCGCCGCCCTGCTCCGGGCCGTCGGGATCTCGGGGACCCGGCTCGTCGACCAGCGGATCGTCCTCCTCGGCGCCGGGTCGGCGGCCCTCGGGGTCGCGGACTACGTGCGCGAGGCGATGGCGCAGGAGGGACTGCCCGCGGGCGACGCCCGGCGGCGGTTCTGGCTGGTCAACTCGAAGGGGCTGCTCGAGACGCGTCGCACGGACCTCACCCCGGACCAGCGCGGCTACGCCGCGCCGTCCGAGGAGGTCGCCGGCTGGTCGGACGGCGGCGCTCCGATCGACCTGGCCGCGGTCGTCCGCCACGTCCATCCGACGATCCTCATCGGCCTGTCGACCGTCGGCGGCGCGTTCCACGAGCCGATCGTACGCGAGATGGCGGGCCACGTGGCGCGCCCGATCATCCTCCCCCTCTCGAACCCCACGGTCCGGTCGGAGGCGGCCCCGGCCGACCTCTACGCCTGGACCGACGGACGCGCCCTCGTCGCGACCGGGTCGCCGTACCCGCCCGTCGAGCACGGCGGGAGCCGGGTCCGCATCGCGCAGTGCAACAACGTCTACATCTTCCCCGCGCTCGGGCTCGGCATCCGGGCGAGCCGGGCCCGCCGGGTCACCGACGGGATGATCCTCGGCGCGGCCCGGGCGCTCGCCGAGCATCCGGCGGTCGCCGCCGCGACGGACGCCGCCCTGTTGCCGGCGCTCCCGCAACTGCGGGCCGTCGCGCGGGACGTGGCGATCGCGGTGGGCGAGGCCGCCGAGCGCGACGGGGTCGCCCCGGTCGTGGACGGCCGGGTGCTCCGCGCCCAGGTCGAGGCGGAGCGGTGGACGCCGGCCTATCCGGTCTACGACACGCGGCCGGCGGCGAGCGGCTGAGCGCTCACGGAGCGGGCAGGACGGGCACCGGCCGCGCGAGGTAGGCGCGGATCCGCGGCTCGAGCTCGGCCCGCAGCGGTTCGGAGTCCGCGACCTCGCGGGCGAGGGCCGTCGCCGACTCGTCCGTGAGGGTCCGATCGGAGCTGCGCCCGACGACCCGTTGCTCGAGCTCCATCCACGCGCGGTCCGAAAAGGCGATGCTGCGCAGCAACGACCCCAGCAGCTGGGCCGACCCGAACTGGCCCCGCGCGTACCCCTCGAGGGCATCGTGCAGCGCGCCGACCCGCTCGGCCATGCGCGCCGGGTCCTGGCGGACCTCGCGGTACTGCTCCTCCTCGGGCGTCACGGGCAGGCCCGCGGACCCCGCGCGGCCGAACCGCCGGTGCCTCGGTCGCACCGCGCGGGCGGCGTCGAGCGGCGTCGCGATGAGCAGCCGCTCGAGCCGCCGCTCGTAGACGTCGTTGAGGTACCGGTTCCACAGCTCGACCCCTTCCCGGAGGTACGCCGGGTCGAGCGCGACCCCGGCCCACAGCCGCTCGGCGAGCTCGCCGGCGCGCCGGTAGAGCGGTTGCAGGACGTCCCGGTCCTCCCGGGCGAGCTCCTCGGCGAGGTCCCGCAGGGTCGCCGGCGCTCCGGACGGGATCGGCGGGGAAGGGGCGGCCATCGGGGGACCTCCGGTCCGGGGTCACATAGGCACGCAGTTAAATCGGTTTGACCGGGGCGGTCCCGGGGGCCGGACGCTCCCGCGAGAGCTTCATACCCCGGCTCGCGGTCCCTCCCGCGTGCCCGCCGCCCACCGTCCCCGTCGTCCCGCCCGCGCCGCGACGTCCCGGCGCGCCCCCGGCCGCCCGGCGTCCGCCCGTCCGTTCGTCTACAACGTGCGCGTCGCCGACGTGATGACCCCGCGCCCGGTGCTGGTGGGTCCGGACGCCTCGCTGTACGACGCGCTGGTGCTGATGCGGACCCACCGCATCTCGGGGCTGCCGGTCACCGACGCGTCGCGGCGCGTGCTGGGCGTCGTCAGCGAGAAGGACCTCGCCCGCGTGATCCTGGGGGCGATCGGCGTTCCGGAGCTCCGCGGGGTCCTCGACACGCTGATGCTCGAGCCGATCGCGCAGCCCGACCGCGCCTTCGCGACGATGCGGGCGACCCTCGAGACGGCCCGGGTCCGTTCGGCGATGACGTCGCCCGCGAAGGTGGTCGCGCCCGACGCGGCGCTCGAGTCGGCGGCCGAAGCGATGCGCGACGACGCGATCCGCCGCCTGCCGGTGGTGCGAGGGGGCTGCCTCGTCGGCATCGTGACCCGCACGGACCTCGTGCGGGCGATGCTCTCCGTGCCGGCCCGCCCCTCGGCGGTCCGGCCGCCTTAGCCCTCGCGCAGGGTCCCGAGCGTCGCGAACGCCTCGTTCGCCGCCGCGATCGAGCGCTCCGTGTACCGCTCGAGGGCGGTCCGCCGAGGTTCCGAGAGGACCAGGCCCGGCAGGCCCCAGTGGTGGGCGACCCAATCGCCCGGGCGCACCGCCCCCACCAGCGCCGGGTCGTGGGGCAGCCGCCGCTCGCGTTCGCCGACGAGCCCGAGGCGGCCGTCCCGCGGCGCGAGCCCCGGGCCCCGGACCGTGAGCTCCCCCGGGGCGGTGTCGACGACCTGCCCCCACGAGGGTCGGCACGCCTCCATGTTCGCGACCGTGGTGGGCACGTGGCCGGTGACGTTCCCCACCCCGACGAACAGCACGTGGAACGCGTGGTGGGGGATCGGGGCGCGGGGCAGGTGGGCGGCGAGCCGATCGGCGAGCGGCCGGGGCAGCCCGCGCCGGACCAGGCGGTCGAGCAGATCGACGAACTCGGGTCGGCCGAACCGGTCGAGCAGCGCGTTCCCGATCCAGTACGCCTCGACGACCTCGGCATCGAGCGGGTCGCGCCCGGTCCGCTCGGCGATCAATTCGAGGTACGGAGCGAGCGCCTCGAACCGGAGGAGCGCCGCGCGGGCCGCGTCCGTCCCCTCGCCCCGGGTGGCCGCGCGGTAGAGCGTCGCGTCCGCGCCTTTGGGTCCGCAGTACGCAAGGCGGCTCGTCGCAAGGCTGAACCGGGCGCAGAGCGACACGCCGTCCATCGGCGGTCAGGCCGGTGGGGATCGCGCGGCGCGGCGCGCGAGCCCGACGACGGTGTCGCGAAAGCCCTGGGGCCCGATCGCCACGGCGACGCCCGCCGCGACGACGAGGGCGCCCGCGACCTCGCCGACCGTGAACGACGCGCCGGCCACGAAGAGGCTCAGCCCGAGCGTGATCGGAAAGCCGAGGACGAGGACCGACGTGGCGGTCCCGACGTCGACGCGCTTCAGGCCGGCGTACCAGCTCGCCACGAACGCCGCGAGCAGCAGCGCGCTGATCGCGACCCACCCCCACTGGCCCGGCGAGAGCGCCCCCACGGCGCCGAGCTGGGCCGTCGCGACGAGGTAGACGACCAGGAAGCCGGCGCCGAAGCCCATCCGGCCGAGCCCGACCGTCGTCGCGCGAAGGTCCCGCAGCACGCGCCGGGAGAGCGTGTACTCCGCCGCCCACAAGAGCGTCGCCCCGAGCACGTAGAGGGTCCCGGGGGTCCAGAGCGGGGCGACGAGGGAGAGCAGCAGGACGTTGCCCACGAGGAGCAGTCCGGCCGCGATCGCCCACCGCGCCGAGATCCGCTCGCGCAGGAAGACGAACCCGAAGACGGAGGCCATCAGGAACAGGGTGCGGTAGACGAACGACGCGGTGGCGGCGCCGCCCGCGCCGGTCGCGAGCGCGAGCCCGTGGAAGAACAACAGGAACGGGATCGCGCCGCCCACGAGCCCGATGATCGCGAGCGCCGCCCAGTCCCGGCCGCGCAGGCGCGGACCCGAGAAGCCCCCCGCGACGAGCGCGACCGGCACGAGCAGCCCCGCCGTGGCGAGGTTCCGCACGGTCACGAAGGCGTCCGAGTTCGTGCCGGCGACCGCGTAGAAGTTCACGAACGTGGAGACGCCGCTCACGAGCGCGGTCACGAGGACGAGCCCGAGCCCGACGCCGCGGATGCGGTCGGCGTTCGTCGACCCGAACATCGTGCGGTCCCTCGATCAGGGCGCGGCGGTCGGGTCGGCGGTCGCGGCGCGGCGGAGGTGCTCGCCGACCTCGCGCGCCGCCGCGATCGCCGCGAGCGCCTCGGGCTCCGCGATGCGGTCGGTCGCGAAGCCGGCCTGGACGAGCACGTACTCCCCGACCTCGGCCTCGGGCGTGTACAGGAGGCTCACGCGGCGCTCGAGCCCGCCGAAGTCCACGCGCGCCCACCGGGCCCCCGTCGCGTCGGTCTCCACGCCCTCGATCCGGGCGGGCACGGTGAGGCACATGCCACGGCCCGAACCGGCGGCGGGATATCAACCCCTCGTCGGGCCGGGGGGCGGCGCCCGGTCGTTCCCGGGGACGTCGAGGCTCACGAGCACGATGCGGTCGGCCCCGGGCGCGGTGGGGTCGGGATCGACGTCGATCTCGAGGCGGGCGCCCTCCGCAACGGTCCCGCGCGCCGCGATCGGCCAGCGGCCGGCGATCCCCGGCCCGTCCAGGTGGGAGAGCGCGCCGACCCGCAGGCGCACGCAGGTGACCCGGTCCGCCGAGGCGCGGGCGGCGACCTCCGCGACGGAGCGCAGGAGGTCGCGCAGCAGCGCCTCCTCATGCATCGGCGATCCCCGCCCCGTCCGGCGCGCGGCCCCCGGCCGCCACCGTCCGCTCGATCGCCGCCACGACGATCGCCACCGCGCGGTCGACGGGCGGCGAGAGACCCCACCCCGGGCCGACGTCGCCGGCCTCGATGCCGTACGCCCGCAGCGATCCCGGGAGTCGCCCCAGGGCGCGGCCGAGGCCGACCGCGGCCCCGAGCGACAGGCCGTGGGTCGAGTGCGTGCCGCTCGGGACCGCGCGCCGGTCGGCGAGGGGGTCCCACCGCACGATCGACCCGGGGGGCTGCCCCGACCGCACCGCGTCGACGGCGATCGCGAGCCCCGCACCGTCCCATCGTTCGACGAGCTCGGCGGGGTCCCCCGGCGCGACGAGCACCTCGGCCCGGTCGCGGAGCGACCGGGCGAGCCGGCGCGCCGACTCCACGCCCGCGCCGTCGTCCCGGCGCGCCGCGTTGCCGAGGCCGACGATGACGATCCGACCCGGGGGTGCTGCGCGGGGCGGACCGGCCATACCCGCGGTCAGTCCCGCTCGAGCGAGAGGGTGAGGAAGTGCGTCGCGCACGAGATGCACGGGTCGTGGTTGCGGATCGCCTGCTCGCAGGCGGTCGCGAGCGGCCCTTCGTCGAGGTCGATCGACCGGGCGACCAGGTGACGAAGGTCGTCCTCGATCCGCTTTTGGTTCTGCGAGGTCGGGGCGACGATCTTCGCCTCCGCGATCGTGCCGTCCGCGTGCAGGCGGTACCGGTGGTACAGCATCCCGCGCGGCGCCTCGGTGATCCCGGCGCCGACCGCCCCCTCCCCGGGGGGACCGGGCTCGACGAAGGGGGCCGCCGGAGGCGCGTACGCGTCGACGATCGCGAGCCCCTCCTCGCAGGCGAGCACCACCTCGAGCGCCCGCACGACGATGCTCCGGTACGGATTGCGGACGGGTCCGTCGAGCCCGAGCTCGTGGGCGAGCGCGGCGGCCCGCGGCGTCAGGCGGTCGCGGTTGAGCGCGAACCGGGCGAGCGGTCCGACGAGGTACGCCCCGGCCCCCTTGCGGACGGACTGCAGGGCGTGCGAGTACGGAGCCTGGACCTCCTCGAACTCCTCCTCGAACCGCTCGGGAGGGAGGCGGACGCCGCGGCTCGAGACCACCTCGCCCTCGTTCATGGGGTACTCGGTCTCCGAGCGCAGGGCGACGAACTCGTAGTCCTCCTCGACGTCGGGGAAGTCGAGCCCGGCCGCGAACCGTGCCGTCGCCTCCGCGAGCCCGAGCGCGCGCTCGAGCTCGGGCCGGAACGCGTCGAGCTCCGCGCGGCTCGGGCACCGATAGAACCCTCCGACGCGGACGTTGATCGGGTGGATCTCCCGGCCCCCGAGCAGCTGCATGAGCCCGTTCCCGACCTTCTTGAGCGCGAGCCCCTGGCGGACGAGCTCGGGCCGGTCGTTCGCGAGGCGCACGGCATCCGGGTACCCGAGGAAGTCCGGGGCGTGGAGGAGGTAGATGTGGAGCGTGTGGCTCTCGATCCACTCCCCGCAGTACAACAGGCGTCGCAGCGCGCGCACCGCGGGATCGATCGGGAGCGCGAGGGCGCGCTCCATCGCGTGGCAGGCGCTCATCTGGTAGGCGACGGGGCAGATGCCGCAGATGCGGGCCGTGATGTCCGGCGCCTCCGCATACGCCCGGCCCCGAAGGAACGCCTCGAAGAACCGGGGCGGCTCGAAGATCCGGAGCTGAACCTCCTCGACGGTCCGGTCGTGGATCCGGACCCGCAGCGCCCCTTCGCCCTCGACGCGGGCGAGGTACTCGACGGCGATCGTCCGATCGGTCACGGGGGCGGCTCCGGCGAGGCGACCGAGTCGGCCGCCGCGCGGAACGCCGGGGCGGCGGCGTTGAACGTGCGGAACACCCGCTGGACGGCCGACGGAGGCATCCCCAACCGCGCGAGCCGGTCGATCAGCGACGGCGCGTTGGGGGTGTCCATCGGGCCGAAGCACCCGTAGCAGCCGCGGTCGAACGAGGGGCAGATCGCGCCGCAGCCCGTCTGGGTGACCGGTCCGAGGCACGGCGTGCCGCGGGCGACGACCACGCAGACGTTCCCCCGTCGCTTGCACTCGACGCAGACGCTCTCGGTCGGGACGTTCGGGGCGCGGTCCGCGAGGAACGCGAGGATCACCTCGATCAGCTGGGCCTTGTTGATCGGGCACCCGCGCAGCTCGAAGTCGACGGGCACGTGGTCGCGGATCGCCGTCGAGGTCGCAAGCGTCTCGATGTACTCGGGCCGCGCGTAGACCAGCCGCCGGAACTCGTCGATCGAGCCGAAGTTCCGCAGCGCCTGGATCCCCCCGGCCGTCGCGCACGCCCCGATCGTCACGAGGGTCTTCGATTGGGCCCGGATCTCGCGGATGCGCCGGGCGTCGTCCGGGGTGGTGATCGACCCTTCCACGAGCGTGAGGTCGTACGGTCCTTCGATCTCGGCGGAGCTCGCCTCGTGGAAGTTCGCGATGTCGATCGCCTGCGCGAGGGGCAGCAGCTCGTCCTCGCAGTCCAAGAGCGTGAGCTGGCAGCCGTCGCACGAGGCGAACTTCACGACGGCGAGCCGGGGCCGCGCCGGGGGCACGTCACGCCTCCCGGAGTGCGAGGCGCTCCCGGATCGCCTCGTACGGAAAGATCGGCCCGTCGCGGCAGACGAAGTCGGGGCCCCACTGGCAGTGGCCGCACAGTCCGACGGCGCACTTCATGTTCCGCTCCATCGACAGGAAGATCGCGTCCTCGGGGACCCCGCGGGCCGCGAGCGCCTGGGCCGTGAGCTTCATCATGATCTCGGGACCGCAGAGCAGCGCGACCGAGCGGGCCGGCTCGAACCGGGCGTCGGGCAGACGGGCCGTCACGAGCCCGACATCGCCGTACCAGTCGCGCCCCGCGGCGTCCACGGTCACTTGAAAGCGCAGGTCCGCCCGGGCGCGCCAGCGCTGGAGCTCGCCGTAGTAGACGAGGTCCTTCGGCGAACGAGCTCCGTAGATCACTTCGATGCGGCCGTACCGATCGCGGTGGCGGAGCAGCTCGAACAGCGCGGGCCGCAGCGGCGGGAGGCCCAGCCCGCCGGCCACGATCACCACGTCCCGGCCCGGCGCGCGCTCGAGGGGCCAGCCGACGCCGTACGGCCCGCGGACCCCCAGCGATTGACCGGGCGCGGTCCGGGCGAGGGCGGCGGTGATCTTCCCCGCCGAGCGGATCGTGTGCACGAGCTCGTCCGATCGTCCCGTGTCGCCGCAGATGGAGATCGCGACCTCGCCCACCCCGAACCGGTAGAGCATGTTGAACTGCCCCGGGCGGAACGGCGGTACGCGCTCGCCCGGCGGCGGCTCGAGCGCGAGCGTGACGGTGTCGGCGGTCTCCTCGACGCGGCTGCGGACGGTATACGGCCGGGGCAGAAAGAGGCCCGCCCCGGTCGGGGCCGCGGGCGCCGCGTCAGCCGCCATGGACGTCCAGGATCTGCAGGCGGGCCATCTCGAGCCGCTCGCCCATCACCGGCACGAGACGGCGCAGGAACCGGTAGCCGTCCCGCGGGTCGTCGTCGAGCGCGCGCACGAGCGGTGCGGCCTCGATCTCGAGGACCCGGGTCGCCTTCACCGCGCGGGCGTCGAACCGCCAGCGAAACGGCGCCACGAGCCACGACCAGCCCAGGATCTCGCCGGGTCCGACCGTCTGGATCGTGAGGCGGGGTCGCTCCGGGCTCACGACCTCGAGCGCGACCTTGCCGGCGAAGATCAGCACGAACCGGTCGGCGAGGTCCCCTTCCCGAAGGATCAGGTCGCCGGCGGCGTACGTCCGCTCCCGCGCGTGCCGGGCAATCCGCTCGACGAACGCCGCGGGCAGCTCGCGCAGGAACGGGTGCTGCGCGGCCCCGACCGATCCTCCGTTGAAGCTCATCGTCGCGCCTCCTTCGGGGCCGGCACCCGCAGCGCGGCGACCTCCTCCGTGAGGTCGATCCCGACGGGACACCAGGTGATGCAGCGCCCGCAGCCGATGCACCCGGACATGTCGAACTGGTCCTGCCAGCCGGCGAGCTTGTGCGTGAGCCACTGGCGGTAGCGGGCGACGGGGCTCTGCCGGACATGCGCGGTATGCAGCTGCGAGAACTCGAGGTTGAAGCACGAATCCCACCGTCGCCAGTGCTCGACCTCCTTCCCCGACAGATCCGGCACCTCCTCCGTGGTGTGGCAAAAGCAGGTCGGGCACGCCATCGTGCAGTTCGTGCACGACAGGCACCGTCGCGCGACGATCTCCCACCGCGGATGCTCGGGCTGCCCGAGCAGGAGGTCGTGGACCCCTTCCGGGTCCATCGCCCGTCCCATCGAGCGGGCCGCCGCGTCGACGCGCGCGTCGGCCGCCGCCGTCTCCTCCGGAGTCGCCGCGCGGAGCGGGAGGGCAGCCGCGACCGCGCGGCCGGCCTCCGTCGTCGCGACGAGCGTGAAGTAGTGGCGGCCCCCGTCGAGCACCTCGGTCAGGGTGAGGTCCGCCCCCGACCGCACCCAAGGCCCGGTCTGCATCGACACGCAAAAGCAGGTCCCGCCCGCCTGGCCGCACTGAACGGCGATCGTGAGCGCCCCCGCGCGCCGGGCGCGGTAGCCCGGGTCGTGCACCCGGCCGTCGAACACGGCGTCGGAGACGCGGAGCGCGGCGATCTCGCAGGCGCGCACGCCGAGGAACGCGAACGGCGGCCCCTCCACGGTCGCCGCCTCGATCGAGAAGGAGTCGCCTTCCGCCCGGGCGGTCCACAGCCGCTCGCGCGAGGGGAAGAGGTACTTCTTCCAGCTGTGCGGTCCCACGTTGTAGCCGAACAGCGCGCCGTCGTCCCGCCGCTCCAAGCGGTAGCGACCCGCGTCCTGCCGGTCCGTCCAGCCGATCGGGAGATCGGCCTCCCGACGGATATCGCCGTAGACGATCGCCCCGTCCCGGACGGTCGGACCGACCACCCGGTAGCCGAGCGCCGTCAGTCGGTCGAGCAGCTTCGGAAAGTCGGCCCGCGCGAGCACCTGCGGCGCGGGCGCGACGGTCTCGGGCATCGATCCGACCTTCTCCCGAAGGACGGGCCGGCGAAGGGCCTCGGGACTATCTCTCTGTTGGTCAGCCGCACTTGACGCCCGCGCACGCCGGGGCATCGCCACGCTCTAATCGCGCGCCGCCGTGGCCGGGCCGATGCGCAGCGTGCGAGAGATCGGCGACCAGCTCGGGCTCTCCGCCGAGCTCGTCCGCCCGGCCGGCGCGGAGGCGGGGAAGGTCCCCGTCGCGGCGGTGCGCGAGCGGCGGGCCCACGGGACCCGCGGCAAGCTCGTCCTCGTGACCGGGATGACCCCGACGCGGCACGGCGAGGGCAAGACCGTGACCGTGATCGGCCTCACGGACGGTCTCGCCGCGACCGGCCACGGCGCCGTCGCCTGCCTGCGCCAACCGTCGCTCGGACCGGTCTTCGGCGTGAAGGGGGGCGCCACGGGCGGCGGCCGCGCCACGGTCGAGCCGTCCACGACGATCAACCTCGGGTTCACGGGGGACATCCACGCGGTCGCGACGGCCCACAACCTCCTCGCGGCGCTCGTCGACAACCACATCTTCCACGGCAATCCCCTCGGGCTCGATCCCGCGCGGATCCTGTGGCCCCGCACGCTCGACATGGAGGACCGCGCCCTGCGGCACGTGGTGACCGGGCCGCCCAACGACCCGCGCCATCCGACCGAATCCGGTGCGTTCGTCATCGCCGCGGCGTCGGAGGTCATGGCGATCCTGGCGCTCGCGGGCGACTACGCCGACCTCCGGCAGCGCCTCGGGCGGATCCTGGTCGGCGCGCGGACCGATGGATCGCCGGTGCGCGCCACGGACCTTCGAGCCGAGGGCGCGATGGCCGCGGTGCTGCGGGACGCCCTCGAACCGAACCTCGTGCGCACCGCCGAGGGCGCCCCGGCGATCATCCACGCGGGCCCGTTCGGCAACATCGCGCACGGCACCTGCAGCCGCCTCGCGATCGAGCTCGGGCTCTACAGCACCGAGTACTGCGTGGTCGAGGCCGGGTTCTCGACCGAGCTCGGCGCGGAGAAGTTCGTCGACATCGTGACCCCCGTGCTCGGGACCGACGTCGACGCGGCCGTGCTCGTCGCGACGCTGCGGGGGCTGCGGGTGCAGGGCGGGGCGCCGGACGATGTCTCGGGCCAACCGAACCTCGCAGCGCTCAAGCGCGGGCTCGAGAACCTCGAGCAGCACGTGGCGAACCTCGCGGCGCTCGGCCTCGCCGGCGTGATCGCCCTCAACCGGTTCCCCGGGGACAGCCCCGAGGAGATCGAGGCACTGCGCGAGTTCGGCCGCGCCCACGGGCTCCCGGTGGTCGAGTCGCGGGCGTTCGCGGACGGGGGCGAGGGGTGCCGCGAGCTCGCCGACGCCGTCCGCGCGGCGGCGGCGCTCGGCCGCCGCAGCCACCCGCTCTCGCCCCCGACCGCCGGCCCGGTGGAGCAGCTCCGCGCGATCGTGACGCGGCTCTACGGGGGGACCGACCTCGCGCTGTCGCCCGACGCCGATCGCGACCTCGCGGCGATCGCGGCGATCGGGGAGCTCGCCGGCCCGGTCTGTGTCGCCAAGACCCCGCTCTCCCTCTCCGACGACCCGCACCGGCTGGGCCGGCCCACCGGGTTCACGAGCCCCGTGCACCGGTTCACCCGGAGCGCCGGCGCCGGCTTCACCGTCGCCTACCTCGGCTCGATCGAAACGATGCCCGGGCTCCCCGCGCACCCGGCGTCGGAGAAGATCGACCTCACCCCCGACGGACGGATCGTCGGGCTCGGGTAGGGGGGAGCTCCGACGCCGCTCGAATACACCGGGGTGCGGGTCCGGGACCTCGATCGCGCCCTCCGGTTCTACGGGGAGGGACTCGGACTCCGCCCGGGGCGCACCGGCCGAATGGCCGCCGGCGGCCGGTGGTGCGAGCTCACCGACCCCTCGACGGGCGGGGTGCTGGAGCTCAACTTCTACCCGGGCGAGCCCCCGTACCGGGAAGGGGACGAGCTCGACCACCTCGGCTTCCGCGTCGAGGGGATCGACCGGGTCGTCGAGCGGCTGATCGCCCTCGGCGCGCAGGTCCGGATCCCCCCCTTCGAGGAGGGGGGCGATCGGATCGTCTTCCTGGCGGACCCGGACGGGATCTGGATCGAGCTCTACGAGACCGTCCGCGCCGACGAGCCCCCGACGTCCCGATCGGGCGCGTGACGATCGCCGGACGCTACGGGGCGCGTTCGGCGACGGCCGTCGGAAGGTGCCGCGCCGCGCTCGCCGGAAGGCTCACGAGCCCGAGGAACAGGCAGAGGATCCCCAGGAACTCGGCGTAGTACAGCGCGACCGGGAACGAGGCGATGTAGAGGGTGCCGCCCGCGCCGAGGATGACGGCCCCCGCGGCCATCAGCACCGTCTGCCATCGGAAGTTCCGGCGGAGCGACAGGTACGACGCGGCCAGGAGGAGGACCGTCGCCGGCCCGGTGACGAGCGAGGAGACGAGGAGGACGTTCGTGGGGAGGGCGCCGCTGATGATGCCGCCCGCGACCGCGTCGGTCGGGATCGGGGTCGCGAAGCCGACCGCCGCGACGGCCGCGCAGCTCCCGAGCGTCCAGGCTGTGTAGGCGGCCTCGAGCCGGGGTCGCGTCAGGATCCGCGTCGCCCCGAGGGAGAGGACGCCGACGATCGCCGCCGACAGCACGACGTACGCCTGGAGGAGCGGTCCGTTCACGTAGCCCGAGTACACCACGGCCTCGATCGCGACCGCGGCGGCGGCGAGCGCGAGCCCGCTCCCCCACATGAGCTGCGGACGGGACCGCGTGCGGGCGAACTGGACGACCCCCCGGACGGCGAGCCCCGCGAGGAGCAAGGTGAGTCCGAACAGCGAGATGCCGATCCCGAAGCGCTCCGCGTCCACGACCGCCCCGAGCGCCCGACGCGTGGTCCCGTCGGTTAAGCCCCCTCGGTGGCTACGGTCCGTACCGTTCCGGCATCGCCGTCCACCGGACCCGGGTTGTCGGCGTGTCCGCTACGGGCCGGTCCGTGAGGGAGAGCCGCCGTCCCGCGCCCGGGTTGTCGCGTCCCGAGCGTCACAGACCTTAAGCCCCCCCGCCGGCTGATAGGCTCGCGAGGAACATCCATGGTGCACGTCGAAGTCCGCCCGGCCGCGCTCGAGCAGGTGCGCTCGCTCATCCGCGGGCAGAAGCCCGAGGTCGGGGTCCGCGTCTACGCCCAGCCCGGGGGAGGCGGCTGCGGATGCGGCGGCGGGAGCAGCGCCATCCAGTTCGGGATGGCGTTCGCGAAGCCCCGGCCCGACGACGAGGTCGTCCGGATCGACGGATTCGCGCTGCTCGTCGATCCCAACAGCACCCGCTACGTGGACGGCGCGGTGATCGACTACGTCGAGAACCTGAGCGAGTCCGGCTTCAAGATCACGAACCCGACGCTGCCCGAGCCCGACGACGCGGGCCGGTCCGGGGGCTGCGGCTCCTGCGGGTCGAACTCGGCGAACGGCGGCGGGTGCGGCTGCGGTCACTAGCGCTCCGGGCCGACCCGCCGGCCCTCGGTTCGGCGCCCGTCAAGTACTCGACCTTCGTTCGCCCCGCCCCATGACGGGCGAGGCGCTGCGCAGCGAGGACCTCAAGAAGGTCTACGCGACGAAGGGCGCGCCGCCGGTGACGGCGCTCGGCGGCGTCTCGATGTCCGTCCGATCGGGCGAACGGGTCGCGCTGCTCGGGCGCAACGGCGCGGGGAAGACGACGTTCCTCAAGATCGCCTCGACCCTCCTCCGCCCGACCTCGGGAACGATCGAGGTGTTCGGCTTCGACGTCGACCGGACCCCCGAGCGGGCCCGCCCGTTCATCGCGGTCGTGCCCCAGGAGGGAAAGCCGTTCTTCCACCTCACCCCCCGCGAGCAGGTCTACACGTACCTGCGCGCCCGGGGCCTCGCGCGCGAGACCGCGCGGTCGCGCACCGAGGAGTCGCTCGAGCAGATGGGGCTCGCGGACATCGCGGACCGGCTCAACATCACGCTCTCGGGCGGCCAGCGCCAGCGGACGATGGTCGCGACGGTCATCGCGACGCAGGCCCCGCTCCTGTTCCTCGACGAGCCGACGATCGGCATGGACCCGTTCGCGCGCCGCGACGTCTGGCAGTCGCTGCGCTTGCTCACGCAACGCGGATCGACGATCCTGCTCACGACGCACTATCTGGACGAGGCGGAGGCGCTCAGCGACCGTCTCTACATCGTCGAGCGGGGCCAGGTGCTCGTGAGCGGCACGGCCGAGGCGCTGAAGCGGTCCGTCGGCGGGTCGATGAAGGTGTCGCTGCCCGAGGGGGCGCCCCAGATCGAGTCGTTTCGCCCCTTCGGTCCCTGCCTCGCGGACGGTTCCGCGCTCACGATCCTCGTCGACCCCGAGCGGCTCGGCGAGGTGATGGACGTCGCCGTCCGGGCCCGGCTCCAGGCGACCGTCGGTCCGGTGACCCTCGAGGAGGCGTTCCTCCGCGCGGTCGGGAGGTCGATCGATGAGGACTGAGACGGTCCTCCCGTCGTGGCCGACCCCTCCCGCGACCGCGCCGTGGCGCGCGTTCCGCGGCCTGTTCGCCTTCCTCTGGACGGAGGTGCTCGTCCAGGCGCACGAGGAGCTCGCGACCGCGACGGCGATGGTCACGCAGTCGGTGCTGCTCGTCTTCGTCTGGATCCTCGACCCGGGGCTGCTCGGGGTCGCGCTGGTGGGCGCCGTGATCTTCTCGACGTTCGCGATGGGACAGCGGGTGCTCAACGAGGCCGCCTACATCCGCATCGACCACAAGGCGAACGACCTCTACCTCGCGAGCCCGCTGTCGCCCGAGGCGTACTTCCTCGGGATGGCCGGCGGGATCCTGCTCGTCTACGCGACGCCCGTCGCGGTGATGGGCGTGCTCGCGGTCACGATCGCGCACCTGACGCTCGCCGAGGGGTTGCTGCTGGTCGCCCTCGCCGGGGCCGTCTGGGTCTGCGCCGCCTCGATCGGCTACGTCTTCTCCACGTTCTTCCGGGACAACCGGGCGATCTGGGCGTACTCGAGCCTGTTCTTCAACGTCTTCGGGGTGCTGCCGCCGGTCTTCTACCCGCTCGGCCTCTTCCCGGCGGCGCTGCGGCCCGTCGCCCTCCTCATGCCGCCCAGCGCGGCCGCGGCGCTGATGCAGGGCGCGATCGGCGCGGCCTCGCTCACCCCCGGCGACATCCTCCTCGCGGGGGGCGGCCTCGGGGTCGAAGCGGTGGCCCTGTTCGCCTTCGCCATCTACTGGGCGCGCCGGACCGTGCGGGGGGTCTGAATGGCGATCGCCGAGAAGAGCTTCCTGCCCGTCCCGCGCCAGGGACGGGCGGTCCCGGCGTTCCTGCTCGTCGGGTGGCGGTGGATCAGCCGGAACCCGGCCGTCACGATCACGCCGGTCCTGCTGCCGTTCATCTTCCTGTACTTCCTCTCGCTCATCTCGCCGCCGTCGCTCCTGCCGCTCGAGATCGTGGGCGCGATGCTGTTCACGATGCAGAACATCGGCAGCTGGGTGCTCGGCGACAGCGCGACCTGGCGGATCGAGTGCTCGATCGAGGACATGTTCGTCGCGAGTCCGCTCGGGCGGATCCGCTACCTGTTCGGGATCGCGCTCTCGAACCTGATCGCCATGGTGCCGGCCCTGACGGTGCTGACGGTCCTGCTCGCGTACTTCGGCGCCGCGCACGGGACCCCGCTCACCCCGTTCGCCGCGCTCGTCCTCGTGGGGAGCCTCGCGGTGCTGTGGGTGCTGTTCTCGTCGATCGGCATCGCGATCTCGAGCCGCGTGCGGACGCAGCGGGAGATCTGGCCCGTCGGCAACCTCACCTTCACCATCCTCGGGATGCTCTCCCCGCTGTACTACCCGATCACGGCGCTGCCGCCCCTGTGGCAGGCGGCCGCCCACTTCCTCCCCACGACGTACGCGGCCCTCCTCGTCCAGGGGGCGCTCGGCATCACCCCGGCCACGAGCGGCCAGATGCTGGAGTACGCGGGCCTCCTCGCCGCCTGCGCGGTCGGGGTGCTGGCGATCACCCTGCGCCTGTACCGGTGGGGCGAGCGGTGAACGGACGCGAAATGTTCATGCGGAGTGCCGCCATCTCCCCCGCGGT
>Ga0335075_10002600_pt1 | contig 28873 bp, 27 predicted proteins | sample Lox_Sample_24_FD_206723 | JGI IMG/M metagenome (GOLD analysis project Ga0335075, IMG submission 206723) | Soil microbial communities from Loxahatchee National Wildlife Refuge, Florida, United States - Lox_Sample_2.4 | ecosystem: Environmental > Terrestrial > Soil > Wetlands | place: USA...
CGGGGCGATCGGCGCGACGGCGATGGCCAAGGCAACGCACCTCAACGAGATCCCGCAGGGCGGCGAGGTGTACACGTTCCGTCTGCAGGACTAGTCACTTCAGGGATGTGATAGAGTGGTTTGGAGCGCTCCGCGGCAGCGTGGGCTGCGCGGGGTGCTCCAGACACTCGTCTCCGACAAGGATACGCGATGCCTTTTTTGCAGCGACTGAGCCGCTGCGTGATGCCGGCGGCCGTTCTGCTGACCACCGCCCTTCTCGCACCGCCCGCCTTTGCCGATACCCACCCAACCAACTCCGCGGGCACTTCGCCCGGCCTGCAGGGGCCATGGACCGGCAAGGATTTCGATGACCTGGATGGAGCCGAGCTCGACGCCGCCAAGCAAGCCGCCTTGAGCGCGCACTTCCGGACACTGCGCGTCTGCGCCGATCCGGGCAACATGCCGCTTTCCGATCGCGCCCAGGAAGGGTACGAAAACAAGATCCTCGACGTACTGGCGAAGTCGATGGGCGCCAGGCTGAGCTACTATTGGCGCGCCTACGACGGTGATATCGTCGGCCAGGCATTCGGCGCGGCCGACGAATGCGACATCCTGATCGACATGCCCGATCACGATCAGGACCTCCTCAACACGGTACCGATCTATCGCACGAGCTATGTGCTCGTCTGGCGGACCGACGAGAACCTGAACATCCGCAGCCTGGATGACGCCCGGCTGAAGCAGCTGCGCCTCGGCGTGTTCCAGATCTCCGCCTTGCGTGAGGCGCTCTCCAACCACGGTGTCCGCACCAACGTGCAGCTTTGGCCGGTGGCCAGCGACACGGAATGGGTGCCGGCGCATCAGCCCTGGCACCAGGTCGAGCAGGTGGCCGACGGCAAGCTCGATATCGCCGCCGCCTGGGGCCCCATGGCGGGCTGGCTGAACACCATGAAAGGCGCGCGGCTGACCATTCAGCCCACCAATCTCATGGACAACGACGTGCCCATGGAATTCAGCCTGGGGTTGGGAGTGCCGAAGCAGGACGTGGTGCTGAAGTTCGCGCTCGACGACGCTCTCAAGAAAAATCACGCCGAGATCGAAGGCATTCTGAGGAAGTACGGCGTGCCGCTGGTGCAGTGCCCCGACTGCATCGTGCCGGGCAACCTTCCGGCGCACGGCAGCTACATGATGCAAGCCGTGGCCCAGACCGAGAGCAAGCCGACGCACTGGGCGGTTTCGCGCGCCCAGGTCGATCAGTGGCTGGCACAGGGGTCGAGCGTCGACTCCGAGTTCTATGACGCCGTCATCGCCAACGACGTCGACCGCACCGACTATCTGCTCGGGAAAGGGGCCCACGTGAACGGACTCAGCGATCTCGGCGAGACCGCGCTGACGACGGCCTCCCGCGCCGGATGCATCGCGATGATGCAGCTTCTCGTCAGGCACGGGGCGAAGGTCGATCGCCCCGACGGCGACGGCTTGACGCCGCTCATGGGCGCGGTGCAGCGCGATCAGGCCGCGGCCGTGAAGTTCCTGTTGGCTCATGGGGCGGCCATCGACAAGGGGGCGCCGCGCGGCTTCACGCCGCTGTCGCTCGCCATCGAGGAGCAGCAATACGATGCCGCATATGTCCTCATCGAAGCGGGCGCGAACGTCAACACGCCGGCGAGTACGCACCGGCTGACGCCGCTGATGGTCGTCGCCAGCGAGTTGCCGCCGGAATCCGACAGCATGGTGCGGATCATGCAGCAGCACGGCCCGATGGAGATCGCCCGCGCGCTGCTGGCCCACAAGGCGAACCTGAACACGGTCGACGCAGACGGGGTCACCGCACTCATGATCGCGGCTGCGCACGACAATGCGCAGATGATCGCACTGCTGGTCCAGGCCGGGGCCAACCCCCACATGAAGTCGGCGGCCGGTGAGACTGCGCGTGACATAGCAGTCAGGAACGACAATCTCGGCGCGGTACGGATTCTCGATTTGCTCGTTCGCCGGTGAGCGGCGGACCCTGATATCCAGAGACAACCGGAGTGAATTATGATGAGACGCTTCGCAGGCGTGGTCGTTTCCACCATGTCACTGGCCGCGGCGGGCTTTGGGCTCGTCGCTGCCGCTCCGGCCGCGGCCGCAACCCCTTCCTCCGCGAAGGGCTCTCCCATCACGGGCAAGCCGCCGCTGGAGGTCGTCGCGTCGGCGCCCAAAGGATCGCTCCATAACCCTTATAACGGCAACGCGGCCATGGCCGCGGCCGGCCACCAGCTGTTCATGCACATCGGCTGCAACGGCTGTCACGGCGGTGGCGGTGGCGGCGGCATGTGTCCGCCGCTCATAAATGGTGTCTGGATATACGGTGGCAGTGATGACACGCTCTTCCGTCTCATCTCACTCGGCTCGCAGAAGCTTCAGGCCGACGGCTATCAGGTGCAGGCGTTGGAGAATGTCGCCGCGCCGATGCCCTCGATGGGTCCCCTGATCAAGAGCGATGCCGATCTCTGGAAGATCATCACCTGGATCCGGTCCGCCTACGACGGTCCTCCGGGTCACAAATACAAGTGACCGGTGGATGATCGGGCGACGCGCCGCTCGAGTCCTGGGGCTGCTCGTGCTGGCCTTGGCCGGCACGAGCGGCGCCTTCGTGGCTGCGGCTGCGGCCGGCCCCGACGCGCGCACCTTCCCGATCGTCTACCTCCGCGAAGCGTATCCCGGGCCCGGGATCATGCCTTCGCTTCTGGAGAGCAGGCCTGAGGACGAGGGGCTGGCGGGCGCCGAGGACGGCACGGCCGAGATCAATACGACCGGCAAGTTCCTGGGCGTGCATTTCAAGCTCTATGTCGTGACTCTTCCGGCGGGCGCCGACGTGGCGGCGCAGGCCCGCAAGGTGTTTGCGCCCGGGCCGGCGGTCATCGTGGCCGATCTGCGTGCGGACGATCTGCTGAAGCTCGCGGACGCACCGGCCGCGAAGAATGCGTTGATCCTGGACATCAGAACGATCGAAGACAGCCTGCGGCAACGGGATTGCCGGGCGAACGTCTTTCACATCCTTCCGAGCCAGGCGATGCGGACCGATGCGCTGGCGCAATTCCTGGTGGAGAAACGCTGGAGCCGTTGGTTCCTCCTGCAGGGCCCGACGCCGCAGGACGCGGTTTACGCCGCGGACGTTCGCCGCTCGGCTGCCCGCTACGGCGCCCGCGTCGTCGCCGCCAGAAGCTACGATTACAATCCCGGCTCCCGCCGCAGCGACACCGGCTACCAGCAGATTCAAACACAGATGCCTCTCGCGACACAGGTCGGGACCGGTTACGACGTCCTCTTCGTCGCCGACGAGACCGATCTCTTCGGAGACTACCTTCCCTACAACACCTTCGATGCGCGCCCGGTCGTGGGGACGCAGGGTCTGGTGGCGACGGCCTGGACTCCGGCCTTCCAGTCGTATTCGGCGCTGCAGATGCAGAACAGATTCCAGCTGTTCGCCCATCGCCGGATGACCGAGCGCGACTATGGGGGCTGGCTTGCCGTCAACATCGTCGGTGACGCCGTCATGCGCGGCAGGCAGACGTCCCCTGCCGGAATACGCTCCTACCTCAGATCGGACGGCTTCCTGGTTGCGGGCTTCAAGGGCGAAGGCCTGACGTTTCGCACCTGGGATCAGCAGCTGCGCCAGCCGGTGCTGATCGCGCAGCCGCTGATGGTGGTCTCCATGTCGCCGCAGCCCGGGTTCCTGCACCCGAACAACACGAGCGACACCCTGGGCTTCGATCAGCCGGAGACACAATGCCGCCTCGCGCAATGACCGGGCGCTGCGCCGCCCTCCTCGCATTCGCCGTCGTCCTGTGCTCCTTCGCCGCGAGCAGCCGTGCCAGTGAGCTGTTCGTCTCCAACGAAGTCGACGATACGGTGACCGTGCTGGACGGCGACAGCTACAGGGTCATCGCGACGATTCCGACCGATCAGAGACCCCGCGGAATCATCGAAACCCCCGATCACAAGGCCGTTCTGGTCTGCGATGGCGACTCGAACAACATCGACGTCATCGATACGAAGACGCTGAAGGTCGTACGCCGGATAGATACCGGACCGGATCCCGAAACGCTGGCGACGTCGTTGTCCGGCGATGAGCTGTACGTATCGAACGAAAACAATGCCCTGGTCACCGTCATCAAATACGCGACCGGCAAATGGATCACGCAGGTCCCGGTCGGCATAGAGCCTGAAGGTCTGGCGGTCAGCAAGGATGGGCGCACCGTGGTCGTCGTCTCCGAAGAGACCAGCATGGCGCATTTCATCGACACCAAAACCTGGCAGGTCGTGGCCAATGTCCTGGTCGATACGCGGCCGCGGGTGGCGGTATACACTCCGGACCAGCGGTATCTCTGGGTCTCGTCCGAGGTCGGGGGAACGGTCTCGGTGATCGATCCGCGCAGCCATCAGGTCGTGCACGTCATCAACTTCCAGATTCCCGGCGTCGACAAGCAATACATCGGCCCGATCGGCATCCAGTTCACCGCCGACGGGCGTACCGCGTTCGTTGCCCTCGGACGTGCCAACCGGGTGGCCGTGGTCGACCCCGGAAGCTATGAAGTCGAGAAGTACATACTCGTCGGCCAGCGGCCGTGGCAGCTCACCTTCAGCCCGGATCGCAGCAAGCTCTACGTCGCGAACGGCCTCACCAATGACGTGACGATCATCGATGTGTCGTCGGAGAAGGCGGTGAAGTCCGTCCCGGTCGGCCGTTTGCCGTGGGGCATCGCCGTGGTTCCGTGAGTTGCCCATGCGCGCCACCCATCCATTTGCCTGGTGCGTCCGCTCGCTGGCCCTCACGCTTTTCGTCGCCCTCACCCTTGGGCGCGGAATCGCCCGGGCGGACTCCACGCTGCGAATCGGAGTCCTGAAATACGGCACGGTGAGCTGGGTCGTGGATGTCATCGGGCATCACGAGCTCGACGAGACGTACGGCATCGATATCGACCAGGTGCAGCTGGCGACCAATCAGGCGACCCTGGTGGCGTTGCAGGCGGGACGCGTCGACTGCGTGGTGTCGGACTGGCTGTGGGTTTCACAGCAGCGGGCGGCCGGAGCGGATTGGACGTTCTTTCCGTTTTCGACCGCCCTGGGCGCGCTGGTCGCGGCGCGCGGCGCGCCGATCCATCAGCTCGCGGACCTGCGCGACCGGCGGCTCGGCGTGGCCGGCAGCCCGCTCGACAAGAGCTGGGTGATCCTGCAGGCGCTCGCGGGCGAGCGGCATGTCGACCTCGCGCGTGACGCTCAGCTGTCGTTCGGGGCGCCGCCGCTCCTCAATCAGGAGCTGTTGGCGGGCCGGCTCGACGCCGTGTTGACCTACTGGAATTTTGCCGCCCCTCTGGAGAGCCGCGGGCTTCCCGCCGTGCTGTCGATGAGCGACGCCCTGCGGCAGCTCGGCTTCAAGACCCCGATTCCGATGGTCGGCTATGTCGTGTCGGAGCGATGGGCGCGGGCGCATGCGCGCGCGTTGGCGGGTTTCGTGGCGGCTACGCGCGAGGCGGACTCCATCCTCGCGGCATCCGATGCCGAATGGAACTGGCTCGGACCGAGGACCGGCGCCCGCAATCCCGCCGAGCTGAAAGCGCTGCGGGACGCATTCCGGGCCGGTATTCCGGCTCACTGGGGCACGGAGGAGCGGCGTGAGGCCGGCGCGCTCTATGCCGTGTTCGCCAAGGTCGGCGGTAAGACCCTGGTCGGCTCGAGCCCGAGCCTGCAGCCGGGCACGTTTCTGGACAGCGTCAGCTACTGAATGAGCATGGCCACCACCGCGCAGCGTGCGTCGTCCTGGGTGGCGGCATCGTCGCTCACGCAGCGCATCGGCTCGTTCGCGCTCTTCATCGCCGTCTGGCAGATCACCGCCGATGCGGTCCACAGCCGGCTGCTGCCTTCGGCCAGCGCCGTGTTCATGGCCCTGGAGCAGGAGTCCGTCAACGGGCCGCTCCTCTATCAGGTCGGCATCACTCTGGCGCGCGTGGCCGCCGCCTTCGTCATCGCCATGGTCGTCGGGACGGCGATCGGTATCGTGATGGGCCGCTCGAAGACGGTGGATGCGCTGTTCGACAGCTGGCTCGTGCTGCTGCTCAACCTGCCGGCGCTGGTGATCATCGTCCTGGCCTATGTCTGGTTCGGCCTCACCGAGGCGGCGGCCATCGGCGCCGTGGCCGTCAACAAGATCCCGTATACCGCCGTGACTCTGCGCGAAGGCGCGCGCGCGCTCGATCGCAATTATTCCGACATGGCGGCGTGCTTCCATGTCGGCCGCTGGCGGACGCTGCGGCACGTGATCCTGCCGCAGCTGTACCCTTATACCTTCGCGGCCGCCCGCTCGGGCCTGGCGCTCGTGTGGAAGATCGTGCTGATCGTCGAGCTGCTGGGGCGAAGCAACGGAGTCGGCTTCGAGATCCAGCTCTATTTCCAGCAGTTCGACGTAACGCGCATCCTCGCTTACAGCATCGCCTTCATGGTGGTCATTCAGGTGATCGAGTGGGCGATCTTCCAGCCGCTGGAACGACATGCCGGCCGGTGGCGCCCATGACGCCCGCCCTGATCGCGGAGATCCGCGAGAAGCGCTACGCGCGTGCGCGCGGCGCCAGGCCCCACATGGCTCTGACCGGCCTGTCGCTGCAGGTCGCCGCGGGGGAGTTCGTCGCGCTCGTCGGTCCGTCCGGCTGCGGCAAGACGACGTTCCTCAACATCGTGGCCGGGCTCGACACCGATTTTTCCGGCGAGGTTCAGCTGGCTTTGCGTCCAGACGGCCGGCCCGCCCGGGTGGGCTATGTCTTTCAGGAGCCGCGGCTTCTCCCGTGGCGCACGGTTTACGACAACATCGCGCTGGTGCTGCCGCCGCATCACCCGGACGGGATAGTCGAAGGCATGCTGCGCGCGGTGGGTCTGGCGAAGGCGCGGGACCTCTATCCGCCGCAGCTCTCGGTGGGGATGAGCCGCCGCGTGGCGATCGCGCGGGCGTTTGCCATCGAGCCGGACCTGCTGCTGATGGATGAGCCTTTCGTGTCGCTGGACCATGACACGGTGGAGCAGCTTCGTGAGCTCCTCCTGACCCTGTGGCATGCGCGGCCGACGACGGTGCTCTTCGTGACACACGACATGCGTGAGGCGCTGGTGCTCGCCGACCGTCTGGTGCTGCTGTCCGGCACGCCGGGCCGTGTGGTCGCGGACGTTCCCGTGGGCCTGGCGCGCAACCGCCGCCAGAGCGGCGCGGAGATCGAGCTGCTGCGTGACGAGATCCTCCGCCGGCACCGTGAGCTGATTGGCGCTGCCGCGCGGACGACGCCCGTCGAGTGAGCCATGGCCGCAAGCGCCTCTGATCCGCAGGCATCACCGCTCGTCGTCGCGGGTCTGAGCCACGCTTTCGGCCAGCGACAGGCCCTGCGCGACGTGTCCTTCGAGCTCCGTCGCGGCGACCGCACGATGCTGCTCGGCCTCAACGGCGCCGGCAAGACGACTCTCTTCTCCCTGATCACCCGGCTCTACAACCACCGCGGCGGCTCGATCCGCATCTTCGGCTGGGAGATCAGGAAGAAGCCGTCGGAGGCTCTCTCCCGTCTCGGTGTGGTGTTCCAGCTGCCGACCCTCGACCCCGACCTGTCCGTCGCGCAAAACCTCTTCTATCACGCGGCGCTGCACGGCCTGCCGCGCCGCGAGGCCGCGGCCCGCATCAGGCGGGAGATAGAGCGCGTCGGTCTGACCGATCGGATGCACGAGAAGGCGCGTACCTTGAGCGGCGGCCAACGGCGCCGCGTGGAGATCGCGCGGGCGCTGATCCATCAGCCGAAGATGTTGCTGCTCGATGAGCCGACGGTGGGCCTCGACATCGCGAGCCGGCAGTTCCTGCTGGACCATGTCCGCATGCTGTGCCGGGAAGAGGGGCTCGCCGCGCTGTGGGCGACCCATCTGATCGATGAGGTCGACTCCGCCGCGCGCGTGATCGTGCTCCACCGCGGCAGCATCCTCGCCGAAGGGCCGGTGCCGGACGTGATCCGCAAGGCGAACGCCGCGTCGATTCGCGAGGCGTTCGACAAGCTGACGGGCGAGCGCGGCGAATGAAGCCCATCCATTACTACCGCTGTCTGCGCGGCATCGTATGGCGGGAGGGCCTGCGCTTCGTCAACCAGCGCGGCCGTTTCATCGCCGCCCTGGTGCGCCCGCTGGTGTGGCTGGTGATCTTCGCCGCCGGTTTCCGCTTCGTGCTCGGCGTGTCGATCATTCCGCCCTACCAGACCTACATACCGTACGAGGAATACATCGCTCCCGGCCTGATAGGCATGATCCAGCTCTTTCAGGCCATGCAGAGCACCCTGTCGATGGTGTGGGACCGGGAGATGGGCAGCATGCGCACGCTGCTGGTGAGCCCGCTGCCGCGCTGGTTCCTCCTCGTCTCGAAGATGGTCGCGACCGTGGCCGTCGCGGTCCTGCAGTCGTACGTCTTCCTGGGCATCGCCTGGTTCTGGGGGATCCAACCGCCGCCCATCGGCTACCTGACCGTGCTGCCGGCCCTGATCCTGTCGGGCATGATGCTGAGCGCGCTCGGACTCTTCATCTCATCGGCGATCCGTCAGCTCGAGAATTTCGCCGGCGTCATGAATTTCGTGATCTTCCCGATGTTCTTCGCCTCGTCCGCGCTCTACCCCCTGTGGACGGTGCGCGAGGCGAACGAGAAGCTCTACTATGTCTGCATGGTCAATCCATTCACCCATGCGGTCGAGCTGGTCCGCTTCGCGCTGTACGAGCAGTTCAATGGCGAGGCATGCGCCGTGGTCGCCGCCGCTCTCGTCGTCTTCATGGCGCTGGCCATCCTCGGCTACGATCCCGGCCGCGGGCTGATCGTGCGCCGCGGCGGCGGTCCCGAATGATCAAAACTTGTACACGCCCTGCACGGCGATCTCGCTCTGGTTGCCGCTGTAGCTCACGGCCGGAGTCGTCGTGTGGAGGAAGGTGGGCTCGCTGGAAGTGTCGTAGCGGCCTTCCAGGCGCAGCTCGAAGCTCGCCACCGGATCGTAGCCGAAGGTCAGCGTGCCCTCCTTCAGGCTCTGCGGCGTGCCGGTCACGAGCGTCGTGCCGTCCTTGTCGTCGAGGTACTCGCCGCGCAGCGAGACGCGCCACTGGCCGTTGATCTGATAGTTCACGTACGCGGCGACGCCGTCCCAATTGCCCCCGGTCAGCGTGTCCAAGGTCGCGGTGCCGGTCTCCTGCCTGCCCCAATCGTAGCTGACCACGAATGACAGCGCCGAGGTCGCGTTGAACGTCGCGACCGTGTCGAGGAAGGTCCGCTCCGCGCCGTAGATCGGATCCTTGCCCGCGTACAGCTGCGCGGTGAGCGCGAAGTATTTGTTGGGATTGAAGGCGAGGCCGAGCTCGCCGGTCTTCGAGCCGTAGTCGATCTTGGTGTAGTTCCAGCCGTTGTTGACCCCGACGATCAGGCTCACCGTGCCGGTCACGGCATAGGTGGCGCGCAGGCCGGTATGGGTCATCGGCTCCGCGAAGAAGAGGAGCGAGCGCGAGAAGTTCGTATTGCCGGTCGGTGCGATGACTTCGGCACCGGCCAGGGTGGTGAACTTGCCGGCCTGCACGGTGAGGGGCCCGGCCACGTATTGCGCGAACCCCTGCAGGATATCGAACGAATTGGCGCTGGCGCCGGCACTCTCGGCGGCATCGACGATCTTCGCGTCCTCGCCGGCGATCACGTCCACCACGGCGCCGAAGCCGGATTTCGGCTGGTAAGCCAGCTGCAGTCCCGCCTCATCGAGCTGGAACGTATCGTGCGAGGTATCGAACTGATGATAGGTGTTGTAGCCCGAAGAGTCGTAGTAGGAGGCCGCCACATAGCCGGACTCCGTGATGCCGGAGTTGGCCAGGATCTGCGTGAGCGTCGAGCCGGGGGCGTCTGCCGCCAGGACGCCGGCCGGCCCGGCGCCGGCCGCGGTGACCAGCGCGGTGACGTGGATTCGGTGCAACAGGGACTTTCGCATGGGGCTCTTCTTTCTGCCAAAGGATGCCAGTGGGCGGGCGGGTCAAGCATCCCCCATGCCAAGTGAGTTTCTGGTTAAGAATCAATATCTTGTGAACAATCGAGACTCTGGCTCGGCGGTGGTTGCACCGGCGCGGTGCGCTGTTGGGTCGACTCCCCCCAATCAGGTGCGCGAGCGCCGCGACAGCGGTCGATGTCATAATTTCCCTGAGAGGTCGGCCTCGTCCGACATGTTTTTCAGACACGGCAAATGAGTTACCCTGCGAGAATCCCTCCGGATTTCACCCGAGCAGAGCCGCTGCTGTCGCCTGATGGCGACAGGGGGCCCTGTTTGTGCCGCGAAGACCGGGCGCGGCGCGATATTGATTGAGCGGATCCTGAGCCCACCAGCCCGGAGAGCCTTGGTGTCACCTGTCCATCGAACGCAGCCGGCCGCCGCCACTCGTGCGCTCTCTGCGGCGCTCGTTTTGGCGCTCCTAGCTCTGACCCCCGCGGTCGGTCAGACGCCGAGCCATCCGCAGCATCCAAAGCATCCGCCGCCGAGGAAGCAACAGACGCAGCAGCCGGCGCCTCCGCCGCCGGCCCCGACGCCATTTACTTTCGGCACGGTAGAGAGGCTTGCGGAAGCACGCGCTGCGCGGCCGTATCGTATCCGTTCGACCCCGCTGCCCCGGGAGCTCGCGACGCTCAGCTACGAGCAATATGGCCAGATCCAGTTCCGGCCGGCCGCCGCACTCTGGCACGGGCAGTCGATGTTCGAAGTGCAATTTTTCCATCGCGGCTTCAATTTCGATCGCCGGGTCAATGTGTACGAGGTGCTGCCCTCCGGGGTCACGCCGGTGGCCTACAACCCCTCGATGTTCCAGTTCGGGCGGAAAGTGCCGCGGGTCGCGCTGCCTGCCAACCTCGGTTTTGCAGGCCTGAGCGTGCATTACCCTCTGAACACGCCGGACTACAAGGATGAGGTGATCGCCTTCCTGGGCGCCTCCTACTTCCGTGCGCTGGGCCGAAACGGGGGATATGGCGTTTCGGCCCGGGGACTGGCCATCGATACCGCCACGCCGGCCGGTGAGGAATTCCCCTATTTCACCGACTTCTGGGTCGTCCGGCCGCAGCCGGATCAGCGATCCATGACCCTCTACGCCCTGCTCGACAGCCCGAGCATCACCGGCGCCTACGAGTTCGACGTCCGTCCGGGAACCATAACCCAGGTGCAGGTCTCGGCGGAGCTGTTCGCGCGGCAGGCGGTGGACAAGCTGGGGATCGCGCCGCTGACCTCCATGTTCCTCTATGGCGAGAGCTCCGATGGGCGTCCTTTCGATGACTGGCGGCCGGAGGTGCACAACAGTGACGGTCTGATGATGCAGACCGGCACGGGCGAATGGCTCTGGCGGCCGCTGGACAATCCGGCGAAGCTTCAGGTCAACCGCTACATGGACGACAACCCCAAGGGTTTCGGGCTGATCCAGCGCGACCGCAACTTCGCCGATTACCAGGACCCGGACTCGCAGTTCGAGCGGCGGCCGAGCTACTGGATCCAGCCGCTCGGTGACTGGGGCAAGGGCGGCATAGAGCTCGTCGAGATACCGAGCGACGAGGAAATCCACGACAATATCGATGCGTACTGGGTGCCGAGCGCCTCCGTGGAGCCGCACGCACCGATCCGGTTCTCGTATCTGATGTCGGCATACCTGAGCTCGGGCGGACGCTGGCCTCCGGGCGGCAAGGTCGTCGGCACGCGCTTTGGGCCGGTGCTGCATGGCGCCACGCCGGTCTCAGGCATGCGACTTGTTCTCATTGATTTCGCCGGCGGTGACCTCGACTCTCTATTGCCATCGCAGCCAGTGCATGCTGATGTGTCCGCGGACGGCGGCACGATCGGACATGTGACCGTTCAACGAATACCGGAGAACGGGGTCTGGCGGGTGACGATTCAGGTAAAGCCCACGGGTGATCAGCCGGTCGATTTGCGTTGTTATCTCGATCTGTACGGCGAAGCCTTGAGCGAGACATGGACCTACCAGTGGACACCGTCGGGAGCGTAGCACTGCAGCCCGATAAAGCGGTGCGCCGCGCCGGGCATTGGCGCAGGGCGCTCTTCCTGGCGTTGACGCTGCTCACGGCCGGGGCGGCAACCGGGATGATGGGTGATATTCTCGCCGCCAACGGGCTGACCGGCCTCAAGCGGGCAGGCCTGGTCCTCTTCTTCATCCTGTTCGTCTGGATCACGGGCGCCTTCTGGACGGCCCTCGCCGGATTCGTGGTGCGTCTGCGCGGCGGCGACCCGGTGGCGCTCAAGCCGCAGGAGGTCGCCGGCCGGGCGCTGAACAGCCGTACCGCGATCATCATGCCGATTTACAACGAGGACACCGGGCGGGTCATGGCCGGGCTCGATGTCATCTGGTCCTCGCTCGCGCGGCTGCCGGAGCAGGGCGCATTCGATCTTTTCGTCCTGTCGGATACACGCAAGCTCGAGATCGCCGCGGCGGAGGAGGCCGCGTGGCGGCAGTTGAGCGCGCGCCACCATGCCCGCGGACGGATTTTCTATCGGCGCCGCGCGGAGAATGTCGGCCGTAAGGCGGGCAACATCGCCGACTTCGTGCGTGCCTGGGGCGGCGCCTACGATTACGCGATCGTGCTGGATGCCGACAGCATCATGTCGGGGCAGGCGTTGGTGACGCTGGCCAGGCTCATGGACGCGCACCCGCAGGCGGGCATCATCCAGGCGCTGCCCATGCCGGCGGGCCGGGAGACGTTCTTTGCGCGCCTGATCCAGTTTGCCGCGCGGCTCTCGAGTCCGATGCTCGCGAGCGGGCTCGCCTGGTGGCAACTCGGCGAGGGCAACTACTGGGGTCACAACGCGATCCTGCGCCTGAAGCCGTTTGCCGCGTTCTGCGACCTGCCGCGCCTGCCCGGCGCCCCGCCGCTCGGGGGGGAGATCCTGAGCCACGATTTCGTCGAGGCCGCGTTCATGCGGCGGGCGGGATACCAGGTCTGGCTGGTGCCCGACGACAGCGGCAGCTGGGAGGAAGTCCCATCGAACATCATCGACTACGCGGCGCGTGACCGCCGCTGGGCACAGGGGAATCTGCAGCACCTCGGCCTGCTGCCCATGCGCGGGCTGCACTGGCTCAGCCGGCTGCACCTCATCACGGGGGTCCTCTCCTATGCCAGCTCACCGCTCTGGCTGCTGGTGCTGCTGCTGAGCTCCACGGTCGTGATCCTGGATGCCATTCACGGGTACCAGTACTTCAAGCCGGGCTCCTACGCGCTCTTTCCAACCTGGCCGCAGTACCGCGATGGGGAGATCGTGGCACTGCTGTCGATCACGGTGGCCGTGCTCTTCCTGCCCAAGTTCTTCGGCGCGCTGCTCGCGCTGAAGGACAAGAGATTGCGGCGCGGCTTCGGCGGCGGACCGCGGCTGTTCCTCAGCCTCGGGATCGAGCAGCTCTTCAGCATCCTGCTGGCGCCCGCGATGATGCTCTTCCATACGACCTTCGTCGTGACGACGCTGATGGGCAAGCCGGTCGTCTGGCACGCGCAGGAGCGCGGCGACCGCGGCATCGGCGTGATCGAAGCGCTGCTGCGGCACAAGTGGCATCTTGCGATCGGCATCGTCTGGGGAGCGGTGATCCTGACGTTCGCGCCGCGCTACATCTGGTGGCTGCTGCCGGTGCTCGCGGGCATGGTGCTGGCGGTGCCGCTGACGGTGATCACGAGTCACACCGGGGCGGGGCTGTGGCTGCGCAAGCATCGCCTGCTGCTCACGCCCGAGGAGAGTGAGCCGCCGGTGGAGCTGGCAGCGTTGCAGGCGCGCCTCAACCCGGGTGCGGGCGCCGTCGGCGTGACAGTGACCGTTACCGCGGAGCCAGGGGTCCCCAACCTGGAGGTCAATGGCGCCATGCCGGAACCCGGCGACGCCTCCGAGGCCCCGCTCGCGGTACCGGAACGTGTGCCGCTGCCGATGCAGGCGCAGCCGCCGCGTTACCTGACGGCTCGGGACGCGCTGCGGCTGAAGCGCTGGAAAAGCGTGAATTCGACTTCGAGCCCGTGAGCCGGGGCGTGCCGCCCTGAATCTGCCGGCCGCCGGCTGATTGCTGCCGGCTGCACCGGCGTGACGCGCAGGTTCGTCTGCGTGCACCAGGGTTGCGCCTGCACCCTCGCGCCGCGCGGTGAAATGACCGCCTCCAGGCGCCAGGCTGCTGGCATGGGCGTTGCTTGAAGCCTCCCAGGAGGATGCGATGAGCACGCGCGAATTCGTCAAGATAGCTTCCCGGCCGGCTTCCAACGATGAGGGCGGCACGTGGCTGGCCGCTGCGGCCGGCAAAGGCCCGAGCCGCCGGCTATCGCCGCAACAGATCATTGCCGCGGCGACCCGGCTCATTGCGCGCCGCGGCAATCACCGCATCCCCTGGCCCCTCATCGCCGTCGAGGCCGGTGGTGAGCCCTTCGGCCTCGCCCCGGACTGGCTCGAGGATCCCTTCGAGCTGGTCGATCAGTGCTACGCGAGCACGGCGCAGGCGCTCGCCGACAGCCTGCTGCGCGCCGAGACCGCGCCCGGCAATGCGCTCGACAAGTTGGCGGCATTTCTCGTCGCGGCGCTCGAGGCGCGGCGCAAGCTCGGCACCCTGCTCTCGTTCCGCCGCGGCCGTAACCTGCCCGATGCACTGCAGAAACGGCTGCACGAGCGCGACATGATGGTGCGCACACGCCTCAAGCGGCTGCTGGAGCAGGGCAGGCGGGACGGCTCCCTGGCCCGGCGCAACCCCGACAGTGCCTGCGAGCTGATTCTCGCCAGCCTGATGGTCCCGGACGTCGCCGTGACCGACCCCGAGCAGGTGATGTGGGACAGCGAGCTCGTCGAGCTGCTGCTGGCTGCCCTCGCCGAGCCCCATCCCCAGCCCGAAAGCAAATGAAAAAGCGGGCCCAGGCCGCCCTGGGCCCGCGAGCCGACTCGAGTAAAATGGATGGCCGCTCAAAGCGCCGTCAGGCGACTTTGAGCCAATCAAGGAGACCTCGTGCTCGAGCATCTCGATCGGCTGTCACCGGATCCCATCCTCGGTCTCATGGCCGCCTTCCGCGCCGACTCGGATCCGCGCAAGGTGGATCTGGGCGTCGGCGTCTATCGCGACGATGCCGGCGAGACTCCGGTCATGCGGGCGGTCCGCGAAGCAGAGCAACAGGTGCTCGCGAAGCAGACGACCAAGACCTACGTCGCCGCGGTCGGCAATGCCGGGTTCAACGAGGCGATGGAGCGGATGGTGCTGGGCCAGGGGCACGCCGCACTGGGCTCGGGCCGCCTGCGGACGATACAGGCGCCAGGCGGGTGCGGCGCCTTGCGCTTGGGAGCGGAGCTCATCCGCGCGGCGGTTCCCGATGCGGTGGTCCACGTCAGCACACCCACGTGGGCCAACCACGTCCCTTTGCTTTCGAACTGCGGGCTGAGGCTCGAGCGTTACCCGTACTTCGATCCCGCGACGGGCGGTATGCAGTTCGACGCCATGCTCGGGTACCTCGATCGCCTGCCGCCGCGCTCCGTCGTGCTGCTGCACGCCTCGTGTCACAACCCGACGGGCGCGGACCTCGAGGACGGCGAGTGGCGCGAGCTGCTGGCGGTGGTGCGCCGCCGCGCGCTGCTGCCATTCATCGACATGGCGTACCAGGGCCTCGGCAGGGGAGTGGCGGAAGACGCCTACGGGCCGCGGCTCTTCTGCGCGGAGCTGCCCGAGGTGCTGGTCGCGGTCTCGTGCTCGAAGAATTTCGGGCTCTATCGCGAGCGCACCGGTGCGCTGCACGTGCTGAGCGCGACGCCGGCCGCCGCCGATGCGGCGATCAGCCAGCTGATGCGGATCGCACGCGGTCTCTACTCCATGCCTCCGGACCACGGCGCGGCCATCGCGCACGCCGTGCTCACCGAGGAACGCCTGCGCAAGTCGTGGCAAGGCGAGGTCGATGCGATGCGCCTCAGGATCCAAGGGCTGCGCGAGGCGGTGGTGCAGCGCCTGGCAACAGCCTGCCCGCGCAAGGATTTCGGCTACATCGCGCGCCAGCGCGGGATGTTCTCTTACCTGGGTGTGGACGGCGAAGCGGTCCGTGCGCTGCGCGAGCGGCACCACGTCTACATGATGGACGACGGCCGCATCAACATCGCCGGGCTGCGCATGGATAACATCGGGTACTTCGCGCAGGCGGTGGGCCAGGTGGTCAGCTAGCGGGAGCCGCAGCGGACCGTCCGCACGCTACAGCTCGATCAGACCGTCGGAGAGTTGGTTGGCCGCGGCGGGATCCGGCGGATAGTGCTCGGCCATGGCGGCGCCGCAGGCGCCGATCGCGTCCACGAAGCCGTCGACGACCCGGCCTTCCCGCACGCGGCTCACGAACAATTCGATGATGCCCTTCCAATGGGCCTCGCCCAGCTTCTCGTGGATGCCCTTGTCCGCAACGATTTCCACGTAGCGCTCCGCGAGCGAAACGAAGAAGAGCACGCCGGAGTGGTGGGCTGTCAGCTGCACCCCCTGAGCATAGAACTGCGCCTGCGCGAGGCGGCTGGCGCGCGCGTGCTTCACCCGCGCGGGAACGAGCTTCAGGTGCAGGCCGGGTACGGAGAGCAGCACGACGGCCAGGACGATGAAGATGAGCAGTTGGATGTGATAGATGCGCACCCAGCCGACGGACCAGCCGGCGAGCAGGCAGGCCCCCGGGAAGAGCAGCGCGAGAATCGCCGACCAGAGCAGGGGCACGAGGACGTAGTGGTCGCTGGCGTGCGCCACGACGGCCACGAACTCCCCGCTGGTGTTCCGCTCCGCGGCGTGAATCGCCGCCGTGATCCGGGCCTTGTCTTGGGGGGAGAAGCGGATCATGTCACCAGCCTCCCGAAGCGCCGCCGCCGCCGAAGGAGCCGCCGCCGCCGGAGAATCCGCCGCCCCCGAAGCCTCCGCCGCCCCCAAAGCCTCCTCCGCCCCAGCCGCCGCCGCGGCCGCCGCCTCCGCTCAGCATGCCGAGGAGCAGCCAGCCGAGCCAACCGCCGCCTCCCGAGCTCCCGTAGTAGCCGCCCCGGCCCAACATCGCACGCAGCAGCGGCAACAGGACGAAGATCAGGATGATGAACATGAGGAAGCCGGTGCCGTTGCGCTGGCGGACCTGCCGCTGCTGCGCCGCGAGCTGGTGGCCGCCGAGCACCGAGAGAATGGCGTCGCTGCCGGCCACGATGCCGCCGGCGTAGTCGCCTGTGCGGAAATGAGGGGCCATCACGTCGTGGATGATCAGGATGCTCTGCGCGTCCGTCAGCGTCCCTTCGAGGCCGTAGCCGACATCGATGCGCGCCTGCTTCTCGCCCTTGTCGATGATCAGCAGCACGCCGTTGTTTTTGCCCTTCTGGCCGATACCCCAGTGGCGGCCCAGCTGATAGCCGTAGTAGTCGATGGGATAGCCGTTGAGCGTTGGCAGCGTGACCACCACGACCTGCGTTCCATTCGCCTGGGCGTAGGCCGCGAGCTTCTGCGAGAGCTGGTCGAGCACGTCCCGGGGCAGCAGGTGTGCGTCATCGACCACCGTGCCGGTCAGAGCGGGGAAGGGCGGCATGCCGGCATCCAGCGCGCTCTGGGCGCCGGACGCGGCGGGGGCGAGCGCCGCCAGCAGGAGGAGCGAGGCCAGCAGCCAGTGTTGCCAACAGGCTGCGCGTTCCCTCTGCCCCGGGCCCACGGCGGACGGCTCCTAGAAGCTCACCTTGGGAGCCTGCTGCGCCTGCTCCGAGATCGTGAAGTTCTGCACCGGCTGATAACTGCCGTAGAAGACCGAGTGGTACCAGCGGCCCGGGATGGTGGCGAGCTCCGTGTCGTACTGCTGCACCGCGAGAATGTAATCGCGCCGCGCCACGGCGATCCGGTTCTCCGTCCCCTCCAGCTGCGCCTGCAGGGCGAGGAAGCTCTGGTCCGCCTTGAGGTTGGGATAATTCTCCGTCACGACCATCAGGCGCGACAGCGCGCCGCCGAGCGTCGCCTGATTGCGCTCGAAGGTCTGAAACGCCTGCGGGTTGGTCAGAATGTCCGACGGGATGGTGGTCTGCGTGACCTTTGCACGCGCCGCGGTGACTGCCTCGAGGACGTCCGCCTCATGAGCGGCGTACCCCTTGACGGTCGCCACCAGGTTCGGAATCAGGTCGGTACGCCGCTGGTACTCGTTCAAGACCTGGCTCCAGGCGGCATCGACCTGCTGCTTCTGGGCCGGGATGTTATTGATGCCGCAGCCGCTGACGAGCAGCAGTATTCCCGCCATGGCAATCCATCCGACGCGCCTGGGGTGACGACGGAGCTCGAGCATGTGAAGCCTCTTACTACAACCCGACCGAAGCCGGCGGCCATCATAGCACTGCATCGGCCCGCGGCCGCGAAGTATGATCCTTGCGGTCCGCCCGCGTGTCACGTTTCGGGCAATGACGTGTCTTTGAGTCACCTATGACCTGGAACCGGGATGCCGATTGCCTCCGCGACCTCGTTACGGCTGCTCGAGCCGGTGACGTGGCGGCGTATGGCAGCCTGGTTCAGGCGACCCGGGCGATGGCGCTGGCCGTCGCCGTCGATGTACTGCGTGATCCGGCCGGTGCCGAAGACGCGGTTCAGGAGGCATACCTGCGCGCCTACCGCAGGCTCGGGGACCTGGAGGACCCGGCGGCCTTCCCCGGCTGGCTCCGCCGGATCGTGATCACGGTCGCGCTGAATAGCCGCCGTGTCCGGCGGGCCACGCTGCTCAGCCTGGACGATGTCCCGAGCGTGCCGGTGCTCGATGAGAGCGAGAGGCATTGGACCGACGCGCAACGGCATCGCCTGGCGGCGGCCCTGCTCACGCTGAGCGTTGAGGAGCGGCGTATCTGCGACCGGCGGTACCACGGCGGCTGGCCGCTCGCGCGCCTCGCGGAAGCCGCTGGAATGACCGAAACGACGATGCGCAAACGCCTGCAGCGGATCCGCGACAGGCTGCGCCAATACCTCGAGACTCAGGAGATCGCAATGGTGAAACAACGCGGCGTGGACCCGGCGGCGGCAACCGCTCGCCTGCCCGGCAAGATCGTCGAGCTGCTGGCGAGTCCACGGCTGACCGACATCCCGGAGAACCCCGTCGGCCGCATGCTCCGGGAAATACGCGAGACGTACCCGGAATTCACCGAGCTGCCGCTGCCGGAGATCGTGGACGTGGCCGAGGCGATCGTGAAGGACACGATGTATGTCAAGCCGTCGGAGCTGCACCGCGTGGATACCAACAGGATCCTGCGGTACGACCTGACGCTGCCCCTGTTGCTCACCGCGCGCCATGAGGGACAGCCGATTCGTGCATGGTCCTCCGGAAAGGTCTATCGGATGTGCGAGGCGGACACGATGCACCTGGAGGCCTTCCACCAGCTCGAGGTGCTGTGGCTGGATGAGCGCGACCGGATCGATCAGTGGCGGCTGACGGGCCGCGTCCTGGAGTCCGTGGACCGGGCGCTGCCCGGTCGGCCGGTCAAGATCGCGCCGGTTCAATATCCGATGTGCTCGCGCGCGTGGGAGCTCGACGTCGAGGAGAACGGTGAGTGGGTCGAAGTGCTCGCCTGGGGTGTATTCGCCGACCGGATCGTGACGCATCTCGGCGCCGATCCGGCGCGGCACGCGGCGATGGGTGTCGGTTACGGCCTGGAGCGCCTGGCGATGCTCCGCTACGGCATCGACGACATCCGCAAGATCGACGTCGCACGGGTCGCCTGAGCGAAGTCATGAGTCAGCCGGCGCTCCCGCTCTCCGGCCGCTGCCGATGCGGTGAAATCGAGCTGCGCATCAGCGCGCGTCCCATCCTGACCATGGCCTGCCACTGCGGCGGCTGTCAGCGGATGAGCGCCAGCGCCTATTCGCTGAGCGCGGCCATCCCGGCGGCAGGTTTCGCGGTCACGCGCGGGGAGCCGGTACTCGGCGGACTGCGCAATCCGGACCTGCGCCATTTCTTCTGTCCGTCGTGCATGAGCTGGATGTTCACCCGTCCGCCCGGCGTGATCACCCGTTTCCTGCCGGAATTCGTCAACGTGCGGGCCACGATGCTCGACGATGTGTCCTGGTTCTCGCCCTTCGTCGAGACGTGGACCCGGACGAGGCTGCCGTGGGTGACGACACCCGCCGTGCACGGTTACCCGGAGTTTCCTCCGGTGGAGGATTACGCGATGCTGCTCGCGGAGTTTGCGAAGACGCCCGCTGCCGGCCAGGCGCGGGAGACGGCTTGAATTCTCAGCGGTGCTGCAGGCGCAGGCTCTGCCAGGAGCCGTCGGCCGTCCAGCCGCCGTCGACGGCGAGGGCCTGGCCGTTGATGAAGCCGCTGGCGGCCGGGTCGGCCAGGAAGCTCACGGCGTTCGCAATATCCGCCGGCGCCGCGAAGCGCCCCATGGGGACCCGGTCGGTGATGTCCGCATCCGAGTAGCTGCCGCCGGCCTGATCCGCGGCGTCCATCTCGGTCTTCACCCAACCGGGGCAAACGGCGTTGCAACGTACGCCGTGGCCGCCCCACTCGGCCGCGAGCGTGCGCGTCATTCCGATGAGTCCGTGCTTGGAGGCGTTATAGGCGACTCTATCGCCGATGCCGAGCAGTCCCGCGATCGATGCGATGTTGATGATGCTCCCGGCGCGCTGCGCCAGCATGACCGAGCCCGCGGCGCGGGCGGCGATGAAGGCGCCGAGCAGGTTGATCTCGAGTACGCGGCGGAACTGCTCCGTGGAGGTCTCCCGCGCCGGGCGGATGCAGCTGACCCCCGCGTTGTTCACCAGTACATCCAGCCGCCCCCACCGGGCCATGATCCGGCTGACGCCGGCCTCGATCACCCGCTCGTCGGCGATGTCTCCGACCACTTCGATGGCGTCGCCGCCGGTGTTGCGCAGAGCAGCCAGGGTATCCGCCGGGGCCCGTAAGTCATTCAGCGCAAGGGCATATCCGCGCGCGGCCAGCGTCTGGGCAATGCAACGCCCGATACCCTGGGCGGCGCCGGTGATCAAAGCCACACGTTGGGTGTTCACCGCCGCCTCGCCTCCGGATTCGTCATGGGTGGGCCGGGAGTATACTGCGCTCCAATGAGCGGCGAGCGGATCAAGCGATTGTCAGCGGCTTTCGTTGGCGACCCGGAGGCCACCAAACACGCGCTCTACGACACGCGCTCGGGCATCCCGCGCTTTTCCGGGGAATGGTGCCTGGTCCCGGGCCTGGACATGCTGCTCGACCTGGAGGTGATCCTGCGCGGTGCTCCCTTGCGCGGGGCATGGCAGACCGGCCTTTCTCTTCTCATGCCGGATCGCCCGCTCGATTACCGTGGCCCGGTGGCGCGCCATCTCTATGCGGTGTCGCAGGATTTCTGTCAGCGCCTGGCCGACCTGACGGATCCCCGTATTCAGGAGATCGCCATCCACTGGCACCGGCTGCTGCGCCCCTCGGCGAGCGCCGACACCCTGCCCGAGCCGTGTGAGGGAAAATCGCACCACCGCGAGAAGATATTGCGCTCGCTCGCGGATCTGGCCCTGGCGGCGATCCGCAGGGATCACCGGTTGATGCTGTACGTCGAGCACCGCCGCGCAGACAGGCACTAGGCCGATCGTCACGGGCGCCGCGGCTGCTTCGGTGTTCGATCGGAGGGCGCCGGCTTGCACACGGTGTCGTAGATACGGTTCGAGATCGGATCGTTGGGAATCGATACCGCCTTGCTCCGCCAGTCGGGCGTTTCGTGGCTCGAGCCGACGCGCTTTCCCTGCAGATAGCCGATCGTCTTGACGGGCACGAAGGTTCGTTTCGAGCAGTCGATTGCCGTCCTTTGCATGAATCGGTCCATGGTGATGTCGTACGCGTTCGCGCGCGGGGTCGCATACACCGTCAGGATGTCGACGAAGGTGAATGGGTCGAGCCTGTGCAACGAGTCGGTGTCCAACATGATCGTGTCGGCGGCGCCCGTGCTCTTGCCGATATAGACCCAATGCGCCGCGAACGACGGTCCGGGAGCGATGACACCGAGGAGCAGGGCGAGCATCGGTGCGCAGCTGGAGTGCCGCATTAAATGACTCCGTCCGGTAAGCCTCGGTCCGATCATGAGCGGCTCACCGCAGCTTGGGAAGGGGCTGTAAGATGAAGGCATGATGCCGGGCGAAGAATACGCGAGTCGGCTTGCCGCGAGGGAAGCGGAGGCGGTCCGCCTGCAATCCGTCCAGGAGCGGGTGAGCGCCGCGCGGCTCACGCTGGGCGCCATCGTTCTCGTGCTGGCCTGGTCGGCCTGGGGCGAGCATTGGCTGTCGGCGCTGTGGCTGCTCGCACCCGTTGGCGTCTTCCTCTGCGCAGTCGCCTATCACGCTGTTTTGCGCCGCCGCCACGCACACGCCGGTCGCGCGGCGGAATTCTATCGGCGGGGATTGGCTCGCCTGGAAGATCGCTGGGCCGGAGGCGGTAACCGCGGGCTGCGATTCGCCGACGTCCATCATGTCTACAGTGCCGACCTGGATCTCTTCGGTGAAGGAAGTCTCTTCGAGCTGCTCTGCGCCGCGCGCACCCGCATGGGTGAGGAGACTCTCGCGGCGTGGCTGCTTGCGCCGGCGGCAGCGGCGGAAATCGGCCTGCGGCAGGCCGTTGTCCGCGAGCTGCGCGGGCGCGTGGATCTGCGCGAGCGCATCGGGACTCTGGGCGGCGACCGGGAGCCGGTTCTCCACCCCGCGGAATTGCTTGCCTGGGCGAAGGCGCCGGCCGCGCTCCGGGCGCGATGGATCGGATGGGCCGCATACCTGCTGCCCGCGTTCCTGGCCGCGGCGGCGGCCGCGGGATCGCTGACCGGCCTCTGGACGCCCTTCCTGCTGGTTTTGACACTCGAAGCGATCACGCTGTACCGGCTGAGGGAGCCCCTGCGGCAGATCCTCCTCCCCGCGGAGCGCGCGTTCGACTTCGAAGGCCTCAAAACCTTTACCGCATTGCTCCTCGAGATCGAGCGCGAGCGGTTCGAGTCGCCTCCGATGCGTGCCGTGGCCGACAGCCTCTCTTCCGGTGCGATCCGCGCATCGGCCCGAATCGGGCGGCTCGCGACTCTGGTGATGCTGTCGGAGCAGCGGAACAATCTCATGATTGCGTGGCTGCGGGTGCCGCTGCTGTATACATTGCATGTAGCGCTGGCAGCGGAGCGTTGGCGCCGCAGGCACGGAGTGTTCGTCCGAAGATGGCTGGAAGCGGCGGGGCGATTCGAGGCGCTGTCATCGTTGGCTCAGTACGGCTTCGAGCACCCGGATGATCCCTTTGCCACCTTCGTGGAAGGCCGGGCCTGCCTGCGGGCCCGGGGCATCGGCCATCCGCTGATCCCGCGGCCGCAATGCATACGCAACGACGTGAGTCTCGCGCAGCCCGCCCGGGTCTGGCTGGTCAGCGGCTCGAACATGTCCGGCAAGAGCACGCTGCTGCGATCGGTCGGCCTCAACGTGATCCTCGCCATGGCCGGCGCGCCGGTGCGGGCACGGGCCTTGGAGCTGACGCCGCTGCAGATCGGCGCCAGCATCCGCATCAACGATTCGCTGCGCGAGGGCGCATCGAGGTTCTATGCGGAGATCACCCGGCTGCGCCAGCTGAAGGATCTCTCCGAAGAAGAGCCTGCGCTCCTGTTCCTCATCGATGAGATGCTGCAGGGCACGAATTCCAACGACCGGCGCGTCGGGGCGGAGGGGATCCTGGGAGCGCTGGTCGGGCAGGGCGCGATCGGGCTCGCGACGACGCATGATCTGGCCTTGACGGAGCTCGGCGGCGGCCTTGGCGAGGGTATCCTGCGCAACATGCACTTCGAGGATCACATGGAGGATGGGCGCATGCGTTTCGACTACACGCTGCGGGAAGGTGTCGTGACCAAGAGCAACGGGCTCGCGCTGATGCGCGCCATCGGGCTGCGGGTCTGAGAGCGCGATTAGCGTCTGCGCCGTGTGGAGCGGCCGCCGCGGCGGATGCCCGCACGGGCGAGCCTTTTGCTGCGGTATGATGAGCCATGGCAACACCAACCCGCCGTAGTCTTACCCGCTGGTGCGCATGCGTGTCAGCGGTGTTCGCCGCCGCTGCAGCCGCTGCGTCACCGCCGCCAACGCCACGGCATGATGTCGTTGCGGTGATGCATGGCGTCACCGTTCGTGATCCCTATCGTTGGCTCGAAAATGCCCACAGCCCGAAGGTCGAGGCGTGGATAGGCGCGCAGAACGCATACGCTGACGGTGTAATGGGCCGGTTCAAGGACGCGGCGGCGATCACCAGGCGCGTGGGTCAGCTCGCTGTCACCAGTACGGAGCAATACGCGCCCCAACTCGTCCACGGCACGCTGTTTTTCATGCGCGAAACGCCGCCGCAGGCCCAGCCGGTGCTCGTCGCGCAGGCGTGGCCCGGCGGCGCGCAGCGGGTGCTCGTCGACACCAACCCTGCCGGCGGCCATGTGGCCATCCAGGAAGTCTGGCCGTCGCCTTCGGGAAGGTACGTCGCCTACGGCACGTCGGCCAATGGCAGTGAAGCGACCACCATTCACATCGTGAATGCGACTACGGGGAAGGCTCTGCCGGACGCGCTCTCCGATGCAGGCGGCGGGACGACTGGTCCGAATGTCGCCTGGGACGCCGAGGAGCGGGGACTCACCTACGGGCGGCTGCCGCACGGCTCGCCGTTCGGGATCTCGCTCTATCATCACGTCCTCGGGACTCCGCAGTCGAGCGATCGGCCCGAGTTCGGACAGGGTCTCTCGCCCATCGCGGAGTACCAGCTCCTCACTTCGCCCGACGCGACGGAAGCCGCGGCGCTGATCCAGTTCGGGGATGCGACGCCGTTCAGGGTGTATCTGCGCGGTCACGCAACCTGGCGCCCGCTTTTCGGGACCGGCGAAGGCGTCACGGCCGGCGCCTTCGACGGCAATCGGTTGCTGCTGGTGGCGTTCGGCAGGAGCGACCACGGCCGTATCGTCGCGGTGAGCACGGACGGTAAGGTGTCTACCCTGGTCGCGCAGCAGAAGGACTGGGTCATGCAGGATGTGTCGCCCATTCAGGGCGGCTTTCTGGTGACGAAGCTCTGGGGGCCGGACTGGCGCGTCGATCAGTATGCGAGCGACGGCCGCTTCGTGCGCCGTGTGCCGCTTCCGGACAACGGCATGGGGATCGACGCCATTGCATCGGAGGCCGGCTCACCCCAGGCGATCGTCGCCTATTCCGGTTGGGTCACCCCGAGTCATTGGGCGCTCTATGACGCGGCTTCAGGCACCGCACGGACCATCTTTGCGGTACGGCCACCCGGTGCGGACTATGCAGACGTCCGAACGTACAGGCTTACCGCAATCTCGAAGGATGGCACGCACATTCCCGTGACGGTTCTCGCTCTGGCCTCGGCCACGAAGAGCCCCGATCGGCCGGCGATATTGACCTCGTACGGCGGCTACGACATACCCGTCGTGCCGGAGTTCATTGGCACCAACCTCGCGTGGCTCGAGCGCGGCGGCGTGTACGCCGTGGCGAACATCCGTGGCGGCAACGAGTTCGGCGAGATCTGGCATCATCAGGGCCGGCTCACCGCCAAGCAGAACGTGTTCGACGACTTCGCCGCGGCGGCGCGGGCGTTGATCTCGGCCGGCTGGACCTCGGCGCGGCACCTGGGGATCGTGGGCGGCAGCAACGGCGGACTGCTGATGGGCGCGGAGCTGATACAGCATCCGGCGCTCTACCGGGCCGTCGTGAGCTATGTCGGAATCTACGACACGCTTCGTCATCAGCTGTGGCCCAACGGCAGGTACAACGAAGCCGAGTACGGAACCGTTGCCAACGCGTCGGAGTTCCATGCTCTGTACGCCTATTCACCGTACTACAACGTACGTCCGCAAACACGCTATCCGGCGGTGTTGCTGGAGACTGGTGAGAACGACGCACGGGTTGCCCCCTGGCAATCCCGCAAGTTCGCTGCCGCCCTGCAAGCTTCGACCACATCCGGCCTGCCGGTATTGCTGCTCACGCGGCGCGCCGCCGGCCACGGGAACATCGGAGCGTCGTTCAGCCAACGCGTCGGGAATGCCGCCGCCTCGCTGATGTTCTTCGACAACGAGCTGCGATAGGTATTTTCGTGCCGTCGCCAACTCACAGATCGCGCAGCAGGTAGACGGAGCAACCCGCAACGGTGAACAGAGCAACCCAAAGAAGCCCTGCCATCAGGAGATTCGACGTAGCCCAGTGGTCCTCCAGTGCCGGAGAGGGGTGCGGCCAATACTGGTGGAATTCCAGCAGCGATTTGTGTACCTGAAATGGCAGCCACGCCGCGATGCGATCGAAATGAAACCCGTGCAACGTTCCGGCTACGATGTTGTCGAACACCTGGTAAATCAGCGTCAGTCCGATCGCAGGGCCCGGGCTGCGCACTGAGACTGAAATGAGCAGCGCGACGACTGAATACCACGTCATTGCGAGCAACACGCCGAGGGCGGTCGTCCAATAGGTGGATGCGGGGTAGCAGAAGAGCGCGTGAGGCGGGTATGTATCGAGGTAGGCCCAGGCGGCGCCGAAGATGATCTGAGTTCCATACAACGCCGCGCAGATTGCCGGTACGAGTAGGAGCTTCCCGAGGAGCCAGGTCTCCTTCGATATTCCATCGATGATGTTCTGACGGCTCGTTCTCCACTCGAATTCGCTGGAAACGGTCAGCGCCACCAGGACGGCGCCGAAAATGCTCGCCAGGGGCGCGCCCGCGGTGAGGACTACCTCCCAGGCATTCGGAAAGCCCAGATAGGGACCGCGATGATGGGGATGTCTGCTGTAAAGCGATACTCCAAGCACGAATATCGTGAGCGTGAGGAATGATAGATAGACGATCCAGGTGGCCAGGCGTTTCCGCAGCCTGAACCACTCGAGCCAGAGGACTTCGCGCATCACGATTCCTCCTGTTCCGGCGCTTGCATGACCGCGAGAACGGACTGTTCGAGAGTCGGGCGGTGCCTGCAAAGCTCCTGGAGATATATGCCGCGGGAGGACAGGTATCGATTCAGCATCGCCGGCGCGTCATCGAGCAGATCCGTGTAGACGCCGTCATCGTCTCTGCGGATGTTCCTGGCGGATCCGTATTGCCTGAGCGCCTCGAGCAGGTGGTCAGTGCTCTCGGCGCGAAGCCGAAAGGTGAAGTTGGCGTTGACGAAATCCGCGACGGCGCCGCTGCGCTGCAGGCGCCCGCGCTTCAGAATCGCTACGTGCGAACAGACTTTCTCGACCTCGTCCAGGAGGTGGGTGGAGATGAGGACGGTGCGCCCTGCACGGGACAGTCGTACGAGGAGCTCCCGTATTTCACGCATCCCTTCCGGATCGAGTCCGTTGGTGGGCTCGTCGAGAATGAGGAATTCGGGATCTCCGAGCAGGGCGGCCGCGAGAGCCAGCCTTTGTCTCATGCCCAGCGAGCAGGCCTTGGCCGTGCGATCGGCGGCCTCGAGCATGCCGACTGCCGCCAGCGCAGGTTCGACGCAGCTTCTGTCGAGCCCCTTTATCGTTGCCACGACCCGCAGGTTCTCCCGGCCGGTCAGGTGAGGATATAGATTCGGTTGCTCGAGTGTTCCGCCCATGCGCCGTTCCGCGAGGGCTTTGCGATTACTCCGTCCGAACAGGGAAATGTCGCCGCGCGTGGGATGGATGACGCCGAAGATCATCCCCATCGTCGTCGTCTTACCGCTGCCGTTGGGGCCCAGGAAGCCGAAGATCTGCCCCTCCGAGATGCCAAAGCTCAGATCGTCGACGGCAATCTTCCGTCCATATCGCTTCGTCAGTCCGCGAACCTCCAGGACGCTCATGAGATCACGTGTGAAGTGCTCTGATGCTCGAGTAGCGCGTAGTGCAACGCGGCGATGAAAGGAAGAAGGACGAGCAGCACGCCATCACGCCACGGCATTTCTTCGAGTGGCAGCGGTATGACTGGCGAAACCAGCGCCATGATGGCCGTCCAGCCTGCAAGCGAGGAGAGGATGAGCGACCGCCACCTGCCGTCGGGCGGGGGGATGCCGACGGCAACCTGCCCGAAAATCAAAAGTCCGATGGGGCCGATCAATCCTGCGGAGACTATGCACGAGCCTTCGAGGAGTGGGAGCGTGCCGGTGACGACTGCGCCGACCGACCATGCCCATAACAGGCAGCTGGGGAGAAAGCAGGTCAGTACTTCGAGCATGAGAACCAGTCCGGGGACCTGCGGCTCTTGCAAGGACATCGCTCGGAAGCGCTCTTTGTAGCTCGCCTGGACGGTCCCAACGGACCACAGGAATGACTCGCGTGGGTCCGGCATGCAGTCGAGTTCGTTGGCGGCAGCGGCAATCCAGCCCGCGCGCGCCGGCGGGCAGACACCCAATGCGTGGTGCAGGAGCGCTCTCGAGGCCAGCAGCAGGAGGGCGCTCATGGTGTCATGCTTTGGAGTGCTCGTGACGCAGCGCCTGATTCGCGTCTCCATGTGCACTCACGGCCTCGCGCGCAAACGCCAGACCCGCGGGTGTCAGGCGGCAAACGCGGCGCGGTGGGCGTCCTGCGTGTGCAGGCTCCAACCACTTGGCCTCCAGGTAGCCTCGGTCCTCCAGTCTGCCGAGAATGGGGTAAAGCGTTCCGCTCTTTAGACCGGTTCCTTTGGACAAAGCATACCCGTGGCGCCAGCTGCGTGGCTGCTCGAGAAGAGCTGCCAACACCGCCAGAGACTGAGCCGAGCTCTTGCGAAATAGACCCACGCAATAAGTCTACATATGGAGACTTGTTGCGTCAATCCGAGGGGCGATCGCTGCCGGCGGCGGGCGCGAAGACGAATTCGCAGGTTGCGGCGCTGCGTGTGCCGGAGCGCACCCAGGAGGCCCGTTGCCTGTCGACGGTCAGGAACCAGGATTGCCGTTGGCGGACACCG
>Ga0335075_10002601_pt1 | contig 28868 bp, 30 predicted proteins | sample Lox_Sample_24_FD_206723 | JGI IMG/M metagenome (GOLD analysis project Ga0335075, IMG submission 206723) | Soil microbial communities from Loxahatchee National Wildlife Refuge, Florida, United States - Lox_Sample_2.4 | ecosystem: Environmental > Terrestrial > Soil > Wetlands | place: USA...
GCGCGGACGCGGCGATAGGAATGCGCAGAGGCAACGAGAAGCCGCCCGGACGCGTCCGGCGCCCGGGCTCATTGGGAGACGACGATGGAGAGCAGGACCAATTCCGGCCTTGGCCGGCGCACACTTATCAAGGCCGGTGCCGCCGCGGCGCTCGCCGCGCCCTTGACCGCCCCGCCCATCATTCGGGCGCGCGGTGAGGAGCCGGTGAAGATCGGTTTCATCGACCCGCTGACCGGCAGCCTGTCCGCGCTCGCGCAGACCGAGGTGCAGGGCGCGAAATACGCTGTCGAGGAAGTCAACAAGAACGGCGGCATCCTCGGCCGCCAGGTCCAACTGCTGGTCGAGGACAGCGCCAATGACGTCGGCACCGGCGTCGAGAAGGCGCTCAAGCTGATCAACCGCGACCACGTCGACGTCATCTGCGGCGACGTCAACTCGGCGATCGCCTACGCGATCTCCCAGGTGACCGCCGAGCACAAGATCTACCACATCGTCCCCGGTGGCCACACCGACCCGATCACCGGCAGCGCCTGCAAGTGGAACGTGTTCCGCATCTGCAACACCACCACCATGGACGCCAACGCCGTCTCCGGCGAGTTGATCAAGCGCTTCGGCAAGCGCTGGTACTTCATTACCCCCGATTATGCGTACGGGCACACGCTGCAGGACGCGTTCGTCAGGAACCTGAAGAAGGCAGGCGGCGAGTATCGGGGCGACATGCTGCCGATCGCCAGCACCGATTTCTCGGCCAGCCTGATCAAGGCGAAGGCCTACAAGCCGAACGTGCTGCTGAACAACATGGGCGGCCTGGCCCAGATCGACTGCATGAAGCAGTTCGTGCAGTTCGGCATGGACAAGGAAATGGCGCTCGGCGGTGCGCTGTTCGAGCTGGAGTCGGTCGTCTCGGTGCCGGCCCAGGCGCAGACCGGCTGGTGGGACATGGAGTGGTGGTGGGATCAGCCCGACGTGCCGCACGTCGCCGAGTTCAACGCCGGCATCCAAAAGATGTTCAATGTCCCCGCCGCCAGCGCGCGCAATTGGTTCGGCTACGTCGCCATCCATACGGCCCGGCTCGCGGCGGCCGATGCAAAGGACCTCACGGCCATCAAGCTGGCCAAGGCCACCGCGGGGATGACGCTGCCGCCGGAGGTCGCGTTGCAGAAGGGCAAGGTGTTCTACCGCGAGGGCGACCATGAGCTGATGCCCGGCATCTTTGTCGGCCAGATGCACCCGCCGCAGGGCGGCCCGGCCAAAGTGTTCACGGTCGAGACCGTCGTGCCGGGAGAACAGGCGGCCGGGCCCGTCGCCGACACCGGCTGCAAGATGACCTGGCCGACCACCTAGGGTCATTGCGAGGACCATGAGCGAAGCGCGGCGGGACGAAGCGATCCCCGAGACCAGACGCTCTCGGCGGGAGATTGCTTCGGTCCGCCCGCAATGACGGCGGTGCCCGGTTCGCAAAGACATAGGGGCGCACAGCAGACATAGCGGAGTAACCGATGCTGACGCTTGTCCTGTTCAATATCTTCAACGGGGTCATTCTCGGCCTGTTTTACGTGCTGATGGCGCTTGGCGTGGCGCTGATCCTCAATCTCTCCAACGTCATCAATTTCGCGCATGGCAACTTCCTGGCGCTCGGCGGCTATTTTGCCTTCGTGCTCGGCCCGATCATCGGCTACTGGCCGGCCTTGCTGGTGGCGCCATTCGCCGTGGCGCTCATCGGGCTGATCATCGAACGCACCATGATCCGCCGGGTCTATGCCCGCGATCCCGTCTATAGCCTGCTGCTGACCTTCGGGCTGGCGTTCATCATTCAGGACATCTGCCGTACCGTCTGGGGCCCCAACGGGCTCCCCCTCAGCGTGCCGGCCGCACTGGGACAGCCGCTCAGCAGCGAGTTCTTCTTCTTCACCGGCTACCGGCTGTTCCTGATCACTGTCGTCATCGTCGCGGTTATCGTGTTGTTCCTGTTCCTGCGCTTCTCGCGCATGGGCACGCGCATCCGGGCCGGGACGCTCGACATGGAGACCGTGGCGGCGCTCGGGATCAATGTGCGCTGGCTGCGCTCGTTCAATTTCGCGCTCGGCATCTTCCTGGCCGGGCTTGCCGGCGTGCTGGCCGGCGGACAGATCGGGCTCAACCCGAACATGGGCGATGACCTGCTGATGCCGAGCTTCATCGCCATCATCGTCGGCGGCGTCGGCAGCCTGACCGGGACGCTGATTGGCGGCGTGCTGATCGGCGTCGCCGCCGCGGTGACCACGGTATTCTTCCCCTCGGGCAACGAAGTTGTGATCTATCTGATCATGACGCTGGTACTGCTGATCCGGCCGCGCGGGCTGTTGGGCGAAGAGGGCTTGCTGACATGAGCACCACCACGATCGGGGCGGTGTTCGCCCGCCCGGCCCGAAGCAACTGGGTTTCGCTTGCGCTGATCTGGCTGGTTTTGATCACCATGCCGCTGTGGATCGGCGCCGTCGGCGGCTACACCGCCCTGGCGTCGCGGGTGCTGATCTTCGGCCTGGCGGCGATGGGGCTCAATTTCCTGCTCGGCTTCACCGGCGTGATGAGCTTCGGGCACGCCGCCTATTTCGGGCTGGGCTGCTACGGCACCGGGCTGATGCTGCGCTATGTCACCAACAGCACGCTGCTCGCCGTGCTGGCGGGCATTGTGCTGGGCACACTGGCCGGCGCGCTGTTCGGCGCCCTGATCGTCCGCCGCACGGGCGTGTATTTCGCGATGCTGACCATCGCGTTCGGCCAGATCTGCTATTACATCGCCTATAGTTGGAACGACTTCACCGGCGGCTATGACGGCCTGCGCGGGTTCCAGCGCCAGCCGATCGGCATCGGCCCATGGGTCATCGACATCCAAAATAACGGCGTGACATTCTACTATTTCGTTTTCGTGGTGTTTGCGCTGTGCATCGCGCTGATGGGCCTGCTGCTGCGGTCGCCGTTCGGCCGCACCCTCATCGCAATCCGCGAGAACCAACGCCGTGCCCGCTTCCTCGGCATCCCGATCGAGCGGCACGTCTGGCTGTCGTTCACCATCTCCACCTTCTTTACGGCCGCCGGGGGCGCGCTGTATGCGCTGCTCAACAACTTCGCCGACCCCAGCACACTTTATTACGTGATCTCCGGCGACATCGTGATCATGGCGGTGATGGGCGGCATGCGCAGCTTCTGGGGCCCGTTGATCGGCGCCGCCGTGTTCGTGGTGCTGCAGGATACCATCTCATCCATGACGGTGAACTGGATGAGCTTTATCGGCCTCGTGTTCGTGATCGTGGTGCTGTTCTTCCCGCGCGGCATCCTGGGCTTTATTCGCCGCCGGGCCGTCGCATGAGCCTTCTGGAAGTCCGGCGTGCGAGCAAGTCGTTCGGCAGCCTGGTGGCGGTCAACGACGTGTCGCTTTCCGTGGCGCCTGGCGAGCTGCGTGCCATCATCGGCCCGAACGGCGCCGGCAAGACGACGTTCTTCAACCTGATCAGCGGCTTTTTCCCACCGACCTCGGGACAGATCCTGCTGGACGGCAAGGACATCACGCGCGCCTCGGCGGTCGCGCGTGTCGCGATGGGCATGGCGCGCACCTTCCAGGTGACCGAGATTTTTCCGGAGCTCTCGATCCGCGAGAACATCCGCATCGCGGTGGAATCTGCCGGCGGCTTCCGCCTGCGCCCGTGGCTCGGCCGCCACGAGGCGGCGCAGGTGCGCGAGCGTATCGACGAAATGCTGATCGCCACGCGGCTGACCGAACAGGCCGACCGGCTGGTCGGCGAGCTGGCGCACGGCGACCAGCGCTCGGCGGAAATCGCCATGGCGCTGGCGCTGAAGCCGCGCATCCTGTTGCTGGATGAACCCACCGCCGGGATGGGTGAGCAGGAAACCTATCAGGTCGCCGGACTGATCCGGCGGTTGCACAAGCACACCGGCTACACGATCGTGCTGATCGAGCACGACATGCGGGTGGTGTTCAACCTTGCCGACCGCATCACCGTGCTCGACCAGGGCAGAATGTTGGCCGAGGGCACGCCGGAGGAAATCTCGGAACATCCCGCCGTGCAGGCCGCCTATCTGGGAATCGTGGAATGAGCGCGCTGACCGCCGAGGGGCTGAATACTTTCTACGGCAAGAGCCACATCCTGCATGATGTCGGGCTGCAGGTGCCGGAGGGGAAGATCACAACTCTGCTGGGTCGCAACGGCGCCGGGAAGACCACCACGCTGCGCAGCCTTGTGGGCCTGACACCGCCGCGCAGCGGACAGGTCACGATTTTCGGCCGGGACACGACCCGCCTGCCGCCGTTCCGCATTGCCCAGCTTGGAGTGGGCTATGTGCCGGAGGGGCGCAAGATTTTCCCCAACCTGACGGTCGAAGACAATCTGCGCGTGCCGTTCGAGCGTCCCGGACCATGGACCATTGAACGGGTGTTGCGCACTTTTCCGCGCTTGGCCGAGCGCAAGCAGAACCGCGGCCGGCAGTTGTCCGGCGGCGAGCAGGAGATGCTGTCGGTGGCCCGCGCACTGCTGCTCAATCCGGAGTTGCTGATTCTCGACGAGCCGTCGCAGGGCCTCGCGCCGCTGATCGTGCGGGAGGTGTTTAATATCGTTGCCGGCATGCGCGCCGAAGGCATGTCCGTGCTGCTGGTCGAGCAGAACGTGCGCGCCAGCCTGGAGATCGCCGATCAGGCCTATGTGCTGGATCATGGCGTGATGGCCTGGTCCGGCACTGCCGCCGAATTGGCCGCGGACGAGGAGCGAATCCAATCGCTCGCCGGAGCTTCCGCCGAGGAATGGACGTTCGACGAAGACCTCACTCCAACCGAGGCGGTTGCGCTGAGCCACCAGGCATCAGAGGTGGGTTGAGCGGCTGCGCAGGGCCGGGACTCTCGGCACCGGTTTTGGCTGCCTTGTGCCGGCCATCTCCCGCCAGTTCCGGCACGCCGTGGACGCCGGCGGAGTGTCGCTCTTCCGGATGCTTGGTATAAACGGGGAATAGTCCCGCGGCGCCAAAAACAACCTTCGTGGCCTTCGTGTCGAAAAATGACCGTGGCCCAAACAAGGGTGACGGGGTTCTCGCGGCTGGCGACGCCTCAACCGAGGCAACGCAACCGCCGTGGCAGCGGACTGCTGATCATCGGCGTCGTTGCGGTACCGATGCTGGTGGGCACCGTCGGCGCAGCGGTCATTTTCGTGATCGCCCTGCTGCTTGGACCGTAGACCAAGGGCAAGATCCTGGTCGCGCGGCTCGGCGTTGCCTGAGCCCGCTGTCGCCCACTGGCTGTCACCGCCTAATCATGCGGACCGCTCAAACTCGGGCGCAAGCTGGCCCGCCGACGCCGAAAGCGGCTCCACGTTCACGACCCTCTTCCCCGAGGCCGTGGGTGCGGTAGCATCGGGTGGCACGCACGTTGTAGGCGATTACGCGCGCCGCTACGCGACGCAGCCGGAGCGACGTCAGGAAGCCTGTAATGAGTCTGATCGGCCAAGGTCATGTCGCGTTGGTTACCGGCGGAACCAGCGGCATCGGACTCGCCCTCGTCGAAGCTCTGTACACACGCGGCGCTGTCGTGTGGTTTTGTGCGCGGAATGCAGAGGCCGTTGCTGCGCTGCAGTCTCGCTTGCCGGGTACGAAGGGCTGCGTTTGCGATGTGACGGTCTCATCCGCGCTGACATCGATAGCCAATGAAATCAGGAACCGCGACGGAAGACTCGATGTTCTGATCGCCAACGCTGGCGCCATGCACCAACTGGACTTCACCAAAGCGCCCCTCGCGGATAGTTCGATCCGGTCCGAAATCGACCTGAACCTGACGTCGGCCGTGCTGACGGTAAACACGTTCCTCCCGCTGCTGACGAAGTCGTCCGTTCCACACGTCGTTGTCATCGGCTCGGGGTACGGCTGGTCGCCGGCGAGTAGCGCGCCGCTCTATTCGGCCGCCAAGGCGGGTCTGCGCGCATTCGTCAGGTCCCTCCGCGCGCAGTTGCGCGCATCCGGCGTGCATGTGATGGAGGTCGTTCCCCCCGTGGTCGATACGCCCGGTGCCGTCCAGGGATCCGGGCCCCGGCTTGCACCTTCGGAAATCGCGCGGGTGACACTTCGAGGTATCGACCGCCGGCTTCCTGTGGTCTTCGCCGGTCGGACCAGGCTGCTTCCGTTCATGTTGCGCGTGGCGCCGGCGGTGCTGGAACGCATGACGCTGCGCGGCTAGCAGTCAATGCTCGCGATTCATGGTTCACATCGTCTGGCTCTGCCTGCGCGCCGCGGCGTCTTGCCGCTGCCCGCGTGCTCGAATGCTGCCCGGCTTTGCGTTCTTCGCCTCGCGACGACGTCGTGTCACGGTTTTCTTAGCCCGTCGGCGGCATGCAATCACCGCGAGGGCTAAAAGAATACCGCCGACCAGGATCGCCCAAAACGATATCCTGCCGCACCCGCCGCTCGCACAACCGAAGATGAAGCGAAGCATGACCGTGGTGTCCAGCAGCAACCCCGCGGCAAATGCCAGCGCCGCGAGCGTCGTGACCGCGGCGATGCGGGCGAGCCTTATGCTTCGCCGGGGCGTGGCACGCCGAAACCGGCTACGATCACCGGCGACTGCGCGGCTTGACACTGCGGTCGTCCATCAGGCTTCGCTCTCTTCCATTTCCGACGGCTCCGAGTCGGCGTTGCCCGGGATGTCGCCATGCGTGGCCAACGGCCCGCAAGCCGCACCGGAACATCCGCGTGAATCCGCGTGCATCTGCGGTTGAACCTTCCTCCTTTGCCGCAAGTGGAGGCCACGACCACCCCGGCGCTTCCGGAAATCAAACCGGACAGCCGTGGCACAAGGCCGGCCATCTCTCGCCAGTTCCGGCATGCCCGCGACGACGGGCAGAGTGTCATCTTCTCGGTATTACCTGCCCTTCGCAGCCTCGTAGCGTGCCCTGTTCTCGGCGTTCGGCGGATAAAGGCCGGGCAGTTTCGCTCCCGCCTCGACCTCGTTCATGATCCAGGCTTCCAGCCGTTCCTGCTCGGCACCCGCGGCAGCGACCGTCTCGGCCAGCGCTGCCGGGATCAGCACGGCACCATCCGCATCGACCAGAACAAAATCGCCCGGGAACACCGCGACGCCGCCGCAGCCTATCGGCTCTTGCCAGTTCACGAACGTTAAGCCGGCGACCGACGGCGGCGCGGCAGCCCCTTGGCACCACACCGGCAATCCTGTGCCCAGCACGCCGGCGGCGTCGCGCACCACGCCATCCGTTACCAGCGCCGCGACGCCGCGCTTCTTCATGCGGGCGCACAGGATGTCGCCGAAAATGCCGGCAGCGGTGATGCCCATCGCGTCTACCACGGCGATGCAGCCATCGGGCATGTCCTCGATCGCGGCCCGCGTCGAACGGGGCGAGGCCCAGGATTCGGGCGTGGCCAGGTCCTCGCGGGCTGGGATGAAGCGCAGCGTGAAGGCACGCCCTACAATGCGTGGTTGATCGGGCCGCAGCGGCCGGGTGCCGCGCATCCAGACGTTACGCAGGCCCTGCTTCAGCAGGATCGTCGTGACAGTGGCGGACGAGACGTGTTGAAGCGCTTCGATGATGGCGCGGTCATCGGGCATCGGCGTTTTTCCTTTCTCGATCACTCGGTAACGTTCGAGCGGACCCAGGCAATGAACTCGTCTTCGGTGATGTCACTCGCGGCCAGCCGTAATGTCGTGATCACCGCGTCCGCGTCGCGGACCGGAAAGCGCAGGCCGTTCAGCCTGAGGAACAGCTCCAGCGCGACGTAGGCGGTCCGCTTGTTCCCATCAACGAACGGGTGATTCCTGATCAGGCCGAGCGCATACACCGCTGCCAGTTCGGCGATATCGGGATCGCTGTAGCCGGCTCGGTTCAGCGGGCGCGCCAGCGCGCTTTCGAGCAGGCCTTCATCGCGAATACCGATGGCGCCCCATGCTCCGCAAGCTGCTCGTCATGCACCGCAAGGACCAACTCCCGCGACAGCCAGACCGTCACTTCGCCAATTCGCGGAGCACCGCTCGCCGTTCCTTCATGATCCGCCGGGCCACTGCCATCTGGCCTTCAAACTCGGCATCCGCCGTCGTCAGCCGCACGCCATCCGGGGTGTCCACGGCATAGACCGTGTCGCCCTTCTGCAGGCCTAGACGTGCCAGCAGATCTTTGGGCAGCACCACGCCCACCGAGTTCCCAACCCCAATCAGCTTCAACGCCGTCATGATCCATCTCCAACCGTGTTCGCCTCGCGAACCGACCTCTCCCGCGAGACGGGACACGCAGACAACGAGCGGCATTATAACAGAAGTTGGAACCGCGGCTACAGGATGAACCGGCTCAGGTCCCCCTTCTGCGCCAGCGGGGCCACGCGCTCGTTCACATAGGCAGCGTCCACTGTGATCGTCTCGCCGGTACGGTCGGTGGCGGTGAAGCTGACCTCGTCCAGCAGCCGCTCCAGCACCGTGTGCAGCCGGCGGGCGCCGATATTCTCCACCCGCTCGTTGATGTCGGCGGCAAGCTGGGCCAGCGCGTCGATCGCCCCATCGGTGAATTCCAGCGTGACCCCTTCGGTGCCCAGCAACGCGCCGTACTGCTTGATCAGCGAGTGCTCCGGCTCGGTCAGGATGCGGCGCAAATCATCGCGCGACAGCGGCGACAGCTCGACGCGGATTGGCAGGCGGCCTTGCAGCTCGGGCAGCAGGTCGGACGGCTTGGCGAGGTGGAAGGCGCCGGAGGCAATGAACAGCACGTGATCGGTTTTCACCGGCCCATACTTGGTGTTGACGGTGGTGCCCTCGATCAGCGGCAGCAGGTCGCGCTGCACGCCCTCGCGGGAGACATCGCCGCCGCGAAAGCCGCCCTCGATGGTGCGTGCGCATATCTTGTCGATCTCATCGACGAAGACGATGCCGTTGTTCTCGGCATGCGCCACCGCATCCTTGGCCAGCCGGTCGTTGTCGAGCAGACGGTCGGCCTCCTCGCGCTGCAGCGCCTCGCGCGCGGCCTCCACGGTCATGCGTCGCTGCTGCGGGGGGCGGCCGAACATCCCTTTCATCATCTCGGTCAGATTAATCATCTGGCCGGGCGGCATGCCGGGAATGTCGAGCTGGCCGATCGGCAGGCCGGAGGGCGGCTCGGTGATGGCGACCTCGATCTCCTTCTGCTCGAACTCGCCGTTCCGCAGCATGCGGCGGAACTTGGAGCGTGTGTCGGCCGCCGCGCCCTCGCCGACCAGCGCGCTGATCAGGCGCTCTTCGGCGGCAAGCTCGGCCTTGGCCTGCACGTCCTTGCGCGAGGCGTCCCGCAGCATCACCAGGCTGGCCTCGACAAGGTCGCGGACGATGCTTTCGACGTCGCGGCCGACATAGCCGACCTCGGTGAACTTGGTGGCCTCGACTTTCAGGAACGGCGCCTGTGCGAGCCGGGCGAGCCGGCGCGCAATCTCGGTCTTGCCGACGCCGGTGGGGCCGATCATCAGGATGTTCTTCGGCACCACTTCCTCGCGCATTCCCTCCGGCAAGCGCTGGCGGCGCCAGCGGTTGCGCAGCGCGACGGCGACGGCGCGCTTGGCGTCGTCCTGGCCGACGATGAAGCGGTCGAGCTCGGAGACGATCTCCCGCGGCGAATAGGTCGGAACTTCCATCAGATGGTCTCGACTATCACGTTGTCATTGGTATAGATACAGATGTCGGCAGCGATCCGCATCGCCCGACGGGCAATCTCTTCCGCCGACAGGCCCTCCACTTCCATCAGCGCACGGGCTGCAGCCAGCGCATAGTTGCCGCCGGAACCGATGGCGATCACGCCGCCCTCGGGCTCCAGCACGTCGCCGTTGCCGGTCAGCGTGAAGCTGCGGTCCTTGTCCGCGACCGCCATCATCGCCTCCAGCCGGCGCAGGTAGCGATCGGTGCGCCAGTCCTTGGCGAGCTCGACACAGGCGCGCTCAAGCTGGTTGGGGAAGCGCTCGAGCTTCGATTCCAGCCGCTCGAGCAAGGTGAAGGCATCCGCCGTCGCCCCGGCAAATCCGGCCAGGATCGCACCCGACGGACCGATCCGCCGCACCTTGCGCGCGTTGCCTTTGACGACCGTCTGGCCAAGGCTGACCTGGCCGTCGCCGGCCATGGCCACGTGCCCGTCGCGGCGGACGCAAAGGATCGTCGTCCCGTGCCAGCCGACCGGATCGGGCAGGGTGAATGGTGTGTGCTGCATTTGGGGAGTTAAATGGCGTCCCGGCTGCGCATCAACAAGTACGCGAACCGGCGGGAGATGGCCGGCACAATGCCGGCCACGACCGGGGCCGCGGGCGACGGCGGATCGCGGCCTCTTGACGCGACGCGATGCGCCGGTGCTGCATGGCCGGAATGACCGCCTGGCGGGTCGCCGGCGACAGCATCGAGGGAGGATGAGCGCATGGCCATCAGTGCGGCTGATCTTGCGGCGCGGCTCGATCGGCTGCCCACCAGTCGCCACATCTGGCGGCTGATCCTGCTGATCTCGCTCGGCGCCTGCTTCGAGCTCTACGATCTGTTCCTGACCGCCTATATCGTGCCAGGCATGAACGCGCAGGGGCTGTTCAGCGACGCCTCGCTGGGCCCGTTCAGCGTGCTGAAATCGATCCACGCCCCTGGCGCCGGAACCTTCGTCTTTGCTCTTTTTGCCGGCCTGTTCGTCGGGACGATCATCTTCGGGTGGGTCCCCGATGCCTACGGCCGGCGCACGGTCTTTACGTTCTCGCTGCTCTGGTATTCGGTCTGCACGCTGATCATGGCATTCATGCCGACCGGCTTCTGGATCGATATCTGGCGCTTCATCGCCGGCATCGGAATCGGCATCGAGTTGGTGACGATCGATACCTACGTATCCGAACTGATCCCCCGGGCTGAGCGCGGCCGGGCCTTTGCCTTCAGCCAGTTCGTCAGTTTCTGCGCGGTCCCTGTCGTCGCGTTTCTGGCGTGGCTGGTCGGCGTGCAGAACTGGCGCTGGGTGGTCATTATCGGGTCGATCGGGGCGATAGTCGTTTGGTGGCTGCGGCGCGGACTGCCAGAGTCGCCGCGCTGGCTCGCCCGTGTCGGCCGGCTGGCTGAGGCAGAGCGGGTGGTAAGCGAGATCGAGGCCAGCATCCAAGCCGAGAAAGGGCCACTGCCGCCGGTCGGCGCCGCTCTCGCCGAAACGGGGGACGCGAGCTTCTCCGAGATGTGGCACTCCCCCTATCGTGGCCGGGCCATCATGCTGTCGGTCTTCAACTTCTTTCAGACCTTCGGCTATTACGGGTTCGCCGCCTGGGTGCCGACATTGCTGATCGCCAAGGGCATCACCGTCACCCGCAGCCTGGAGTTCGCGTTCATCATCGCGATCGCCAACCCCGTGGGGCCGTTGCTGGGGATGCTGGTGGCGGACCGGATGGAGCGCAAGGTGCAGATCGTCTGCGCGGCGATCGGCATCGGCGTGTTTGGTTTGTTGTTCTCGCAGCAGACGACCGAGGCCCTGCTGATCGTGTTCGGCGTGCTGATCACGCTGTCCAACAACTGGATGTCTTATGCCTTCCACAATTATCAGGCGGAGGTGTTCCCCACCCGTATCCGCTCGCGCGCCGTGGGGTTCGTTTATGCCTGGAGCCGCTTGTCGGCGGCAATTTCGGGTCTTGCCATCGCGTTCTTCCTCGGGTTGGGCGGCACCACGGCGGTATTCGGATTCATCGCCGTGGCGATGCTGATCGTGGTGGTGGTGATAGGGGGATTTGGTCCGCGCACGCGTGGCCTCGCGCTGGAGGCGATCTCCGGGTAGGCTCGAAGGCCCCACTTCGTCGCTTGGGAGCTGCCATGGCGCTGAACGTCGCGGTCCAGATGGACCCGATCGAGGGCATCAACATCGATGCCGACTCGACTTTCCCGCTGATGCTGGAGGCGCAGGTGCGCGGGCACGCGCTTTGGCTTTACGAAGTGCGACACATGTCTCTGCGCGAGGGGGGCTCTGGACGGGATGATAAACGGCGAGGGCGCCTGTTCGCTCGGGCACGGCCGGTGACGGTGAAACGCGAACGAGGCGCCCATTACCGGTTCGGCGAGCCGACGCTGCTCGATCTCGGTAGCATGGACGTGGTTCTGATGCGCCAGGACCCGCCGTTCGACATGGCCTATATCGCCGCGACCCATCTGCTTGAGCATATCCACCCCCACACGCTGGTGGTGAACGACCCAGCCGCGGTGCGCAACGCGCCGGAGAAGATCCTGGTTACGCATTTTCCCGAGTTGATGCCGCCCACCATGATCACCTGGGACCTCGAAGCGGTGCGCTCGTTCCGCGAGGAATACAAAGACATTGTAGTGAAGCCGCTGTTCGGCTGCGGCGGCGCTGGTGTGTTCCGGATCAAGCCAGATGACGAGAACCTGGCGGCGCTGCTGGAGATGCACTTCGCCCGCTCGCGCGAGCCGCTGATGTTCCAGCGCTACGAGCCCGCGGTGCGGCGCGGCGACAAGCGGATCATCCTCGTGGACGGCGAGCCGGGGGGTGTGATCAACCGCGTGCCGGCGGTCGGCGAAGCGCGATCGAACATGCATGTCGGCGGCCGCCCGGAGAAGGCCGCCCTGACAGCGCGCGACAGGGAGATCTGCGCGGCAATCGGACCGACCTTGCGCGAGCAAGGCATGATCTTCGTCGGGATCGACGTGATCGGCGATTGGCTGACCGAGATCAACGTTACATCGCCCACGGGGATCCAGGAGATCGCGCGATTCGACGGCGTGCACCTGGAACAGGCGATCTGGGACCGGATCGAGGCGCGTGTCGCCGCATCGGCGTGAAACCACCACGTCCGTGTGGTCAGCCAAGCCCGGCCCTGACGATGGTGGGCCGGCTTTCTCGGCACAGCAGCGGAGGCTCAAAGCGAGCCAAACAGGATCACTGTCGGTTGGCCGGATAGTACTGCAGCGGAACCCGCGGCATCGGTGGGCAGGGCTTTGGCTCGTCAGGCGTGCCGCAGTTCTCGGTACTGTATGCCGGGTTGCCGCCATAAGGACCCGAACGGCCCGCGTAGGGCGGTGGTGGCGGGGGGCTGGGCGGATAGTAACCGGGCGGTGGCGGCGGAGGACCGGGCGGGTACCTATATCCCTGCGCGTGAGCGGAATGATGCGAGTAGCAGTTCACGAGCAAAGAAAGTGACACGAGTGAAAGCAGGCGGCGCATTCGATCCTCCCCAAGCATCGAGATCAGACGCTAACCCTGCTCAATGAGGTGCCGCAACCGGCTCTCGTAAATGTTGGAAGGTTCGCGAAGCAGACGTGCTACAGCGTCAGTGACTCGCCCTCGAGTGCTGGCTTCAATTCCCACGCCGCGCCGTCCGCACCCGGCTCGCACCAGAACGGGACCGCGTTGCGCGTGCGCACGTTGGGCTCCATCCCCATCGCTGCACGCAGGGCACGGAAGAACGCGCCGTGACCGACGATCAGCACCGGCGGGGTCTGCGCCGTGGCGCGGTTGACCGCGGCAACCGCACGACGATGCAGTGCGGCGAAGGTCTCGGCGCCCGCCGGCGTCCACTCGCCGGCGATCCATTTCACGAACCAGTCAGTCATCGGCTGGCCTTCCTGCGCGCCGAATGACACCTCGCGCAGCGCCGCATCGATCTGCACCGGCACGCCAAGCGCATCGCCGACCATCTCGGCGGTGATGCGCGCACGCGACAGCGGCGAGGACACGATCGTTGCAATCCCGCGGTTGCGCAGCGTCCCCGCCGCCGACCGGGCCTGTGCGAGCCCGGTCGGGTTCAACGGAACATCGACATTCCCCTGCGAAAGCCCGTGCGCGTTCCAGTCCGTCTCGCCATGGCGCAGGAACCAGAACGGAACGCGCGCGAGCGTCTCGTCAGGGGACGCGTCCATCAGCCCTGCAGGCCTTCGGCGGCGAGGGTCTTGCCCACCGCCGGGCGAGCGAGCATCCGCTTGTAATGGGCCGCGACGTTGGGCGGCAGAGTCATCCCCATGCGCGCCGAGGCCCAGAACTCGACGTAGAACAGTGCCGGGTCGGCGATCGAGAAGTCGCCGGCGACGTAGTCCTTGCCGGCCAGCGACTTGTCCAGGATCCCGAAGCCTTTCTCGGCGATCTCCTTGCCGCGCTCTTTCACCTTGTCCTCATCGGCCGGGTTGGGGCTGAAGTTGGCGGCGCGGAACAGGCGGGAGAAGCCCTGCATGTGCAGGGTGGCAACGGCGTAGTCCAGCGCCTCCAGCGCGCGCGCCTGGCCGTCGGGATCGTCAGGCAGCAACTTCTTCTCCGGGTTGGTGCGAGCGAGCCAGAAGGCGATTGCCGGGAACTCGGTCAGCACGGAGCCGTCGTCGCGTTGCAGGGTCGGCACCTTGGATTTCGGGTTGACACTCGTGAACTCCGGCCGGAACTGCGCGCCTTCGCGGAGGTTCACGATTTCGGTCTGATAGGGCCTGCCGATTTCCTCCAGCAGCACATGGATACCGAGCGAGCAGGCGCCGGGTTGATAGTAGAGCTTCATCATTCCCTCCTGTCAGTGCGGGCTGTCCGCCACGTGCCGAGCGCGGGACGCGGCAGCCCAAGGTTCTCACGCAACGTCGCGCCGGTATAGTCGCGCCGGTGCAGGCCGCGGCGTTGCAATTCGGGGACAACCAGGCGGACGAACTCCTCATAGGCGCCCGGGACATGCGAGGCGGCGATCACATAGCCGTCGCAGGCGTGCTCGGCGAACCACTGTTCCATCTGGTCGGCGACATCGCTGGGCGAGCCACAGAACACCGGATGGTCGTGGATGCTCCCACGGCCGCTGACCTCGATGAAGTCGCGCACCGTCGGGTTGCGCTTGCCGCTCTGCTGCACCACCCGGTCACGCATCGCCTGGATGCCGGAAATGTTGGCGAGCTCATCGTCGGTGAACGTCTCATCCATCCCTTTGCGGGCGAAATCGAAGTTGAGTACTTCCGAAAGTAACGACAGCCGGTCGATATCGCGTGGCAGGGCCTCGATCAGGGCGAGCTTGTCCTCGGCTTCGGTGCGGGTTTCGGCGACCACCGGATAGGCCGCCATGGTGACCTTTACCGACTCGGGGTCGCGGCCGGCCTCGGCGATTGCTTGCTTGAACGCCGCGTAATCCTGCTTCGCGCGGTTCAGCTCGTGAAAGACGACGAACACCAACTCGGCCCAGCGAGCAGCGAAGCGCCGTCCGCGCCCGCTCTGCCCGGCCTGGATGATCACCGGATGGCCCTGGGCGGAGCGCGGCACGGTGAACGGGCCGCGCGAGCGGAAAAACCGGCCCTGGTGATCCAGCCGATGCACCTTCTCGGGATGGGCAAACAGGCCGTTCGTCCTGTCCACCGCCAGGGCGCCGTCGTCCCACGAATCCCAGTGGCCGAGCACGACCTCCATGAACTCGTCGGCGCGGTCGTAGCGCAGGTCGTGCGCCATATGAGCGTCGATGCCCATGTTCAGCGCCTCGCCGTCGTTGATCGAGGTGACGACGTTCCAGGCGGCCCGGCCGCCGCTCATGAGGTCGAGCGTGGCGAATACGCGGGCGACGTGGAACGGCTCGTAATAGGTGGTGGAATAGGTCGAGCCGAGGCCCAGCCGCTCGGTCGCCATGCCCATCACGGTCAGGACGGTGACCGGGTCCATCTTGACGCAGCGGATGCCGTTCTCGACCGCGTGGGCGTGATCGCCGCCGTAGCGGTCCGGCATCGCCAGCCGGTCGTCGAAGAAGCCGAGATGGAAGCGCCCGGCTTCCAGGACGCGGCCGATGCGGCGGTAGTAGTCGGGCGAGGTGAAGTCCGGCAACGCCCGGGGATGCCGCCAGGAGCCGACGAAGTTCGAGCAGTTCTGGGCTTGCAGGAAGGCGACCAGGGTCATCTGCCGCATTGTTGCCTCGTCGGGCGTGGGATCAGAGCCAACTTGCCTCGCCCACGGACCCGCTTGCAAATCGCCCTCTCAGCCCATGCGAACTGGCGGCGATCGGGCCAACAACCCGTCAGCCGTGTCGCATTTGCGGAGCTGCCGGTGAAGTCCGAAGCGTGGGTGTCATCGATCAGCGCGCGATCCCGTTCAACACGAACCGCGCCAGCGCCCGCCCGACGCATCGGTTCAGGAGCCTGACCACGGCCGGTTGATCGGCCGCCGCCGTCCGCTCCAGGTCGAGCGTCCCATCCTCTGCCCAGCTATGCATCAGGTCGAAGCGGCGGAACAGGTTGGCGCCAGGCAGCTCAGCGGCCGCCGCGATCGCCCGCTCATAGGGATCGATATCGGTATTGGCGCGCAAAAAGCGGCTGAACTGCGGGTCCATCAGCACCAGATTGCCCCGCTGCGCGTCGATCATCGCCGCACCGTCCTCCAACACGTCGCGCAGCTCGTCCGGGCGGATCCCGCGTACCGCCTCCACCGTGCCGGTTTGCCAGATCACCAGCGAGATGTGCTGGCGCTTCAGTGCCGCCCGCAGATCGTCGAGCAGGTCGGCGGCGGTCAGCCCCCGCCCGCCCTGGATCGTCAGCCGGAAGGTCGTGTGCGGCAGCGCCACCGCGAGCGTCTGCACCATGGCGTAGGGATACCCCGCCCTGCCGCTTGCCACCGTGTTTGCGGATCCGAGCGCGAGCACATCCAGCGGTTCCCCGGACCTGATCGCTGCGGCCAAGTGGTCGAGCGGCTGATCAGGCGTTTCCACATCCGCCGAACTTGGACAGACGGGTGGCGGCGGCGCGCCCTCAGGCCCGGCCGATGCTGCTGGCGGGCGCACCGCCGACAGCACGAGCAGCGCCAAAACCGCCCACCGCATCATGGGACACTTGCGTAACAGTGCGGGCCGGCGCGGGCAAGGGTACTGTTGCGCGCGGGCGCGAGCGAGCGCGACCGCGTTCGCCATACCAGGCGGCGAGCCCGGCCACCGCAGTCATCGAGACGATGCCGCCGAGATTGACCAGCACCTGCATGGGCGTCGCGTCGCTGGTCTCCAGCGCCATCCGCCCGAAGAAGCCGATGAAGATGCCGAAGCAGAACACCGGCAGCGAATGTTGGCCCATCAGGACCAAGGGCGATGCCCAACGCGATTGCAGCCAGCGCGTATCCGCCGGGACCAGCCGCACCGTGAGCCACAGCAGCGCCAGGATCGATATCAGCCGGGGCGGGTCCAGATTGGTCTTGTCGATCGACAGCAGGGCATGAGTAACCCGCCAGGGCAGGGCGGCGGCAAAGCGGGGGTACTGCCAGACACCGAAGATCACCACCAGGCCGCCGACCAGCGCGGCGACCGCGAGCCCGTCGAACAAGGCGGTGGGCACCGGCAGCCGCCGCGGCGGCGCATAGGCCATGATGGCGCCGATCACGAACAGCAACTGCCAGGTGAACGGGTTGAAGAACCATCCGTCGTCGGTCCAGGAGGGCAAATTGAAGCCGACGGCGCGCACCCCGACATACATCGCCAGCGACAGCCCGAGCAGCAGCTTCGGCCGCCGCAGCAGCGGCATGGCCGCGGCGAACATTGCCAGCAGCACGATGTAGAGCGGCAGGATGTTCAGCAGGCTGGGCTGGTAGCGCAGCGTCAGCGCCTGCAACAACGCCTGATAGGGCTGATCGGCCAGCACGTTCAGCCGGCTCTCTTCGAGGTAGTTCAGGCGGTCGAGCAGGCTCGCCCCGTACGAGACCTGGGCGGCGTACACGACGAACAGGAAAATGTGCGCGATGTACAAAGTCCAGGCACGCTTCATCGCGTCGGCCGCCCCATAGAGGTAGCCGTCGCGGTCCATCACCGCGGCGTACGCCTTGCCCGCTCCGAATCCGGCGAGCAGTACGAATATTTCCGCCGCGTCGCACAGTGCAACGGATTGTAAGCTGTAATTACCCAGCACATCGCCTGGAATGTGGTCGGTGTAGATCCACCAGAGCGCGAGGCCCCGGAAGAAATCCACTCTCAGGTCGCGGCTGCCGCTGCTGCGAATCAGGGTCTTCATACGTGGATTTTACCAGACCGCCCCATAAAATGGCGAAGGCGAAAGCTCGAAGGTCAGCTAAGCGCGCGGCACACCTGTTCAATGTCCTCGGCGGCACCACAAGTCGGATAGCGCGTGAGCAGCAGCCCTTGCCGGCGAATGGTTTCGGGGACCCGTTCGTCGCGGCGGATTACGCCGGCGAACCGAGGAGTTTGGCCGAGAAATGCAGCGCAGGCACGACGCAACGTTTCATACGTGCGCTCGCCGGCAGTGCGATTGGCCGCTTGGTTCACGATGACGCGAGTATCCCCCGGATTGTTCCGTCTCGAACGATCGGCGGCGTGCAGCTTGAGCACCGCATAGGCGTCGGTGAGACTGGTGGGCTCCTCGGTGGCGAGCACGAGCAATGTGTCGGCGCAGGCGGCAAGGCGGCGTACCGGCCGCTCCAGCCCGGCGCCGAGATCGAGCAACACCAGTTCGTATGTCTCGGTAGCCTGTCGTAGCATGGCCAGGATCATGTCGAGCGCGCCCGAATCGAGTCCGGCCAACGCGCCCGACCCGGACCGTCCGGCCAGGACGTCGAAGCCGCCTTCTTCGCAGCGCAGCACCGACTCGGCGAGGCTGGCACGCCCGGCGAGCACGGCGCCGAGGTCGCGCTCCGGGGTCAGGCCGAGCTGGATATCGACATTGGCCAGCCCGAGATCGCCGTCGAACACCAGCACCCGCCGGCCGCGCCGGGCCAGCGCGTGGGCCAGCGTGATCGAAAGCCAGGTCTTGCCGACGCCCCCCTTGCCGGAGGCGACGGCGATCAGACGACCTCGGCCCGGGGATGTGCCCGGGGATGTGGCTGCGGTCATTGGTGGAGTCCGGTGTTGAGCAGGCGGGCGGCGAGGAAGGCTGGGGTGAGCGGCACCAGCCCATCGGCGGCGCCTGGCCCGATCCCCGCCGCGGCCAACGCAAGACGGCCGGCATGCGCGGCAGCCACCACCCAGCCCAGCCGGCGCGCAAGATCGAGCCTGGTGGCGATCAGCAGGCTGGCGCCGCCGGCAGCAAAGGCGGCGGCCATCTCGGCTGCCTCCTCGGGGTGCAGGCCGGCGGGCAGCACCAGCACGGTTTCCGCCTGGGCGGTCGCGGCAAGCGCAGCGAGCTGCTCCTGCTGGGCGGGGTCGAAGGGATCGGTGCCCTGGGTGTCGATCAGCACCGGCGCGCCCGGGGGCCGCCGGGCCAGCGCGCGGCCCAGCGCCACCGGATTGGCGACCGCCACCAGCTCGATGCCGAGCACGCGGGTGAAGGCCGCGAGCTGCTCGGCCGCGCCGGCCCGCCCGCCGTCGGTGGTGACCACCACTGGAGTGGTGCCCGCCATGACCAAACGCGCCGCAAGGCGGGCGGTGGTGAGGGTCTTGCCGGCGCCAGGGGGGCCGGCAAACAACAGCGGACGGCGCTGGTCCAGCGGCAGTGGAGCGAAGGCGACGACTGCGGCCAGCGCGGCTTCCATCGGACCGTGCTGGAGCACCGGATGCAGCACGCGCGGAACCGCATGGTATTCGAGTGCCGGCAGGCGTGTCGGGTCCGGCTGCGGCTCGACCGGTTCCGGCTCCAGCGCGGCGGTAATCTCCACCCCGTCGGCGACCGGCCGGGTGGCTAGAATCAGCGCCTCGGGCCCGAGCTCTGCGCGCAGGCGCGCCAGAGCCTCCGCCATTTTGGGCGCGCGGTAGAGCTTGAGGCGCATGTAGGGATGGTAGCGGCACAGGGGTTGACCGCTGGTGAACGGCGAGGCTGCATGGCTATTTCAAGCCGGCCCGGCGAATGCTGCGCTGCCAGTCGCTGGCCACTTGGTCGAGCGCTGCCTTGGCGCTCTTTTCCCCCAACAGGACCGCGGAGATGCCAGTGCGAAGCTGCAGCTCCATCGTCGCCCAGATCGCGTCGCGGGGGTCCAGCACCGCCGTCCGAAGCGCCTGCGCCGCGACCGGTGCCCAGCCATACTTCGCCACCATCTCGGGGTCGTTCAGGATCGACAAACGTGGCGGCGCGTTGTCGAGAAGCATCGATCGACGCATGTACTTCTTGCTGCAGGCCATCAGGATGAACTCGAAGGCCCACTCCTGGTTCTTGCCGCCCTTGGGGACGCCCAGGCTCCAGCCGCCGAAATAAGTGCGGCTCTGCGCCAGCGACTTGCCGCCGGGCACGACGGACCACGCCCATTTCCCGGCCGTCCGCGACGCCTTGGAATCGTTGAACAGCGAGCCGTATGGCGACAGGGTCTCGACCATGGCGAACCGATCGTTCTGGCCGCCGGCAATAGTCTCGTTCCATTCCCAGGTCAGCGAATCCGGCACGACGCAGTGATATTTCGTCAGCAGGTCACCATAGAACTGCAAGGCTTCGACGGCTGGCGGCTGGTTGACGAAGATCTCCCAGGTCTTCGGGTCGTAGTAGTCGCCGCCGTTAGATCGCATGTAGCTGCAGAACCCGTCCGACATCGCCGAGCCCTGGCGCCCCATATAGCCGAGGCCATAGCGGTTGACCGGGGCACCGGCCTTGGTGCAGGCAATCGCCGCCTGCTGCAGTTCGGCGAAGGTTTCCGGCGGTTTGTTGAATCCCACCTGCTCGAGCAGGGCCTTCTGATAGTGGAAAATACCCGTGGTGACCCGGTACGGAATACCGGACAGCTTACCGTCCCAGGTCGCCATCCCGCGGATCGACGGCATGAAGTCGTCCCAGTCGAAATCGGGATGTCGGCTTGCCGCTGCGGCCAGCAGCTTTTCGTGATCTTCCATATGCGGTGTCAGCCAACCGGCATACGAGCCGGTCCATTGCACGATGTCGATACCGGTGCCGCTGCCGTTCAGTTCCGCCTGCAAGCGCGCCGTCAGGCCATCCACCGGCAGGGCAGTGAAATCGACCCTGATCCCGGTCTGTTTCTGGAAATCGGGAGCGACCACCTTATACAGGCAGTCGTGCCACATGCCGTTGTCGCCGACGAAAACCAGTTTGTCCGGCTTGCTTTGCGCGCGGGCAGGCCTGGCAGCGAGCGAAGTGCCGGTCGCCAGCGCGCTGCCCAGAAAGCGCCGTCTTGTCTGCGTCAGTTTCTTTGCCATTGGGTCTCTCCCTTGTTGTCAGATGGCGTTTCAGCCCTTCACCGCTCCCGCTGACAGGCCGGCGACGAGGTGTCGTTGCGCCAGGAATGAAAAGACGATCACCGGGATGACCACCAGTATGCCGGAGGCTGTCATGCCGCCCCAATCGACGCCGGTGTCGCTGCCCGAATAAGCCGCCATCAGGACCGGCAGTGTCTTCGTGGCGTTGTCGGTCAGCACTGCCGCGAACAGGAAGTCGTTCCACGCAAGTTGCAGGCACAGGATCGTTGCCGCCACGAGCGCCGGGCGGATCAGCGGCAGCGCCACCCGGCCGAAGGCCGCGTACCGACTGGCACCGTCCACCCACGCACTCTCTTCCAGCTCGCGCGGCAACTCCTCGAAGATGCCGCGCATGATCCAAACCACCAGCGGAAGGCTGAAGGTCGTATATGCAAGCACCACGGAGAACCGGGTGGTGCTCAGGCCAAGCCGGCTGAACAGCACATACATCGGGATCAGCACGGCGATCGGCGGCAACATGCGCATGACCAGCAAAGTGAAGAACAGAAAGGAGCGGCCACGGAACGGAAAGCGCGCCATGGCGTAGGCCGTTGGCACGCCGATGCAGAGCGACAGCAGCACCGCGCCGGAGGCGATAACCAGGCTGTTGACAAAGGCCTGCACGAAGTCGCCGTTGCGCAGCACCGCGATATAGTTTTCCAGGGTCGGCTTCCAGACGAACAGCGGCGGGACGGCATAGACCTGCAGCCGCGTCTTGAATGACAGGCCGAGCACCCAGAGCAGCGGGAACAGAAACGCAGCCGCCATGCCGAGCAGCGCGGCATAGATTCCAGCGGCAAACAGCCTGCGCTTCAGGGCGTGCCGGATCGGCCGCCGGCGCATCAGACCGTGCTCCGCCGGCGGATGGTGGCGATGAACAGCAGGCAGAGCAGCAGCGAGATCACCAGCATGAACCAGGATGCCGCCGCGCCCAGGCTGAGGTCGAATTGCTGGAATGAGGCGAGATAGGTGTACATTGACAGCAGCATGGTTGCGCTCGCCGGTCCGCCGCTGGTCATGACATAGACATTGTCGAAGGCCCGGAACTCGAAGATCGTGCGGAGCAGCAGCGCCACCACGAAATAGGGCCGCAACAACGGCAGCGTGACGTGCCAGAACGTCTGCAACCGGTTGGCCCCGTCGATCGACGCTGCTTCCAGCGGCTCGGATGGCAGCGATCGCAGCCCGGCGAGCAACAGGATCGCCACATAGGGCGCGTTCTGCCAGACATTCACCACCCCTACCGACATTTGCGCCGTGGCAGGCTGGCCAAGCCAGACGATATGCCGCCCGATCCAGTAGTCGATCACACCGTTGGTGGGATCCAGAAGCAGGCGCCAGCAGAACGCCGCCACGACCGGCGTCATCATCATCGGTACGACCAGTGCAGTGCGGAACAGCCCGATGAACGGCAGATCGACATTCAGCATCAGCGCCAGACCGAGCCCAAGCGCCATTTCGGAGGCGACGACGACGATCGTGTAGCTCAGCGTCAGCAACAGGCTGCTTATGAAATCGGGATCGGTCAGCAGGTCGTGGTAATTTTCTGCGCCGACGAAGCGGCCGCCGAACAGCGCCTGGCTGACGTTCCAGCCCTCAAGACTAAGATAGAGCGAGATCAGCAGCGGGATTCCGAAGACGGCCAGCATGAGCACCGTGGTCGGCAGCGTCGCAACCAGCGTGAACTGACCGTCCAGCCAGCGGTGCGCGCGCTGCAACGCCGGCACGGTGACGCCGGTCGGCACCCCTTCGCGTCGCTGGACGATGCCTGCCTGTGCCATGGACGCCCTCGTGCCAGCTTTCCGCTGTTTGATCAAAATGCTAATCTGTCGCGCCCTGGCCTGTCAATCGGCTGGAGCCCAATCGGGAGAGTTCCTTGCGACCGACGCGGCAATGATGTGGTATGATGGCAAATGCTGATAGGCGAATCCCGCCGTAGTTATCGTGCAGGTCGGGTACGGGCGACCGTCGATGCGGCGGCCCGGCATGGGATTGCGGCGGGAGACCAGTCGTTCGGCCTGCGGCAGGTTTGATCAAACATGCTTATATGAGTTCCGAACCGGCGCATAATTCGCATCGAGAGAAATGACATGTCGGAGCGACAGAAGGTCTGTGGCGCGGATACGGTAACGGACGTCATCGCCGGTCGCATGCGCAGCGATATATTCAACGGCGTGCTGGTGCCGGGGGAGCGGATCACCATCGCCAGCCTGGCGAAGCGCTATGGCGTCAGCCATCTCCCGGTCCGCCAGGCCCTGCGCGTGATTGAGGGCCACCGGCTGGTGCGGATCCTGCCGCGGCGCGGCGCGTTGGTGCGCAGCGTGGACCGGAAGGTGGTCACCAACATTTACGACTGCCGCGCTGCGCTGGATGGCATGGTAGCGGGAAAATGCGCCACCACTATCTCGCCGGGGCAGGTAGACCAGCTTGAGCATCTGACGGAGACGCACAAGGCCAGCCTGGTGGTGGGTGATTCAGCGCGCGCGTTCGCAGCCAATCGCGACCTTCATGCGTTGATCTACCGATTTGCGGATAACGAAGACGCGTTGCGGATGGTTCAGGGCGGTTGGGAGCTCGTGTATTCCTTGCGGCGGCAATTCGGAATCTCGGATCGTCGGCAGGCGCAGGCGGTCGAGGAGCACTTTCAGTTGATACAGGCTTACCGGGACCATAACCGTGATCTGGCGCTTGCCATCACAATCATGCACTGTGAACTGGCCAAGCGGGATCTGCTCCAGCAGATGGGGACAGTGTGATAGTGATGCGGTCCGGAGCGGCAGCCCGAACACCGGCACTCGCCGGCCGCGACGGGCCAGCGCGTGGGCCAGCATTCGCGTGCCGGCAAACGCGTCAGGTCTGGTTGCGGCTCGTCCCGTTCCGGCTTCAGCGTGGCGTTGGTTTCCACCCCGTCGGCGACCGCCACGGGCCCGGCAACTCCGGAGCAGAGAAACGGCCACCAGCGGAGGTTCCGGCATACAAGCCTGGATCGCCGCAAATTCTACGGTAGAAGGTCCTGCCAATGCCCAATCCTTCGGAACGTGTCCCTATCGAACCGCAGTGCGTCGACGCGCCTCTATCCAAAGCGGCGATATTTCTCGTTTTAACCATTGGCGCGGAAGCCAAGGCGCTGGAGCAGGTGCGCGAGGTGATCACCGATATAGGTGGACTGGTGCGCGCGGTCAGCTTTCGCGACCTGGGAGGGCGGCTATCTTGTAACGTGGGGATTGGGAGTGACGCGTGGGATCGCCTGGGGCGGCCCCAAAAGCCTAAGCAACTTCGCAGGTTCGCAGAAGTTCGCGGGCCGGTGCACACCGCGGTAGCCACTCCCGGAGACCTGCTGTTCCATATCCGGTCCGAGCGGGCCGACATGTGTTTTGAGCTCGAGAGGCTCGTTCTCGATGCGCTGGGTGGCGCAGTAACTGTCGCGGATGAGGTCCACGGCTTTCGCTATTTTGATGCGCGGGATCTGCTTGGTTTTGTCGATGGCACCGAAAATCCAACCGGCGACGCGCTGCCGCTTTCGTCGCTTGTTCAGCATTCGGATGACCCGGCTTTCGAGGGCGGCAGCTATGTCGTTGTGCAAAAATATCTGCATAAGCTCGCCGAATGGAACTCTCTGGGGACATCGGACCAGGAAAGCATCATCGGGCGGACGAAAGCCGATAACGTCGAGCTTGGCGACCCGAGCGGGAGGAAATCCCATAAGACGTTGGCCACCATCGTGGATTCAGAGGGCAATGAGCATGATATCCTGCGAGATAATATGCCGTTTGGACGACCGGGGCAGTCGGAATTCGGAACATATTTTATCGGATATGCAAGAGATCTCTGGGTCATTGAAAAGATGCTCAGCAACATGTTCATCGGGGTGCCCGAAGGCCAGTATGATCGCATACTGAACTTCTCGACGGCGATCACGGGAACGACGTTCTTTGTACCGTCGAACACGGTTCTCCAAAGTCTCGGGGGTTAGCCGACATTTGGCGCTGGACCGGCGCTCCCGGTCCCATGACGCTGAGCGAATTGCTCGCAGGGAAGTGAAGCCGTGGGCCTGTGTTGGCGCGAACTTGACAGAAACTGCGAGCGCGCGATCCGGCCACTTCGCCGGCGATCAATGCAGGCGAAAGCGGCAGCAGAGCCAGGCGATCAGGAGCGTAAGGCCTTATCCTCGATCAGCCCGACGAAGTGCTTCGCCGATGCGCGGCATGTGCTGAGGCGCGACCGCGAAACACCACATCCGCATTCTGCTTCTGCTCCGGCGACATCGAGTCATAAAGCGTTTGGAAGGCCGCCGAGAGCTTCTGCATGTCCTGCGCATGCTGCTGCGCAAGCTGCGCGTACGACTGCATATCCTGCGCGGCATTCATCGAGGCGAGCTGGGTGCCACGCTGCTCGACCGCCTGCCGCATATTCGCGGCATTGTCACGCATGACCTGGGCGAACTGATCCCATTGCTGCTGCTGCGCCGACGTGATCCGCAGTTGCACGTGAAGCCGGTCGATGTGCTGCTCGACCGCCTGTGGCGCGAGGCGGCGCGGCGTCGTCTGTCCGGCCGGCGCGGCGGCTTGCGGGGCCGGCGCGGGCGTCGCCGCCTGCGGCGTGCCTTGTGCAAATGCGACGCCTGGCAGCGCCAGCAGCGCAGCCAGGGCGAGGGACGGCAGGCTTGTTCTCGCGGTCATGGGCGGTTGATCTCCATCAATAGCCGTAATAGGCAGGGGGCGGCGGTGCGTAGTACGCTGGCGGGGCCGGCGCGTAGTACACTGGTGGCGGCGGCGCATAATAGGCCGGCGGCGGGGCCGCCAACGTGCTGCCGATCACAGCGCCAAGGCCCAGTCCCAGCAAGGCCCCGCCGACGACGGCACCGGTATTGTTGTGGTAATTTCCGTGCCAATGCCCGCGATAGGCATACGGATAGGCGGCTGCGGCCGGAAGCGCTGCCGGCACGGCGAGCGCGGCCGACAGCGCCAGCACCGCCATCGAGCGTGGTTTGATCAGGTGTGTCACGGCATCTCTCCTTGCACACGGTGTCTCTCATCCCGCTATTGAGCGAAACTGTGGCTTGGCGTGCCACAGTCTCGCCATCTGCCGAACGCGCGGGCTGGCTTCGGGTCGCCTTGGTTCTCGGAAATACGCCAACGCTGCCATCCGGCGGGAGTTCGGCTCGTCCCGCGGTCTATTGCCTCGCCCTCGTCACGATCTGCGCAGGATTGACGAAGCGCAGCGCAATCAGCAGCCAGGCCAGCGTGGTGACCATATAGACCACCGCCATCGCGTCGATCGACTGGCCGGGGCGCACGCCGGCGGCGAACACGGCATAATACAACGCGACGACCAAGGTCTGGCTGTCCGGGCCAGCGGTCAGGAACGTCAGCTCGAACATCGCGATGGTGCGCACCAGCACCAGGATCAGCGCGGCGAGGATGCCGGGCGTCAGCAGCGGCACCAGCACCTGGAAGAACAAGCGCCCGAGCCCCGCGCCAAACACGTGCGCCGCGGCTTCGATGCGTGGGTCGATCTGCTCCACGAAGGGAATCATGATCAGGACCACGAACGGCACGGTGGGGACGAGGTTGGCGAGGATCACGCCCCAGATCGCTCCGGCCAGGTGGGCTTGGTACAGCACGGTCGCCAGCGGGATGCCATAAGTGATCGGCGGCACCATCAACGGCAGCAGGAACAGCAGCAACGCGGCGCGCTTGCCGGGGAACTCGCGGCGCGCCAGTGCATAGGCGGCCGGCACACCGATCAGGCCGGATAGCACGACGACGGCGCCGACCACCTCTACCGTCACCAACAGGATCGACGGCAATTGAAACTCGTTCCACGAGAGCGAGTACCACTGGGTGGTGAACCCCGCCGGCAGCCACGTGTTGAACCAGCGTGTGCCGAACGAGTTCACCACCACGCTGCCGATCATCGCCAGCAGGTTGACGACGAAGAACACGACCAGCGCCCAGACGGCGAAGGCCCATAGCTGCTCGCCGGGATGGCGGCGCATCGCCGGTCACCCCTTGCCGGTGCTGGCGGGGCCGCGGAAAAACACACCCCGTAGCGCCAGCAAGGCCACCACGATTAGCACCTGCACGGCGGCCATGATCATCGCGATCGCCGAGGCCAGCGAATAGTCGAACTGCTCGAAGGCCGCGGTGTAAGCCGCGATCGAGATCACCCGCGTGGGCCCCGAGGGCTCGCCCAATAGAATTGCAGAAGGGAACACGGAAAATGCCTGCACGAACGACAACGCCAGAGTGATCGTCAGGCCGGGAAGCAGCAGCGGCAGCAGGATGCGGGCGAAGCGGGCGCGGGCACGGGCGCCCAGCATGGCGCCAGCGTGTTCCAGCGACGGATCGATACCGGTGATATAGGACAGCGTCAGCAGGAAGGTGAACGGGAACCCGCTGATCACCAACGACAGCATCACGCCCCAATAGTTGTGGATCAGCCGCACCGGGCTGTCGGTCAGCCCGGAGTCCAACAGGAAGCGGTTAAGCCACCCGCGCGGTCCGAGATAAGTCAGCAGGCCCTCGGCGACGAGAACGGTGCCAAGTGTGATCGGGATCACCAGGACAGTGGTCAGCAGCCGCTGCCATTTCATTCGCCGCACACGCAGCGCCACGGGGATCGACAGCACGACGTTCAGGACCGTGACCGGGACGGCGATCACCAGCGTGGTCCAGATCGTGTTGTACAGGAAGGGATTGGAAAAGAAGGTAACGTAATTGGCCAGCGCCCCACCCTTCTTCGGCGTGAAGGACAGGAACAGGCCATAGAGGAACGGATAGACGAACAGCGCCAGCACAAAAATCACGCCGGGCAGCACCAGCAGCGTCACGCCATCGAGGCCGCGTTCCCGCAAGCGGCGGCGGAGCGAAAGCGTGCCGCTCATGCCGGGAAGACCAGCACGCGGTCGGGGCGCGCAGCCAGCCGAAGCGCCTCGCCCGCGCCGACGCGTACCGATGAGCGGCAATACAACATGCTGCCATCGGCACCGCGGAGCACGGCGTAGAAGTCGCGACCGTGATACTCGGCGATCTCGACGGTGGCGGCGACCGGACCGTCCGGCGTTGGCACAAGGTCTTCCGGCCGGATGGCGACCACGACCCGCCCTTCGGCCGGCTTCGTTCCTTGCGGCGTCCCCAGCACGCTGGCGCCGGCAACGCTGACCATGACACCCCCATCAGCGTGGGTGGCCGTCGATTCCAGCAGATTGCGGTAGCCCATGAACTCGGCCACGTCGGCTGTCGCCGGATGCGCGTAGAGCTCCTCCGGCGTGCCGAGTTGACGCATCTGGCCATCGATCAGCACCAGGATGCGATCGGCGAGCGACAGTGCCTCCTCCTGGTCGTGCGTGACGTAAATTGTGGAGCAGCCCAGCATGGCATGGATGCGTCGGATCTCCGCGCGCATCTCAAGGCGCAGCTTGGCGTCGAGATTCGACAGCGGCTCGTCCATCAGCATCAGCGGCGGCTCAACCACGATAGCGCGGGCAATCGCCACGCGCTGCTGCTGCCCGCCGGAAAGCTGGCCGGGCAGGTGGTCACGGTGCTGCCCCAGCCGCACCACGCCCAGCGCTTCGTCCACCCGGCGAGCGATTTCCGTCTTCGACCGGCGCTGCGTGGTCAGGCCGAAGCCGATGTTCCGCCGCACAGTCATGTGCGGGAACAGCGCATAGTTCTGGAACACCATACCGAAGCCGCGCTCCTCCGGCCCCAGCTCGTCGATGCGCGTGTTGTCCAGCCAGATCGCACCACCGCTGAGCTGCAACAGTCCGGCGATGCAGTTCAGCGCCGTCGATTTGCCGCAGCCGGACGGGC
>Ga0335075_10002603_pt1 | contig 28857 bp, 29 predicted proteins | sample Lox_Sample_24_FD_206723 | JGI IMG/M metagenome (GOLD analysis project Ga0335075, IMG submission 206723) | Soil microbial communities from Loxahatchee National Wildlife Refuge, Florida, United States - Lox_Sample_2.4 | ecosystem: Environmental > Terrestrial > Soil > Wetlands | place: USA...
GGGCGTTCCCGGTCACCGTCCGGCCGATGTCCAGGTTCCAGTCGGCGGCTGAGGTTGCCGACACCCTGGACGGCCTGTCCTCGGGGAAGGTCGACGTCGTCATCGGCACGCACCGGCTGCTGTCGCCCGAGGTCAGGTTCGCCCGTCTCGGCCTGCTGATCATCGACGAGGAGCAGCGGTTCGGCGTCGAGCACAAGGAGTACCTCAAGCAGTTGCGCACCGAGGTCGACGTGCTGGCCATGTCGGCTACTCCGATCCCGCGCACGCTCGAGATGGGCATCTCCGGGATCAGGGAGATGTCCACGATCCTGACCCCGCCGGAGGAGCGGCACCCGGTGCTGACCTCGGTGACGCCGTACGACGAGAAGCAGATCGCGGCTGCCATCCGGCGCGAGCTGCTGCGGGACGGCCAGGTGTTCTTCGTGCACAACCGGGTCTCGTCCATCAACAAGGTCGCTGCGAGGCTGGCCGAACTGGTGCCGGAGGCACGCATCGGGATCGGCCACGGCCAGATGAATGAGCACACGCTTGAGAAGGTGATGAGCGGGTTCATCGAGCGCGAGTTTGACGTGCTCGTCTCGACCACGATCGTCGAGTCCGGCCTGGACATCCCGAACGCGAACACCCTGATCGTGGACCGCGCGGACGCCTACGGGCTGCCCGACCTGCACCAGCTGCGCGGCCGGGTCGGCCGCGGGCGGGAGCGAGGGTATGCGTACTTCCTGTACCCGCCGGAGAAGCCGCTGACCGAGACCGCGCACGAACGGCTGGCGACTCTGCAGCAGCACACCGGCATCGGGGCCGGCCTGCACATCGCGATGAAGGACCTGGAGATCCGCGGCGCGGGCAACCTGCTCGGCGGCGAGCAGTCCGGGCACATCGCAGCCGTCGGCTTCGACCTGTACGTGAAGATGATCGGCGAGGCCGTCAGGGAGATGCGCGGGGAAGGCCCGGCCGAGCGGGCCGAGGTGCGGATCGAGCTGCCAGTCGACGCGCACATCCCGCACGACTACGTAGCCGGGGAACGCTTGCGGCTCGAGGCTTACACCCGGATCGCGTCGATCGACTCGGTGCACGACATTGACGCGGTCAGGGACGAGCTGGACGACCGGTACGGCGAGGTCCCGGTCCAGGTGGAGAACCTGCTCGCAGTCGCGCGGCTGCGGGCGGTTGCCCGGCAGGCCGGGCTGACCGACATCACGCTGCAAGGCAACTACGTCAGGTTCGCGCCAGTGGAGCTGCCAGATTCGAGGCAGGTCCGGGTGCAGCGGCTGTACCCAAGGACCGTGCTCAAGCCGGCCGTCAGTAACATGCTTGTGCCGGTGCCCAAGGCGGTGCCTGGCGGCACAGGGTCGGGTAGCACGCGGGCTGGCACCGGGCAGACGATTTCGCTCGGGGCTCCGCCGTTGCGCGATACTGAACTGCTTGCCTGGTGCGAGGAACTGATCGAGTCGGTGCTCGGCGGCCTTACGCCTGCCGCACCGGCCAGTGACGGACCAGCTCCGGAGCGCTGACTGATGACCCTGGCCTGACCAGGGAGGACAGGGTAAGGATGAGCATCGTGAAGTCCCGCTCGTGGCTGCGGATAGCTCTCGCGGTGGCCGCCACGGGCCTCGCCGTATCGGCTTGCGGCACCGTGAAGCTCGGCGCCGCGGCGATCGCCGGGAACAACCGGATCTCGTCGACGTCACTGACTACGCAGGTTGCCAACCTCAACAGCGCGTACACGACTGACGAGGCAAAAGGCGTCAAGCCGCAGCGTGCCGTCGCCCAGGAAACTCAGCAGGTGCTTACCTGGCTGATCCTGTTCCATGTCTACGACCAGATCGCCGCCAACAACGACATCCACGTCAGCTCAGCGCAGGCGCAGCGGCAGCTAGACCAGCTGTCCACCCAGGCCTCGTCAAGCAAGGTGACGCTGGCGGAGTACGTGTCCGCGGGCGGGGCCCTGCCGCCGGACCTGGTCCCGCAGCTGGGCCAGTACCTTGCGATCCTGTCCGCGCTTGAGTACCGGATCGACGGCGGGAAGGCGCCGACCACCTCGGCCCAGCAGGCCAAGGTGCAGTCGGCGCTGACCCATGACCAGTGCCGGGCGTCGAAGGATCTCGGTGTCACGGTGAACCCGCAGTTCGGGGTCTGGGACTACCGCAGCTACTCGGTCGTGACGGCGCCGCCGACGCTGGCCGCCGCACCGTCCCCGGCTCCGTCTGCTACTCCGGCGCTGACTAAGCCGCCCTGCTGACCGCGCGGTAATGGGCGAGCAGGATCGGGACGCGGAAGCACCGTCAGCACCGGTGCGCGGCACGCGCCTGCTCGAGCTAGTCCAGATCATGGACAAGCTCCGGCTCAACTGCCCGTGGGACGCCAAGCAGACGCACGCCAGCCTGGCGCCTTACCTGCTCGAGGAAACCTACGAGACCGTCGACGCGCTCGCGTCCGGTGACCAGGCAGCCGTGCGCGAGGAGCTCGGCGACGTACTGCTTCAGGTCGTGTTTCACGCCCGGGTGGCGGAGGAACGCACCGACGGCAGCGGCTATGACATCGATGACGTGGCTGACGGGATCATCTCGAAGCTGACCAGGCGCCACCCGCACGTGTTCGGGGACCTGACCGTGTCCGGGCCGGACGAGGTGACGCTGAACTGGGATTCGATCAAGGCAGCCGAACGCGCCGCGGCGCGAGGTCCAGCCGGATCTGGCGAGCAGGGCGGGCCGTCCGCGCTCGACGGCGTGCCGATGAGCCAGCCAGCCTTGTCGCTGGCGGGTCAGCTCCTCCGCCGAGCCGAGCGCAGCGGCGTGCCCGCCGAGCTGGCTGACCAGCCTGCTGGCGCGCCAAGCATCAGCGACGTCGGCCGTGAGCTGCTCGCGCTGGTCAACCGGGCGCGGGCAGCGGGCATGGACCCAGAGCTTGAGCTGCGCGCCGCCGCGCTGGCGTACGCCGACCGCGTGCGCGAATGGGAAGCCGGTCAGGCCAGATCGCCGCTTTGAGGCGGCGCTAGTTCGACACCCTGTCAGTTTCACGGCGTCCGGCGCCCGAAAAGAGTGCTTTGTCCCCGGCAAACTAACAGCCTGTCGATTCGCCGGGGGAGCCGGGGTAGTGGTAAAGCGGCCAGGCGCGGCAAACCGGACGGCCGGGCAACGGCGTGCCCAGTGCGTCGCCCGCGGCGGCCTCTACTAGGCTCCGAATCGACTGAAATTCACCTGTCAGCGACGCCCGAACCGCAGGAGTTTCACCGTGGCCTCCATTGAAGGCATATTTGCCAGGCAGATCCTCGACTCTCGGGGGAATCCGACCGTCGAGGTCGAGGTGGTACTCGACGACGGAAGCCTCGGTCGCGCGGCGGTGCCGAGCGGGGCGTCGACCGGCATCTTCGAGGCGGTCGAGCTCAGGGACGGTGGCGAGGAGTACGGCGGCAAGGGCGTCAGTAAGGCCGCCCAGGCCGTCATCGACGAGATCCAGCCCGAGCTGCTCGGCTACGACGCCGACGACCAGCGCATGATCGACCAGGACATGATCGACTTGGACCGCACGCCGGACAAGTCCCGGCTGGGCGCGAACGCGATCGTCGGGGTGAGCCTTGCGGTAGCCAGGGCCGCGGCCGAGTCGTCCGGACTGCCGCTGTTTCGCTACCTGGGCGGGCCCAACGCGCACCTGCTCCCGGTGCCGTGCATGAACATACTCAACGGCGGCGCGCACGCCGACTCCAACGTGGACATCCAGGAGTTCATGATCGCGCCCGTTGGCGCCAGCACGTTCTCCGAGGCAGTCCGGTGGGGTGCCGAGACCTACCACGCGCTGAAGTCCGTGCTCAAGCAGCACGGGCTGAACACCGGCGTCGGCGACGAAGGCGGCTTCGCTCCGGATCTTGAGCACAACCGGGCGGCACTCGACCTGATCGTGGCGGCGATCGGCAAGGCAGGACTGACACCCGGCCGGGACGTCGCACTGGCGATCGACGCCGCGGCGAGCAACTTCCTTGAGGGCGACCGCTACGTGTTCGAAGGCGGTGCCAAGACGTCAGCCGAGATGACGAGCATCTACGCGCAGTGGCTGGATGCCTATCCGATTGTCTCCCTCGAGGACCCGCTGGGCGAGGAGGACTGGGCAGGCTGGCGGGAGCTGACCGCCGAGCTCGGCGAGCGCGTCCAGATCGTCGGCGACGACATCTTCGTCACGAACCCTGAGCGGCTCAGGCGCGGCATTGCCGAGAAGGTCGCTAACTCGCTGCTGGTCAAGGTCAATCAGATCGGCACGCTGACGGAGACCTTCGGCGCGGTCGACCTGGCTCACCGCAGCGGTTACACGACGATGATGAGCCACCGGTCAGGCGAGACCGAGGACACCACGATCGCGGACCTCGTGGTGGCGCTGAACTGCGGTCAGATCAAGACCGGAGCGCCGTGCCGGTCGGAGCGGGTAGCCAAGTACAACCAGTTGATGCGGATCGAGGAACTGCTCGGTGACGGCGCCGCCTACCAGGGCCGGGCCGCGTTCCCCCGTTCGGCGGCGCAGGATCAGTGAGTCCTGCCGGTGCCGCTGGGCGCGCTGGCGCGCGTGCGTCAACGCGCCCGAAGCTCACTGGCAGGGCGGCCGTACTCGCCATCGTGCTCTGTGCGATAACGCTGACGCTGGCCTACCCGGTTCGCGAGTACATCGCCGACCGCCGACAGATCGACCAGCTGGCGGCATCCAATGCCCGGCTCGCGCAACAGGTCAAGCACCTGCGGGCGGAGGCGCGCTCGCTGGACTTGCCGTCGGTCATCGAACAAGAAGCGCGCGATGACCTGCGCATGTGCTTCCCCGAGCAGACGTGCTACGAGGTCATCCCGCTGGCCAGCCCGCGGCCGAAGGCAGCAGCCAAGCCAGCCGGGTCGCCATGGTACGGACGACTGTGGGCATCCGTGCAGAAAGCAGACCAGAGTCCGGCAAGGTGAGCAGATGACCGAGCCCGACGGCCCGGCGGATATCTGCGTGCCCGCCGCCGACGACCTGGCTGTCGTTGAGCAGCAGCTGGGCAGGCCGCCACGGGGCGTCATGTCAGTCGCGCACCGCTGCCCGTGCGGCCTGCCGGACGTCGTGCAGACGGCACCCCGGCTGCCCGACGGCACGCCATTTCCTACCCTGTACTACCTGACCTGCCCGCGCGCGTGCGGTGCCATGAGCCGTCTCGAGGCAGCCGGAGTGATGCGCGAGATGACCGCACGGCTGCAATCGGACCCGGCGCTGCGAGCCCGCTACCTGTCAGCACACGAGGATTACCTTTGCCGCCGCGACGAAGCGGCCAGAGCGGCCGGCTTGCAGCCACTGCCGCCAGGCACGCAGAGCGCGGGTGGCATGCCAGACCGGGTGAAGTGCCTGCATGCGCTGGCCGCGCACGCGCTCGCGGTACCGGGGGTGAACCCGCTGGGCACCGACGCGCTGCGCCTGGCCGGGGAGTGGTGGCACGCTGGACCGTGTGTGAGCACAGCGTCGCAGGCAGCCGACGCCGACCGGAAGGCGGACAGATGACCAAGCGGGTAGCGGCCATCGACTGCGGGACGAACTCGCTGCGGCTGCTCATCGCCGACGTTGACGTGGCGCGGCGCACGCTGACCGACGTAGAGCGGCGGATGGAGATCGTCCGGCTCGGGCAGGGCGTGGATGCCACCGGGGTGCTTGCGCCGGAGGCGCTCGACCGCACGCTGCGCATGCTGGGCGAGTACGCCAAGCAGATTGCCGCCGCGGATGTCACCGCCGTGCGAATGGTCGCCACCAGCGCCACCAGGGACGCCAGAAACGCCGCGGACTTCACGGCCGGCGTGCAGCGCGCACTCGGAATCGCGCCCGAGGTAATCAGCGGCGGCGAGGAGGCGCGGCTGTCGTTCGCCGGCGCGACCGCCGAACTGACCGCAGCCGGCCCAGGGGCCGGCTTGCCGCAGCCCTACCTGGTGGTCGATATAGGCGGCGGGTCGACCGAATTCGTCCTGGGCGGGAACGGGCTCGAAGGGGCAGCTGACCTTGCAGCCATCTCGGTCGACATCGGCTGTGTCCGGCTGACCGAGCGGCACCTGCATGCCGATCCGCCGACCGCGGCGGAGGTCGAGGCCGCAACCGCGGACATTGACCACGCGCTCGACGACGTGGCGGCGGCCATCGCTATACCGGACGCTCGTACCCTGGTGGGCCTGGCCGGATCGGTAACGACCGTGACGGCGATCGCGCTTGGCCTGCCCTTCTATGACCCGGCCCGGACTCACCACGCGAGGATCCCGGATACGGCTGTGCACGCGGTGACCGGCCAGCTGCTAGGCCAGACGCGCGAGCAGCGGGCTGCGATCGGACCGATGCATCCGGGCCGGGTGGACATCATCGGCGCGGGTGCGCTCGTCCTGGACCGGGTCATGCAGCGGTTCGGGTTCGCCGAGATGGTCGCGAGCGAACACGACATACTCGACGGCATCGCCTGGGCCCTTGCCGCCCGTGACCCCGAGCGCAGTGCCGGATAGCCACGTCAGGCCGGGTAGCGGCTGGCCTGGTGACCCTGCGACAGCCTCGACGCCAGTGGCGCGTAACGCGGCTGACGTCCGGGAACTCGCTGCCAGCGCCGGCTCGCTGGCCGAGGTGGCAGCCCGCGAGTCGGTCTGTCGCGCCTGCGACCGGCTGGTGCGGTGGCGCGAGGAGGTTGCCGTGACCAGGCGCCGCTCGTTCGCGCACGAGACATACTGGGGCCGCCCGGTGCCGGGGTGGGGCGACGACCAGGCGTCAATCCTCATACTCGGCCTGGCGCCAGCCGCCCACGGCGGCAACCGGACCGGCCGGATATTCACCGGCGATCGCAGCGGCGACGTGCTTTTCGCTTCGCTGTGGCGGTGCGGTCTCGCCGCGCAGCCCGAGTCGGTAACGGCTGGCGACGGGCAGCGGCTCCTTACCGTGCGCATGTCCGCTGCGGTGCGGTGCGCGCCGCCCGCCAACAAGCCGGAGCCGGCCGAGCGCGATGCGTGCGCGCCCTGGCTCGCGGCCGAACTCAGGTTGCTGCGCGACTCGCTCCGTGTTGTCGTCTGCCTCGGTCACTATGCCTGGCAGGCGCTGTGGCCGCAGCTGGCGGGCGGCGAATACGCGGTACCGCGCCCGCGGCCAGCCTTCGGCCACGGCGCCGAGGTCACGGTGCCGGGTCTGCCTGAAGCTGCTGGCCAGCCGGCCCTGACTGTGCTCGGCTGCTACCACCCGAGCCAGCAGAACACCTTCACCGGCAAAGTCACCGACAGCATGCTTGATGCCGTATTCAGCCGGGCCAGGGATCTGTCCAGGTAACGGCGGCTGCGGGAGTCCGCGGACTGGCCGCGCGGCGCCCGGTCGAGGGAGCGCTAAGTCCCCGGGATTACCCTGGGTTGATAACAATGGCGTATTGGTCACTCGGAGTATCACGGTGCGAAAGTTCGCAGCGATTAGATACCTGACATTGCCAGAGAAACGATCCTCAGTAATTCGCTTATCTAGATCGTAAGATGGGTGCGGGGTATCATCACAATGCCCCCGTAGCCCAAGGGAAGAGGCGGTCCCCCTAAAAGGGTCCCCAGTGTCGGTTCGACTCCGACCGGGGGTACCGCTGACCTGCGGCTTTATGCGCTTGGTAGCTGAATCGGGCGCGGGCTGCCTATGTTGATCCGCCATTCAGGTAGCTCCGATTGTTTCGCCAAGTTCAGCCAGAATTGGCCGCGCGGCAACCAACGCCAGATTGCACGCGATTGGCGCGGTCGGCTGCCGTGCCCGGTACTGGTCGGCAAGTCGATTTCGCGCAGCAGTCAGCCGCCCGGCGCGCTCCGCCGGGAATCGGCATTTGGGCTAAGCGGCCACGTTTCGGAGTCATCACCCACTCACGTCCGGCCCGGCACGGTCGACCGTAATTCTGATAATCATGCGCTTATCTCTGCGCATCGCCTCGCGGTACTCAGCCCAGTCCGGGTGCTCGCCGGAGATCCGCCGGTAGTAGTACTCGAGTATCGGCATTGCCGCCGGCAGGTGAATGAGTTCCGCGTTGCCCTCGGCCTGGACCCACTCGCCGAAGAAGCCGTCGTTCAGTACGCACAACGCGGCTCTGCGATCCCTGGCCAGGTTCTTCGCCTTGATGGCCGTCTCTCTGGTGCTGATCAGCACGCGGCCGTCATCGTCGACTGCTGCGACTACCGGCGAAAGCTGCGGACGGCCATCCAACCTGGTGGTGGCCAGAATTGCCCGCGGATGGGTGGACAGGAAGCTGGTGGCGCGCCCGACGTCCACCGGAGTTATCAGGCGCGGTTGAGTCTGGTGCGGCGCTGGATCTCGTACTCGTGCACGATCGCGCTGGCATAGCCGTGCGATAGTCCGTGCTCGTCAGACAGCCAGTTCGCGCGTTCAGAACATCGCAGGAACGCGGGCCCGGATTCAAGACGGCTGAACCACTCTCGGAGTTGGAGTCCGGTGACGGACGGGATGCGGGCGATCAGGTTCTGATGCATCTCCGGAGAGTGGGTCAGGGACAATGCGCACCTCCACGGCCAGGGAGAGTCCTTGGTGTCGAGAGTGCACCACCTAGCGCGCCGTGACAACCCCCAGATGAAACCCTTCCGTAATGCCCTGTTTGACGGGACGCCGCCTTCCGGGCATAGCACCCACATCGCCGCCCGCGCAGAACGGCCCGCTAACACAGGGCGCGGTGGGGCGGGTGGACTGCGGAAGCGGGCGTAATCGTGGCCCGCGCCAGTGATCGCTCTTCCCGCCACGGGCCAGCCGGGCGTCAGGTGCACCAAGGTCTGCCAGCCCGCGGAGCAGTGCGCGCGCCCGCCCGCGCAGAACGGCCCGTCGTGTCAGCTGAGGCGCTCGAAGACCATCGCCATACCCTGACCGCCGCCCACGCACATGGTCTCAAGCCCGATCGACTTGTCGTGGAACTGCAGGCTGTTCAGCAGGGTGGACGTGATCCGCGCGCCGGTCATGCCGAACGGGTGGCCGACCGCAATGGCGCCGCCGTTGACATTGAGCTTGTCGATGTCGATGCCCAGGTCGTTGTAGGACGGGATCACCTGGGCAGCGAATGCCTCGTTGATCTCGACCAGGTCGACGTCGTCGATCGTCATGCCCGCCCGGCTCAGGGCCTGGCGCGAGGCCTCGACCGGGCCGAGGCCCATGATCTCCGGCGAGAGAGCGGTGACGCCAGTCGACACGATCCTGGCCAGCGGGGTGATGCCGAGCTCGGCGGCCTTGGTGTCGCTCATGACGATCACCGCGGCGGCGCCGTCGTTGAGCGGGCAGCAGTTGCCGGCCGTGACCGTGCCGTCAGGGCGGAACACCGGCTGGAGCTGGGCGACCTTCTCCAGCGTGGTGCCTGGCCGGGGTCCGTCATCGGCAGCGACGACGGTGCCGTCTGGCAGGGTCACCGGAGTGATGTCACGCTGCCAGAATCCGTCGGCAAGCGCCTTCTCGGCCAGGTTCTGTGACCGGACGCCGAACTCGTCCTGCTCCTGGCGGGTAACGCCGCGCAGCTGGGCCACGTTTTCAGCGGTCTGGCCCATCGCGATGTAGATGTCAGGGATCTTGCCGTCCTCGCGCGGGTCATGCCAGTTGAAGCCGCCCTTGGCCATGTCCTCGGCCCTGGCCTCCGCGTCAGCGAAGACCGGGTTCTTGGTGTCCGGGGCGCCGTCGCTGCTGCCCTTGCCGAACCGGCTGACGGTCTCGACGCCCGCGGAGATGTAAATGTCACCCTCGCCGGCCTTGATCGCGTGGAAGGCCATCCGGGTGCTCTGCAGTGAGGACGAGCAGTACCTGGTGATCGTGGTGCCAGGCAGCGTGTCATAGCCGAGCATGACCGCCACTACCCGCGCCATGTTGTAGCCCTGCTCGCCGCCTGGCAGCCCGCAGCCAAGGATCAGGTCGCTGATCTGAGCGGGGTCTACCTGCGGAACCTTGGCGAGCGCTGCCGTCACCAGCTGCGCAGTGAGGTCGTCGGGGCGGATGGTGGTAAGCGAACCCTTGAACGCCCTGCCGATGGGCGACCGGGCGGTGGCGACGACGACGGCCTCGGGCATGACAGCTCCCTGGATGAGTCTCTCTGCCAGTTAACCCCGTTAGTTAACTCGGCAGTAGCTTATGCAACAGATCATGCCACTGCTAGCTTCCCTGCTGCTCGCTCTGGCCGGTCCCGAAGTCCGGTAGCGTCAGAACTACGGTCCTGACCTCGGCGAATGATAGCTGCCAGGGTTTATGCGGCATGGCCAGTAATACGGACAAATACCCCAGAAGGCGGCAACGCGATGCAGGTACATGATTCCCTGATCGATCTGGTCGGGAACACTCCGCTGGTTCGGCTCCGCAAAGTGACCCGCGGCCTGCCCGGCGACGGCGCAGGGCCGGTCGTGCTCGCCAAGGTCGAGTATTTCAACCCGGGCGGGTCGGTGAAGGACCGCATCGCGCTGCGCATGGTCGAGGCCGCGGAGAAATCGGGCGCGCTCAAACCGGGCGGCACGATCGTCGAGCCCACGTCAGGCAACACTGGCATCGGGCTGGCCATCGTGGCGCAGGAGAAGGGCTACCGTTGCCTGTTCGTCTGCCCGGACAAAGTCAGCCAGGACAAGATCAACGTGCTGCGGGCCTACGGCGCCGAAGTAGTGGTCTGCCCGACGACCGTCTCGCCGGATCACCCGGACTCTTATTACTCGGTCTCCGACCGGCTGGCCGCTGAGACGCCGGGCGGCTGGAAGCCGAACCAGTACGCGAACCCGCAGAATCCGGAGTCGCACTATCTTGCCACCGGCCCCGAGATCTGGGCTCAGACTGACGGCCGGATCACGCACTTCGTCGCCGGGATCGGTACTGGCGGCACGATCTCCGGCACCGGCCGGTATCTCAAAGAGATCTCCGGCGGCCGGGTGAAGGTCATCGGCGCCGACCCTGAGGGCTCGGTCTACTCCGGCGGCACTGGCCGTCCGTACCTCGTCGAGGGCGTGGGCGAGGACATCTGGCCGGAGACCTACGACAAGAACATCTGCGACCAGATCATCGCCGTGAGCGATGCGCAGTCGTTCCTGATGACCCGCCGGCTCGCACGCGAAGAGGCGCTGCTGACCGGCGGATCCTGCGGCATGGCGGTAGTGGCGGCGCTCCGGGTCGCCGCAACAGCGCAGCCGGACGACGTCATCGTGGTGCTGCTGCCCGACGGCGGCCGCGGGTACCTGGCCAAGATCTTCAACGACGAGTGGATGGCCGATTACGGCTTCCTGACCGAGGAGACCACCGAGCCGCGAGTCGGCGACGTGCTTGAGCGCAAGGCGGGTTCGGCCCTCCCGGCGTTCGTGCACGCGCACCCGACCGACACTGTCCGCAACGTGATCGCGAGCCTGCGCGACTTTGACGTGTCACAGTTGCCGGTGCTGAGCGCCGAACCGCCGGTGATGGCGGCTGAAGTGGTCGGCTCGATCGTGGAGCATGACCTGCTGGACGCGCTGGTCACCGGGAAGGCCGCGCCCGACGATGAAGTAGCCGGGCTGATGTCGCCGCCGCTGCCGTCGGTCGGATCTGGCGAGCCGGTCAGCGTTGCGGCCCGCGCGCTCAGCGCGGCGGGCGCCGCTGTCGTGCTCGTCGACGGCAAGCCGGCCGGAGTCATTACCAGGCAGGACGTTCTGACCTTCTTGTCCGGCGAGCCGGGATAACTGCCGCGACCGGGAAGCGCGCGTTCCCGGATGCGGTTTCCTGGTCCTGAAATAGCCGGTCCTAAAATAGCCGCCTCAGTCGTCAGCGAGGCACGCGCAAAGGAGCGCTTCATGCACAGCCGCGACTCGTTCGAAACCCTCGCGATTCATGCCGGCCAGGAGCCAGATCCGGCTACTGGCGCGGTCGTGCCGCCGATTTACCAGGTCTCGACGTATAAACAGGACGGAGTCGGCGGGCTGCGCGGTAAAGAAGTCGGTGCGGCGGCGCGCTGGATCGAGGGCTATGAATACTCGCGCACCGATAATCCGACCCGCGGGGCGCTCGAAGAGTGCCTGGTCGCGCTCGAAGACGGCGCGCGCAGCCTGGTGTTCGCATCCGGGATGGCGGCGTCTGACTGCCTGCTGCGGGCGGTGTGCAAGCCAGGCGACCACGTGCTGATTCCGAATGACGCTTACGGCGGAACTTTCCGGCTGTTCGACAAGGTGCTGACCGGCTGGGGCGTCAGCTACCGGCCGGTGGCGATGTCGGATCCCGCGGCCGTGCGGGCCGCTCTCGCCGAGCGCCCGGCGCGGCTGGTCTGGGTGGAGACGCCGACCAACCCGCTGCTCGGTATCGCCGACATTGCCGCGCTGGCCCAGCTGTGCCGCGACGCCGGCGCCATGCTGGTGGTGGACAACACGTTCGCCTCGCCCTACCTGCAGCAGCCGCTCGCGCTCGGCGCCGATGCGGTGGTCCACTCGACGACCAAGTACATCGGTGGCCATTCTGACGTCGTCGGCGGAGCAGTCGTGGTCGCCGACCCGGCTCTCGGCGAGCAGCTTTACTTCGTCAGGAACGCGGTTGGCTCCGCACCCGGCCCGTTCGACGCCTGGCTGACGCTACGCGGCGCCAAGACCCTTGCCGTCCGGATGGACCGGCATTGCCAGAACGCGCAGCGCGTCGCCGACATGCTGGCCGGCCACCCGCGGGTGAGCCAGGTGTTCTACCCGGGGCTGCCATCGCATCAAGGGCATGAGGTAGCCGCGAAGCAGATGCGCGGGTTCGGCGGCATGGTGTCGTTCCGGGCGCGCGGCGGCGCGGCCGACGCGGTCGAGATCTGTGGTCGCACCCGGCTGTTCACGCTCGGCGAGTCGCTTGGCGGGGTCGAGTCGCTGATCGAGCACCCGGCCCGGATGACGCACGCCTCAGTGGCCGGGTCGGCCCTTGAGGTGCCTGCGGATCTGGTCAGGCTGTCCGTCGGCATCGAGTCAGCCGACGACCTGATCGAGGACCTGCGCAGCGCCCTGGGCTAACAGGACGCCCTAGGAGATGACGCCGATATTGATGATGTACACCGTCGCCGCCTCATGATCGACCTCGTAAAGAACTCGGATCTCGCCTTCGTGTAAGCGGTAGAAGCCCGTCGCACCCCACGCGACCGCACTTTCTGGATCCGCTGATCCGCCAGCAAGCCGATGGCCCGACGCGTCCGGACGAACAGGTCCTTATCCTCGCTGCGAATGCGGGCTAGGTTACGAAGCGCCGTCTCCCGGAGGACGACGGTCAGGCTCACGACAAGGTCTCGGTATCGATCCGGTCGAGTGCGCTATCCAGTTCATCGAGGCTTATGCCGTCTCGCCCGGCGGCCTTGTCCGCCAGGTGGGCCGCCAGCGCCGCGCGATCCTCAAGGTCCGCGAGGTCATCGATGTTGATGAGCGCAGCAACCGGCCTGCCGTCCTCGCTGATGGTGACGGGACGGTGGCTTTGGCGGACCTCGGCGACGAGTTCACCCAACTGCGTCTGAGCCGCGGTCAACGGATAAACCATCCATCGACGGTAACACCGTGCCCCGACCAATGCTGTCGGGAACACGCACGCGGTCAAGATCACTGATCGTTTGCCGTTTTCAGCAAATAGCGCTGAGAACGGCAAACGTAAAACGGTGCCTAGCGGTCACAGCCTGCCGTTCAGCCAGATCCAGCCCTGGAGAGCGTGTCCGGCGCCGTTCGAGCCATCGCCTATTGCCCATGTCGCGCTCGTGCCTGGCACGCCAGTCATGGCAAAGGTCGCGGAGAGTTGCCAGGCTCTCACCCAGTGCCGCCCGGTGAACAGTGCCTTCTGGCCAGCCCATACCTGACGGCGTCCCGTTGCCGCGAACATTGGATCGCCCGCGAACCGCGGGACAGCGACGATCTTCCACCGGCCGTCGCTCCAGAACACGCCTCGTATCAGGCGCCGGCCGCTTCGTATCCTGGGCGTCGGCACGCTGATGGCGATGTTACGAGCCGACGCGATACTCAGTGAGATTGAACCAGGGCGAGTCAAGGTTTCGGGTGGCTACCGCCAGATGAGGGACATGCACGAAGACCCAGCGCTTGCCGTTCCACCGCCGTGCGATCAGGCGCGAGCGGTGGCCACCGACGCGGCCGGCTAGGGCCTCCCATATCTGGCCGCCAGGTCCATCGGCCACCGCGACCGGCGTTGGCGTCTTCTTGATTGACCAGCGATAGCCGTTCCAGTGGAGAAGCAGCTGGCCGTCGGAATACCAGGCGTCGGTAGCTGAGGACACGGCAGCTACGCCGTCGCCGATGTCGTCATCAGGCATGGGACCTGCAGCCACCGCTGACCATCCCAGCGGCTTGCTTCTACTACGGTGTGGCCGTTCAGGTTGGTCTGCGAGAACACCCAGAGGTCGGCAGGCGATGTCGCCGCGACGGCAATCGGCAAGTAGCCGGAGGGCAGAGCTTTCATCGCTCGCCACGTCTTGCCATTCCAGGACAGCACGAATCCGCGAGTGTGGTCGAATCCGATCGTCCATGCGTGCTTCGGCCCGAGCGCGGTGACTCCATCCATGATGGTGTTAGTCGCGAAATGCGTGTGGTAGACGGGCCGCCAGCTAGTCGACGGTGCTGTTGCCGCCCCTGCCGCGCCTGAACTGCTGACTACGGGCACCGAAAGTGCCAACGCCGCGATCGCACCAGCCGAGAACCATTTGACCATCATCAACTCCCGGCGGACGCCAGCCGACCTGCCCAATGGCAAACCATAATGCGCTTATCCCAAATATGTAAATATGCCGATTCTCCCCAGGGTCCACGATCCTCGGCGGCGCTGTTCTAGTGCACGGGGGCGCGCGGCGGGCGCCAGCGCTGCCAGCCGGGGTGCACGGGAAAGAGCCGCGACGGAGCCGGCGGCGCGGCTAGGAGTTGCTGCAGGGAGTGCAGCATGACGCCGTCCGGCACGGGCTCCCACCACGGCTCGCGGCTGAGCAGCCGGCCGAACAACTCGGCTTGCCGCATGCGGCGGCCGTTGGTGGCGGCCGGGCCGAGAACTAGCTCGGCCGGGGCCGGCTGGTCGGCTGGCTGCCAGCGAAGGTCGGCAGAAAGGCGCAGCCGGTCCGCATGATTCGGGAGTGCCGCGTGCGCGGTCAGGCAGTGGAACAGCAACACGTCGCCGGGCCCGTAGTCGGTGGTTGCCCAGCCGGGCTCATCAGCTCGCAGCAGCTTCGCGCCGAGCGGCGGGCCGAGGTGACTGCCCGGCAGCACGGCAAGGCCGCCGAGCGGCACAGGGATGTCCATCAGCGGCAGCCAGCTAGTCAGCATGTCCTGTACACCGGAAACAGCGAAGTCCTGGTGGATGTAGCGGCCCTTGGTGAGCCTTGACGACGAATCCGGATAGACGACACGCAGCACCTTGGCCGGATAGCTGAACGCGCCGGTGCCGAGGATGAGCCGGACGAGGCCGCGCAGCGACTGCAGGTAGGCCAGCCGGTTAAGCCCCCGGCTCGCCAGCGCTGCCCGGTAGGACGGATCGGCGAGCCCGTCCCTGACAGTGACGGCGCGCTGCGGACCGGCCGGGCGGCCTTGGGTGTCGGTCCAGCCGCCAAGGCTCAGCTCGGCCCGCACGCTGTCGTAGGCGGCGCGGACATCGGCGGGGCGGAGCAAACGGCGGAAGAACAAGTAGCCGTCGGATGCCAGGCGCTGCCGCAGCGCACCTTGATTCGCCTGAAGTGCGATGGAGTCGGCCAGTTCGCGCACGGCACATACGGTAACGCGGAGATGCGCTGCATCTGGCGCATTGGCGCTCGGTGAGCGGGCGTCGCCGGCTGCGGCACGAGGAAGCCGCTCCGCGGGCGGATCCAGCGTTCGGTACCGGCTCGCCTGACCGTGCTGGATCATGGGTCGGGTGAGCGGATCCGGCCGGGATGGCCTGTTTGACGCGCTGTTCGGGCGCGGCGGCGCCGGCACTGGTGACCTGGACTGGCTGCAAGCGCTGCTCGATGCCGAAGCCGCGCTGGCCAGGGCGGCGGAACGGGCTGGCCTCGCCGCGCCCGGCACTGGCGCCGCAGTCAGCTCCGCAGCCAGGGCAGAGCGGTTTGACATCGCCGAGATCGGACGGCAGGCGGCGCTCACCGGGAACCCGGTGCCCGCCCTGGTACGCGCGCTAACCGCGCTGCTGCCAGGCGACGCGAAAGCAGCCGTGCACGTAGGCGCGACTAGCCAGGACATCATCGACACCGCTGCCATGCTGCTGACCAAGCGGGCGATCGCTGCCATCTGCGCCGACCTGACGACCGCGGCGGACAAGGCCGCCGAGCTCGCCCGCGCGCATGCTGACACGGTGATGGCAGGCCGCACGCTGCTGCAGCAAGCCGTGCCGGTCACGTTCGGCCTGGTGGCGGCCGGCTGGCTCACTGGCATCGACGAGTCCAGGCGCGAGCTCGGCCGGGTCCGTGCCACCAGGCTGGCGATTCAGTACGGCGGCGCCGGCGGCACGCTTGCCTCGCTCGGCGCGAGCGGGCCGGCCGTCGCCGCGCTGCTCGCCGACGAGCTCGGACTGGCCGAGCCTGCGCTGCCGTGGCATACCGACCGGCTGCGGATCGTGCAGGCCGGCGCCGCGCTGGCTGGCGCGTGCGCGGCGCTCGGCAAGGTTGCCAGAGACGTGACGCTACTTGCGCAGACCGAAGTCGCCGAGCTTGCCGAGGGATCCGATGATCCTCGCCGAGGCGGATCCTCAGCCATGCCGCACAAGCGCAATCCGGTCGCGTCCGTGCTGGTTCTCGGCTGCGCCCGGCGCGCGCCCGGTTTGCTGGCAACCCTGACCGCCGCGGCCGAGCAGGAGCACCAGCGCGCGGCCGGGGCCTGGCATTCGGAATGGGAGACGCTGTCGGATCTGCTGCGGCTGACCGGATCGGCTGCTTCGTGGTCCGCCGCGCTGCTCACCGGGCTGCACGTAGACGCGGTCAGGATGGGTGCCAATCTGGACGCGTCCCGCGGCCTGATGATGGCTGAGCACGTAGCGGCAGAGCTGGCGCCTGCGGTAGGCCGGCTTGCAGCCCATGATCTGGTGGCCGCGGCCGCTGCGCGCGCCGCCGAGCACGGCACCGGGCTTGCCGAGGCGTTGCTCGCTGACGAGGATTCCGCTGCGGTACTGCGGGCCGCTGGTATCGGCGAGAGCGAGCTTGCCGTCGCGCTTGAGCCGGCTGGATACCTTGGCGCGACGGCCGAGTTCATTCGCCGCGCGCTCGCGCAGCACGACGCGGGCTCGGGCGCCGGGTAGGACGGCGGCGACAATGAGGACACCGGCCACGGGCGGGACACCGGCCAGGGGCGGGACAGGAAAGGAGCGGCGTCCGGTGAACGATGACGAGCGTGCGGCAGCGGGCATGCGCACGCGCCGCGAGGTGCTCGGAGATGATCACGTGGACCGGGCTGCGGCGAACACTTCCGACTTCACCGCAGCGTTCCAGGACTTCATTACCCGCTATGCCTGGGGCGAGCTATGGAACAGGCCTGGCCTGTCCCGGCCGGAGCGCAGCATGATCACCATCGCGATGCTGGCCGCACTCGGTCGCGACGAGGAGCTGGCGCTGCATGTCCGGGCCGCGTTGCGCAACGGCCTCGGCCCGGACGACATCTCCGAGGTCTTGCTTCAGGTGGCCGTTTACGCCGGGGTCCCGGCCGCTAACCGGGCGTTCGCGATTGCTGCCGCCACCATCGACAGTTATCCGTAGTACGCACAAGCGTTCAGATAGCGGCGGTTTCCCGATATCGTGTCCTTGAGGCGGACTTAAGGACGGGTAACACGTGGCGCAGATCGTGACGCTGGCTGAAGCGATTTCGGCCGCTATCCACGATGGCGACACCGTAGCGATGGAGGGCTTCACTCACCTGATCCCGCACGCTGCCGGGCACGAGGTGATCCGGCAGCAGCGGTGCGATCTGACCCTGATCAGGATGACCCCGGACATCATCTATGACCAGCTGATCGGCGCTGGCTGCGTGCGCAAGCTGATCTTCTCCTGGGCGGGCAATCCCGGTGTCGGGTCGCTGCACCGCTTCCGGGACGCCGTGCAGAACTCCTGGCCGCGACCGCTTGAACTTGAGGAGCACAGCCACGCCGGGATGGCGAACCGGTTTGCTGCGGGCGCGTCGGGCTTGCCGTTCGGCGTCCTGCGCGGCTATCGCGGCACCAGCCTCCCGGCGCATACCACCGGCGTCGCCGACATCACCTGCCCGTTCACTGGCGAAACCCTCACGGCGGTGAGCGCGCTTCGTCCCGACGTGGCGGTGATCCATGCCCAGCGGGCCGACAAGCAGGGGAACGTGCAGTACTGGGGCATCAGTGGCGTGCAGAAGGAGGCCGTGCTGGCCTCGAACCGGTCGGTCGTCACGGTCGAGGAGATCGTGGACTCACTTGATCCCCGCCCGGGCGCGGTCGTGCTGCCCTGGTGGGCTGTCGGTTACATCGCGGTCGTTCCCGGTGGCGCGCATCCGTCCTATGCGCTCGGCTACTCGGCCCGCGACAACGACTTCTACCTGGCCTGGGATGCGATCTCCAGAGACCGGCAGCGATTCGCTGACTGGCTGGATGAGCACGTCTACGGCCGCGCGGTACAAGCCGGCCAGGCTGCGGGCGAATGCTGACCTATACAGCGGACGAGATGATGACGGTGACCGCAGCACGGTCGCTGCGGGACGGGATGACCTGTTTCGTCGGTATCGGTCTGCCGAGCGAGGCGGCGAACCTGGCCCGAGCGACGCATGCCCCGAATCTCGTCCTGATCTACGAGTCGGGGACGATCGGCTCGAAGCCCGGTCAGGTGCCGCTCTCGATCGGAGACGGCATCCTCGCCGAGACAGCCGACTCAGTCGTCAGCGTGCCGGAGATCTTCAACTACTGGCTGCAGCCAGGACGCATCGACATCGGCTTCCTCGGCGCTGCCCAGCTCGACCGCTACGGCAACATCAACACCACCGTCATCGGGCCGAGCTACGACAAGCCCGCTGTCCGGCTCCCCGGCGCGGGCGGTGCGCCAGAGATCGCGGCCGCCTGCCGGGAGGTGGCAGTGGTGCTGCGGCAATCGCGGCGGACGTTCGCCGAGCGGGTCGACTTCGTCACCTCGGTCGGGTATGGCGACGGAGCGGGTTCACGCAGCCGGCTCGGCCTGGCTGGCGGCGGCCCGCGCCTGGTCATCACCGATCTCGGCGTGCTCCGCCCCGATCAGCAGACCTGCGAGCTCGTGCTGACCGGTATCTATGCTGGAGTTTCCGTCGCGCAGGTGCGGGACAGCACGGGCTGGGAACTCACGGTGTCAGCGGAGCTGACCGAGATACCACCGCCGACTGACGCTGAGCTGGCAGCGCTGCGCGGGCTGGCCGCCGTCCGAACTGCGAGCCCGTCACCGGTCGCTAGCACGCTGCCACAAACCTCGCCTGCGGCCGCTGCAGTCGGCGAGTGAGTCCGATCGGGTAGGAGCTTGTCTATGACCGTTAACGATCGGCGGGACGCCAGCGAGCTTGTGCTGCCGCGCTATGTCTCGGCGGCTGGCGTCCATCCGCCGCTTGACACGCCGGGCTACCAGTCGTCCCGGCTGCGTGCACCAGGCCAGCCGCTGGTGCCGCTGCCGCAAGGGCTGACCGAGATCACCGGGCCGCTGCTCGGGACAGAGCGGGTCACCGCCGCCGATGCGGACCTGACGGCCGGCCACGCCGGTGAGCCACTTGGCGAGCGGATCATCGTGACCGGCCGGGTGCTGGACTCCGACGGCCGCCCGGTACCTGACACCCTCATCGAGATCTGGCAGGCGAATGCCTCTGGCCGGTATGCGCACCACGTCGATGATCACCCTGCGCCGCTCGATCCGAACTTCACTGGCGGGGGACGCTGCGTTACCGACTCGCTTGGCCGGTACCGGTTCGTCACGATCAAGCCCGGTGCCTACCCGTGGCGGAACCACTTCAACGCCTGGCGGCCGGCTCACATCCACTTCTCGCTCTTCGGGCGGGCATTCACCCAGCGTCTCATCACCCAGATGTACTTCCCGGCGGACCCGCTGTTTGCCCTGGACCCGATATTCAACTCGATCCCCGACCCGCAGGCGCGGTCCCGGCTGGTCGCCGCGTTCGACATCGAGCTGACACAGCCCGACTGGGCGCTCGGTTACAACTGGGACATCGTGCTGCGGGGCCGGACCGCGACCGTGTTCGAGACGGATGAGTCATGAGTCACGACCGACATAACCACGGGGGACAGCTGAACCAGGGCCTCACGCCATCCCAGACTGTCGGGCCGTTCCTTGCCATCGGCCTGCCATGGGCCGACGGGCCGTTCGTGGTGCCGCCTGACACGCCTGGCTCGATCGTCATCAAGGGCCGGGTGGTGGACGGAGCCGGCCAGCCTGTCCCGGACGCGCTGGTGGAGACGTGGCAGGCCGACCCGGACGGACGCTTCGACCATCCCGACGACCCGCGCGGGCCGGCCCCGGCGGCCGCCAGCTTCCGCGGGTTCGGGAGGTCCGCCACTGATCCAGAGGGAAACTACCGCATCGTTACCTTCCGCCCGGGGGCCCTGCCCTGCCCTGGTGGCGGGACCGAGGCGCCTCACCTGGACGTTTCCGTATTCGCCCGGGGTTTGCTAGACCGGGTGGTGACCAGGATGTACTTTCCTGACCAGATTGACGCCAACGGTGCCGACCCGGTGCTGGCGTCAATCGCGGACCCGGTACGGAAAGCTACCCTGATCGCCATCGACGAGGCTGACGGCCGGTTCAGGTTCGACATCCGGCTGCAGGGGGACGGCGAGACCGTCTTCTTCGACGTCTGATGTCTGATCCGGTACCGCTTGCGCTTGCCGCGCCGGTGGCAGCCCGGCCGGGCGCGCCGGTGCTAGTTCTCGGCAACTCCCTCGGCACCAGCGCCGAAGTGTGGGACCGGCAGGTGCCTGTACTGAGCGAGAACTTCACCCTGGTGCGATATGAGCTGCCCGGTCACGGCGGCTCTGATGCCCGCCCCGGCCCGTACACGATCGGCGAGCTAGGCGCCGGGGTGCTCGCGCTGCTTGACGCACTGGGCGTGGAGCGCGCCGCGTACTGCGGGATCTCGCTCGGCGGCATGATCGGGATGTGGCTGGCAGCGAACGCTCCACGCCGCATCGCCGCGCTCGGCCTGGTGTGCACCGCAGCGCACCTGCCGCCGGCCAGTGACTGGCGGGAGCGCGCCGGGCGGGTTAGGTCGGCTGGCATGGCTTCGATCTCGGCCGCGGTGATCAGCCGCTGGTTCACCCCGGACTTTGCCGCACTCGCGCCGGCCGTCGTCGCGGGGTTCCGCGCGGGGCTTGAGCGGACCGATCCGGACGGGTACGCAGGCTGCTGCGAGGCGATCGCGGACATGGATTTGCGCCCGGACTTGCCTGCCATCACCGCGCCGACACTGGTGATCGCTGGCGCTGATGATCCGGCAACGCCGCCTGAGTACGGCGCCGCCATTGCCAGCGGTATTGACGGCGCGCGACTTGAGGTGATCCCCGCCGCGGCGCACCTGGCCGGCGTGTCGGCACCAGATCCGGTCACTGCCGCGCTCAGCGACCACTTGCTTACCGTGGCCGTGTCTGACGCGACCTGGCGAGACGGGCGCTAGCATGCGCACTAATGACAACTTCCGGGCGCAGAGCGAACACCTCAGGCGCAGGCAACCCGGCTGCTGGCGGTGACGTGGCCTCAAACGACGCCAGCGAGCATGGGGCCGAGCCGTACGCTGCCGCGCCGAGCGGCCGTGACAGCGACTTCGTCCAGTCGCTGGACCGAGGGCTCGCCGTAATCAGGGCCTTCGGACCGGGCCGGGAGCGGCTGAGCCTGAGCGACGTGGCCAGGGAAACTGGTCTGACCAGAGCCGCCGCCCGGCGCTTCCTGCTGACGCTGGTCAAGCTCGGCTATGTCCGCAGCGACGGGCGGGAGTTCTCGCTGCGCCCGCTCGTGCTCGAACTCGGCTATGCCTACCTCTCCGGCCTGGCGATGCCCGAGATAGCGTCGCCGCACCTGGAGGAACTCGTCGCCCGGGTGCGAGAGTCCTCGTCGATCTCGGTGCTGGACGGCCACCAGATCGTCTACGTCGCCCGAGTACCGACAAAACGCATCATGACGGTGGCAATCTCGGTCGGCGCCCGCTTCCCGGCGTACGCGACTTCGATGGGCCGGGTGCTGCTGGCCGGGATGAGCCCGGAGGACCTTGACAAGTACCTCAGCGAAGCCGATTTCGAAGCATTTACGGCGCGGACCGTCACTGATCCGGACCGGCTGCGGGAAATAGTCCGCGAGGTCGACCGGCAGGGCTACGCGATCGTCGATCAGGAACTGGAGGAGGGGCTGCGCGCGATCGCGGCGCCCATCCATGGCGCCCGCAACGCGGTTATCGCGGCGATCAACTTGTCCGCCCATGCCAGCCGGGTCAGCCTGGCCGCGATGCGAGCGGTCCTGCTGCCGGCGTTGCTGGAGACGGCTAGCCGGATCGAAGCGGATCTGCGCTCGCAGGGCGTCAGCTAATCTCCACCGCTGGTTGCCTGGTCGCGGTCAGCTTCGGTCATCAACTGCTCCAGCCAGGCCTGGCTCGCCCGCGCGACTCGCGGCGGGACTCCGAGTTCGTCCAGCAGGTCACCGGCAGCCTTCATCTCGTCCATCCGCCGGCGTGCATGCTGGATGCTGCCGCGCTCAAGCCGGTCCACGGTCGCGGCGGAGGCGTCCTCGAGTACATGCCCGATGTCAGTTCGGAGCCAGTCTTCGCAACCCGCGGCGCGGCCAGCCCGTAGTGCTTCGGTGACGGCAGCGGCCAGCCCCTTGTAAAAGACGCTTCGGACGAGCTTGCGGGTGGCGGCCGTGCCGGGCGGGCCAGGAAGGGTCGTGACAGCGGCTCCCAGCGGCCGGAGTATGCGAGCGTAGTCGTCAGCGGCGGGCCCGCTGGCCAGCATCGGCGTACGCAGGCCGAGACCTGGCACCGGTGCCATGAGCGCGACGTCGGCGAAGGCAACGCCCGCCTGCGCGGCGGTCGTCGCCAGCGCAGCCTTGAGCCCGGCTGAGCCGGTATTCAGGTCAGCGTAGATAGCACCGGCGTCGATGCCGGACAGCGACAGCCGGAGCGCCGGGGCCGCTTCGTGCGCGCTGGTCAGGGACATGATGAGCCGTGCTCCGCGGGCGGCGCTGGCGTCGCTGGAGAACGCGCGAATGGCAGCGGGAGCCGGCACCTGGGGGTCGAAGCCGTGCACGATAGCCCCGGCGCGGGCGAGGTCGGTCGCAATCAGCGAGCCGGCCTCCCCGAGGCCTAGCACTGCTATGACAGGTGCCGCGGACGCAGTCATTGTCCGCGCTGCGTCGCCGCGGCCGAGAGAGCACGGAACGCCTCGATAACGCTCTGCAAGTGATGGTGCATAGCTCCTTCGGCTTCCTCGGGCCTGCGCGCGGTGATCGCCGCGACGATCGCCTCGTGCTGAGGCAGCGACACACCCGGCCGTCCCGGTACGAGCGAGAGCGAGAACTGGTGCCGGACGGTCTGGTCGCGCAACTGGCGGAGCAAGCGGGCGGCAGTCTCGTGAGCAGCGATGTCCCGGATCGCCGCGTGCAGCCGGGCGTTCAGCTCGCTGTAGGTCAGCAGTTCTGATCTCGCCACTGCCGTGCGCATCTGCCTGACCACAGCGCGCAGCATGGCCACCTCAGTCTTGGTCGCTCGCTCCGCGGCACGTGCGGCCAGCATGCCCTCGAGAAGGATGCGGACTTCGGTGATCTCGATAGCCTCGGCCAGGGACACCTCGCGCACCCGCGCGCCTCGATTGTGCTGGAACTCGACCAGGCCCTGGGCCGACAGTTCCTGCAGGGCTGCGCGGAGAATGAATCTCGACGTGCCGAACCGCTCGCACAGGTCGATCTCGACAAGGCGCTGCTTCGGCGCGTACTCCCCGGCGAGGATCGCCGCGCGGAGTGCTTCGGTAACCGCCGACTTAGAGTCCTCGGGCACAGCAGGCTCCTGCTCACGCTACCGGCGGCGTGCCGTGAGTGTGGAACGAAGAGATCGTGGCCAGGCCCCACGCCTGCCCCTTGGCGCGCTCGGCCTCAGTCCAGGTGAGGGGCTCCCAGTCAGGCGCGAAAATCAGTCTCGCGCACGGGTTGCAGAGTTCGATGCGGTTCCCGCCCGGCTCGTAGACGTACAGGAAGAATGTCTGCTGGATAGCGTGCTTGTGCGGCCCGGTCTCGATGAATACCTGCTTGTCGAGGCAGATGTCCGCGGCGCGAAGCACATCTTCCCTGGTGTCGGTTGCAAAGGCGATGTGGTGCAGCCGCCCGTTCGCGCCAGTCCAGTCGTTGGTATAGACGAGGTCGTAGGACTTCTGCGCGAAGTGGGTCCACTGGGCGGAGACCGTGCCGTCGTCAAGCATGATCTGCTCGGTCACTCGCCCGCCCAGCGCGGAGCAGATAAAGCTGCCGTTCGGCTCGCTCTGCGCGGCCAGGAAGTTCACGTGGTCAAGGCGGCGTACGCAAACACCGCGCGCCGGGTAAGCCTGGGCTTGATTCTTCAGGGCGGGCTTCAGATCACCGGCAGGCTGGTACCGTTCGGTCTCCCAGTAGAGCTCGAACTCATGACCGTCCGGGTCGCGGAACACGTAGGCGGGCCCGATCCCCGCGTCACCGTCTCGCCAGCCCACCCCGAGCCCGCGCGCGTCGATCGCGGCCACCCGGCGCCGGAGCGCCTCGGCGCTTGCCGCGCGGAGCCCGGTACGCCCGATGCCCGAGGTTGCCGCCGCGGTCAGCTTGAGGCTGTGGTGCTCGTAGTCGTCCCAGGTGCGCAGGTACACCGAGTCGCCGCTGGTGCCGTTCTGGGTGAGACCGAGCACCTCGGTGAAGAACCACAGGCTCTTGTCCGGTTCCGGGGTCAGGAGCTCAGCGTGCCCGAGGTGGGCTATCTCGTGCAGCAACGCTGCCATCAGTGCTCCGGTCCTGCCGTGGCCGCCGGAGCAGCCGGATAGACGGTTCCGTCGAACAGCTTGCGCGCGGTCCTGACAACGCCTGCCCAACGCACCAGCGGCGGCTGGCATGAGGTGTCCAACCCGACATCAACGAGCAGGTGACCGCTCGGGTGCTCGACGTCGATTGGCCGTTGTGGATCGCCCAGGTCCGCAAGTTCTGCTCCGGCTGCACCGGGAAGCAGCAGTGCTGTGGCGGCGCTGACTGCTCCGAGAACACCGATTGCGGTGTGCGGGCGAAGGGGGATGAACGTGCGCGTGCAGATTGTGCCACCATCTTTGGGCCGGCTCACCAGCGTTGTCTTTGGCACCGACGTGCTGCTGACATCTCCGAGCCCCATGAGCTGGCCGGCCGCGAGTCGCAGCGACTGCACGCGAGCCGCGAGCCCGGCGTCGCCGGCCAGGTCAGCGTGCGATTCGTACCCGGTGATCCCTAGGTCGCTCGCTCGGGCCACGACTACCGGCATCCCGTTGTCGATGCACGTGACCTCGACATCGCCGATCACGTCACAAATGCGTCCGGTTGGCAGCAGGTGACCCGTTGCCGAGCCCGCGGTGCCGGCGAATCGCAGCCTGATCGGTGCCGCCGTGCCCGGAACTCCGGCGATCGCGGTTGTCCCTGCGTAATCAGGAACGCCTCCGGGAGTTGCAAACCTCGCGGTGACTACGCTGCCAGAGTTCAGCATCCGGATGCGCGTCGTCGTCGACTCGGCGTCAGGCTCGACGAGCCCGCGCTCGACGGCGAACGGGCCTACTCCAGCCAGGATGTTGCCGCAATTCTGCTGGTCGGTGACCGTCGCATCCTCGACGCCGAGCTGCAGGAAGAGGTAATCGATATCGGCGTCGTCGTGCTGTGACACGGATATGACGGCAACCTTCGACGTGAGCGGATGGGCACCGCCAAGCCCGTCGATCTGCAGCGGGTGACCGCTTCCCATGATCCGCAGTAGCAGCGCGTCCCGCCGCGCAGGCTGCGGCGGCAAGTCGGAGGCGAGGAAGTAAAGGCCCTTCGAGGTGCCGCCGCGCATCATCATGCAGCGAATGCCCGGCGGGCCGGCTGGCTGGTCGCGGACTGACTCAGCGAGGTCATGTGCCGGATCCGCGGTTCTCACTGCGCACCCCCTGACTGCAGCCGCGCGTAGGCGTCATAGTCGAGGTACTCCACCCCCAGCTGAGACAGCACATCCCGCAGGCCGTAGCGGTCAAGGCTCAGCTGGCCGTCGCGGAATGCGGCGCGGGCCGCACTCTCCTTCTCGGCGCGAGCGCGGGCTGCCGAGACGGCCTGGCTGACTTGCGCTCGGGGGACGACCTGAACGCCGTCGTCATTCGCGATCACGGCGTCGCCGGGGGCAATGTGCTGGCCGTTGATGCTGATGGGCACGTTGACTGCGCCTGCCGTTGCCTTGACCGTCCCCTGAGCCGAGACAGCCGAGCAGAACACCGGGAAGTCCATCGCATGGAGCTCGGCGACGTCGCGCACGCCGCCGGTCGTCACAAGCCCGCGCACGCCGCGCCGCTGCAAAGCGGTAGCCAGCAGTTCGCCGAATGCTCCGTCGCTGCTTCCGGACGTGGTGGTCACGACAAGAATGTCGCCGGGCTGGCAGTGTTCTACAGCGGCGTGAATCATGAGGTTGTCGCCTGGCCAGCAGACGACGGTCACGGCCGTGCCGCCGATTCTTGATCCCGGGTAGACAGGCCGGATGGCCGGCCCGAGGTACCCGGTGCGGCCAATGGCCTCATGTACTATCGCGACGCCGAACTCCGCTAGCAGGCCGACCTCAGCGTGGTCCGCCCGCGGGCAGCCGGTGACGACGACGTTCATCCTGTCAGCATCCCGACGACTTGCGGATACAACCGCATGTATGCCTCGGCCATGGTCGAGTGGGTGAGGCCCAGATTGGGACCGGCGTTGCGCCGGAGCTGGACACCGCGCCGCTTCGCGAGGTCGGTGTAGTAGTCCCACATGTGCTGCTGCGCCTTGAGGCACTCCATGGCCTTGCGCTTCACGCTGAAGACTGGCGTGATGTCGAGCAGCACCTGAGGCTTGAACTCACACTGCTCGGGCTGGTGCGGCTCGAACAGGTACACCGGTGGCGCGCCGAGCGGCTCGCCTGGCGCGTCATAGCCCGCGGCCTGGGCGAATACTCGCGCCTTCAAGGCCATCCTGGCGGCCGCCGGATGGTCAGGGTTATACGGGTCGGCGAGCGGGTGCGTGAGCACGACTGCGGGCTTAACCCGGCGGTAGCAGCGCACGATCAGGTCGGTGAGTTCGTCTGACTCGGGCAGCGGGTAATCGCCCGCGTCCGCGAACTCGATCGCGGCCCCCAGCACTTCCGCGGCCTCGCTAGCTTCCGCCCGCCGGATTGCCTTAATCTCCGCCAGCTGCTTGCCCTCGCGCCAGGCGCTCGCCGACTCGCCGCGCTCGCCATAGCTAAGGCACAACACGGTCACGTCGCAACCACGGGAGGAAGCCAGCGCGATGGCACCACCCGCACGCCACACAAAGTCGCCGGCGTGTGCGCTTACTACCAGGAATGGACCACCCGGTCCATCGTCAGTCGCGCTCATCTGGTTCCCTTCCGGGCTGGCCGCTTCGGGCCAGAGGCTAACCAAGTGCCAGCGATATTGTCAACGATCTGGTCGCCTCGTCCCGGTCGGCGCCGTTAGGTGCTTCGGCCCGCGACCGGGCATTGAGCCGCCCGCCAGCGCAAAATAGGCGGCAAAATTGTTGACACTATTGGAACGGGGCGTCTACCTTCTCGGCAAGACAGGCCGCATCTCGATATACGGCCGAGAGCGGGGCGCGCCACTCCGTGATCGGCGCCGATATTCGTGGTCGGCTCCGCTTGCCGCATGTGCGCCGCGGTCTCCGCTGCGCCATTTTTGACCCGTTGACAGTGATCCGCGAGGCTGGTTAAGTTTCTACATTGCGCATAACCGTACGCCAAGCGAACACTGCTCGAGTCCGCTACCGCAGTGCAGGACGTAGACGTAAGCACTCACCGGAGGCGGGCGTCGCACGTCGGCGTCGCGCGGGCGCTCACGTCGAGGAGACGGAATGGGAACCGCAGGAAGCGACCGGCGTAGCCAACCCGAGCAACTCCAGGCCCCCGGATTCTTCCTGCTGCAGGGACTGGCCTGCGCGTGCTTGCGGCAGGTGCGGTCCCGACTCTGCGACACGACCTCACAAGGAGATCGATGACAGATGGTTGATCAGAGTGGGCAATCCGGCGGCATCAGCCTGTCCGGCAGCATTAGCCGGCGTGGCCTGCTGCGCGCGGCTGGCGCTGGCGCAGCAATCATAGGGACAAGCGGGCTGCTCGAGGCGTGCGGCTCCGCCATTAAGGGCGCCGGCTCGGGCAGCACTAAGGCCATCACGATCGGCTGGATCCACCCGCTGACTGGTGACCTGGCCGGGTTCGGTGCTGCCGACAACTGGGTGACCTCCAAGATCAAGCAGACCAGCCCGTACAAGAACGGCTTCAAGATCGGCGGCAAGACCTATCCGGTCACGATCAAGTCCTACGACACGCAGTCCAGCGACACGAGGGCCGGCGACCTGGCACACCAGGCGATCCTGACCGACGGCGTAGACCTGCTGTTCGCGTCCTCGACGCCGGAGACCGTCAACGCGGTCGCCAGTACGGCCGAGACGCTCGGAACACCGCTGATCTGCGCGAACTGCCCGTGGGAGTCGTGGTACCTCAACTTGTTCCCGAAGGGAAACCCGCAGCACGCTACCGAGAAGGCCAAGTACGTCATCTTGTATTTCCTGGGTGCTGAGCACCTGGCCAAGTGCTTCATCCCGATGTGGAACCGGATACACGACCAGCTTCACACGGACAAAGTTGTGGCCGCCGCGTTCCCGAACGACTCCGACGGCAACGCGTTCCGTGCCGTGTTCCCGCCGATCGTGACCGGCGCGGGCTACAA
>Ga0335075_10002604_pt1 | contig 28856 bp, 30 predicted proteins | sample Lox_Sample_24_FD_206723 | JGI IMG/M metagenome (GOLD analysis project Ga0335075, IMG submission 206723) | Soil microbial communities from Loxahatchee National Wildlife Refuge, Florida, United States - Lox_Sample_2.4 | ecosystem: Environmental > Terrestrial > Soil > Wetlands | place: USA...
CTATATCGAAGAAGACGGCAGCGAAGAGACCGTTTCCGTCACCGGCGGGCACTGCAAGCTGCAATGGAAGCCGGATTTTGGCATGCGCTGGGCCGCGCTCGGCGTCGATTTCGAGATGTTCGGCAAGGACCATCAGCCCAATCAGGGCCTGTACGATCGCATCTGCCAGATCGCCGGCGGCGAGCCGCCCGAGCATTTCGTCTTCGAGTTGTTCCTGGACGAGAACGGCCAGAAGATCTCGAAGTCGAAAGGCAACGGGCTCACCATCGACGAGTGGTTGACCTACGGACCGGAAGAGTCGATCGCGCTGTTCATGTTCCAGAAGCCGCGCACGGCGAAGAAACTCTATTTTGACCAGATTCCGAAGGCGGTGGACGACTACATCGCCCTGCTCGCGCAATATCGGGAGACCAACGATCCCGCGGTGCGGATCGAGAACCCCGTCTATCATATCCACAACGGCAATCCGCCGGATGAAATCTATCCGGTGAGCTTCGCGCTGCTGCTCACGCTGGTGAGCGCGTCGAACGCGAACGACCGCAATCTGCTGTGGGGTTTCATCCGCGCCTATGCGCCGGAAGCGCATCCGGACCGCAATCCCGGTCTCGATCGTCTCGTCGGTTACGCCTTGCGCTACTACGAAGATTTCGTGAAGCCGACGAAGCAGTATCGTGCACCGACCGACAAGGAACGTGCCGCGCTCAACGAGCTCGCCGATGAACTCGACAAGCTCGGCGACGAACGCGATTCCGAGAAGGTGCAGTTCGAGATCTACGAGATTGGCAAGCGCCACACGTTCGAACCGCTGCGCGACTGGTTCAAGGCGATCTACGAGGTCGTGCTCGGCCAGACGCAGGGCCCGCGCTTCGGATCGTTCGCGGCGCTCTACGGCTGCAGGCAAACCGCTGCGATGATCCGCAAGGCGCTCAGCGCCTCTTCGTGATTTGCGCTAGAGCTTCGGGCCGTCCGTCGGCATCGTTCCGTAAAACTCGCCCATGCGCTTGGTCAGCGCGCGTATGAGTTTGCGTTCCGCGTCGCTCAGGAACGGGCTCCAGACGTCGAAGATGAGGACGGCGCGGGCCTCGTCGCCGTCGTTCCAGGCTTCGTGATCGATGGTGTCGTCGAAGACGAAGGCTTTGCCGGCTTCCCATTCCCGATACTGGCCGCCGACGCGGAATCTGCATTGGGGCGGAACGACCAGGGCCAGATGCACGAACAGGCGCGTGTTCACCTGACCGGTATGCGGGGGGATATGCGTCTTGGCATCCAGAATGGAAAACAGCGCCGTCGGTCCGTTTCCGGTTACGTCCCATCGCGGACAGGCATTGATCGCGGCAAGAGTTTTCGGGCAACGCGCGATGTGTTCGTCGAACACCTTGCCTTCCTGCGAGAGAATGTAGACGCCCCAACGCTTCGAGTGGTTGAGTTCGCGCCACTTCTCCATCGCCAATCCCGGCTGATCGGCGACATAGGGATCCAGAACCTGCTGACCGTCCGAGAGCACATCCAGGAGCTCTCCCCGGATGTCGTCGGCCGCGGCCTCAAGCTCTTCGATCCACGGAAAATAATGCCGGCTATAGAACTCGATCGTGGGCAGTTCGGGATAGAGCATGAAGGTCGGCTGCTGACGGTAGATGCGCCGCTTTTGCAGGAGCGTATCGATGCATTGATCGAATCTCTGGAGCGGCTCGTCGGGATAGAGCTTGCGCAGGTCCGTCAGGCCCTCTTCGATATAGGCTTCGAGCGCGCGATTGTTCGCGTCCACGATGTCCTGGGCCCGCTTCAGTTCCGGAACCATCCACGGCGGCACAAGCGCGCCTTGCGGGACCATCTGCAACACGCCGCGATACGTTATCGCCGCCGCGGGCGAATTGCCCTGAAGCACTTCCAATGCGGCTTTGGAAAGCAAGGAGCGTATGTGTTGCTCCATGCCCGGAGGCATGTTCGGTCGAGGGTCCATGATTATCGTGCTTGGTGACGCGAAAAGGAGGATAGCGACGAAATCGCCGCAATATCCACCGAAAAGTGCCCGGAAATCACGGGGATGTGACGTCCCGGCAACTACTGGCTCGCCCAGATGATGCGATGGATGAAGACGATCTCGTTCAGCGCGAAGGCGCGGTCTTCATGCGCGGGGTTCAGCGATTTCAGTTCGATGCGCTGCGCCGTCATGCGATGCAGCAGCTTCGCCATGACTTCGCCCTCTTGCGTCTTGACGACCACGCGGTCGCCGCGGCGCACATTGGTGGACGGCGACACCACGATCCTGTCGCCGTCGCGATAGACCGGCTGCATGGAATCGCCGGTCACTTCCAGCGCATAGGCGTGTTCGTCGGCGAGTTCGGGAAAAGCAATCTCTTCCCAGCCATTGCCGGCGGGAAATCCAGCGTCGTCGAAATAGCCGCGCGATCCCGCCTGCGCCATGCCGATCAGCGGCACCATGCGCGTGCGCGACGCGACACCTTCAACCATCACGACGAACTCATCGAGGCTCGCGCCCGTCGCGGCGAGCACCTTCGAGATGCTTTCGGTCGACGGCCAGCGCAGCTTTCCCGTGGCGTCGCCGCGCTTGCTCTTGTTAAAAGTAGTGGGGTCCAGACCGGCGAGTTTTGCCAGTCCCGAGGGCGACAGGTTGTAACGCGCGGCGAGCGCGTCGATGGCCGTCCAGATTTGTTTGTGCGTCAGCATCGGGATAAGAAACTGATCCGATTTTGCGGGAATAATTCCTAGAATAAGTTAAAGAACAGGTCCAGAGGAAAGTTGATGATCGACCTGGCCGCGCGCGCCCTGAGGCTCCTTCCGGCGGAGCCTGCCCATCGCGCAACCATCCGGCTTGCCTCGGTTTTTGGACCCCTGATCCCTGCTGCGCCGGCCGACGATCCGCGGCTGGCTGTGGAGGCCTTCGGCCTCAGTTTTCCCAACCCCATCGGTCTGGCAGCCGGGTTCGACAAGGATGCCGAGGTGCCGGATGCGATGCTGCGATTCGGTTTCGGCTTCGTCGAATGCGGCACGATCACGCCGCGGCCTCAGTCGGGCAACCCGAAGCCGCGGCTCTTCCGTCTCCGTGAAGACCGCGCCGTCATCAACCGCATGGGCTTCAACAATGGCGGGACGGACATCGCCGCACGGCGTCTCGCGAAGCGCAAGCGCAACGGCATCGTCGGCATCAACATCGGCGCGAACAAGGACAGCGAAGACCGCATCGCCGATTATGCGCGCGGCTTCGAACGCCTGGCGCAATTCGCAAGTTATGTCACCGTCAACGTCTCGTCGCCGAATACGCCGGGGCTGCGGGGATTGCAGAACCGCGACGAGTTGCAGCGTCTTCTCACGACACTGAGCGATGCGCGCGCGAAGAGCGGATTGCGCGTTCCGCTGCTTCTCAAGATCGCGCCTGATCTCGATGCGCAGGCGATGGATGACATCGCGCAGGTGCTTCTGGAATCCGGCATCGAGGGCCTGATCGTCTCCAACACGACGATTGCGCGCCCGCCTTCGCTAAAAAGCGCGAATGCGAAGGAGACTGGCGGATTGTCCGGCGCGCCACTGTTCGAACCCTCCACGAAGGTTCTGGAGGGAATGCACCGTCGTGTCGGCGCGCGCGTCGCGCTTGTGGGCGTGGGCGGTGTGGCGAGCGGCGTTGACGCCTATGCGAAGATCCGCGCCGGCGCGCGCCTGGTGCAGCTCTACACCGCGCTTGCCTATGAGGGCCCCGGTCTGGTCGCGCGCATCAAGCGGGAACTTGTCGAATGCCTCGCGCGCGACGGCTTTGCGCATGTCGGCGATGCTGTGGGCGTCGACGCGCGCTAGCCGTTAAACATACATGGTAAATGCCGCCGCAGGGTCTCGCTGCGCCGGAGTTTTGCGGTATGCTCCGCCGTCATTTTGAAATCCGGGGGGAATTTCATGAGCGAAGATCTGGGCAAGCTGGTCCTGCGCATTACGCTGGGCGGGCTCCTTCTGTTTCACGGCATGCACAAGCTTCTGAACGGCATCGCGCCGATCAAGGCGATGGTCACGGTGCACGGCGTTCCCGAAGCCGCGGCCTATGGCGTCTATCTCGGCGAGATCGTCGGGCCGCTGATGGTTCTGCTCGGCATATTTGCGCGTATCGGCGGCGCGCTGATCGCCGTGAACATGCTCGTGGCCGTTTTCCTCGCGGGCATGGCGCAGGCGATGACCTTCAACGCGATGGGCGGTTACGCGCTCGAGCTTGAAGCGCTCTACTTCTGGAGCGCGGTGGCCGTCATGCTGCTCGGCGCCGGTCGCTTCAGCATCGCCGGCGGGCGCTGGAACTAGCCAAGAAGGAAATGGCCGCGAAAGCTGGCGACGGGCTTGGCGGGATCTTCCTGCCACATCTCGGCGCGCGCGCTGACGACACGGCGGCCCTGCCGCGCGAGCCATGCGCGCGCGTGGCTCTCGACGGCCTTTCCGCTGCGCAGGTAATCGATGGTGATGTCGACCGGCTTCGGCAGTTTCGCGGAGCCGGTCTCCCAGATCGTCTGCACGATGGCGGCCGTCTCGAGCAGTGAGCCGACGACGCCGCCATGCAGCGCAGGCAGGATCGGATTGCCGATCAGCTTCGGATCGAACGGCATGTCGAGGATCAGTGCATCCCCTTCCGCGCGTGCTGCGAGGCCAAGCCATGCGCAATAGGGCACGGTACGCAGGATCGCGTTCGGATCGGATTTGCCGCCGGCGTTCAGCAGAGCCATCAGCGCGCCTCCGCGGCGGCGAACCGCATCAGCATGAAGGTGCCGGTCGCGATCGCGATCGGTTCGTCGATGGACGTTTGATAGGCGCGGGCGCGCGCAAACGCGATCTCGCGCGTCACTTTCAGGCATTCGGATTCGATCAGGATGTCTTCGCGCGGCGTCGCGGGCTTCATGTAGTCGATGCGAAGATCGAGCGTCGCCATGCCCATCGGCGTGTCGAGCGCAGAGCCAATCGCCATGCCGCAGGCCTGATCCAGCATCGCAGTGATCACGCCGCCATGCACGACGCCGGTCTCGGGATTGCCGACGAGCTTCTCGGAATAGGGCAGGCGCAGCCGGCCGATGCCCTTGTCGAACTTCAGAAGCTCACCGCCGAGCGCGACGAGAAACGCCGTCTTGCCCATGCCCTGGGCCATGGCCTGCCGCCAGAATTCCGCCGGTTCACTCATGCGCCGGTGATAGCGGGAAGGTGCGCAGAGTCAAAACTCGGCAATGCGAATTTGCATAAGGCTATAGCCCGGGATGGCCTTGAACCCTCTCCTGCGCTCCCCATTTCAAGCGGCCAGCCGGGCCGCTTTGGGAGAGAGCGAGAAAGCGGGATGGAGAAAGTGGTGCACAAAAACGTGCCAAAAATAAAAACGAATACCGAGTGTAGAATTCAAAGCCGAAAACTGTTGAGAACGCGATTTCAATTCTCAAGCGCCGGTAGACACTGAGAAATACCATACCAGATGTGGACGCCGCTGGCGCCGGTTTCGATATCCGCAAAAAATTGACGGTTCGTCACGGATCGTTAGAGTCCGTGCCATGGAAACCGCCGTCATCAATCCCATTCCCGCCAGCACGCCACAGGGCAAACGCGAACAGACCAAGGCCCAGAACCGCCAGATGATCCTGGAGGCTGCCCGAGGGGTATTCGCCGACATGGGCTATGGCGCGGCAACCGTCCGCGACATCATCCGCGCCACGCCGCTCGCCTCGGGCACGTTCTACAACTACTTCAAGTCGAAGGAAGAGATCTATCAGGCGATCCGCGACGAGGCGGCGCTCTCCATCCGCCCGCAATTGCGCGAGGAACGCCAGAAGGCCGCGACGATCGAGGAATTCATTTCCGCCACCTTCCGCACCTTCTTCGAAGTCGTGACCCGCGACGAGATGAACTTCCGCACCATCCGTCACAGCGCCGATGTCTCGCGCATGCGCGTCGATACACCGGAAGTGATTGCTGGCTTCGACGAACTCCGCGAGGACATCGAGACCGCGATCGCCAAGGGCGTCTTCCCGCCGATCGACGCGGACTATCTCATGGCCGCGATCGTCGGCGTGGCCTTCGAGATCATGGAGCACATCCTGCGCCGCGAGAACCGCGATCCGAAAGCGGCAGCGGAGTTCGCCACCGCACTTCTGCTCGGCGGCATCCGCGCGCTGCCGCATGTCGAGGCCGCGCCCAAGTCGGACGCTGCATGAAGGCGCTTGTGTGCCGCGAACTCGCGGACGACATCGGAACGCTTCGAATAGAGAACATCGAACTGCCGCCGGTTGGCGCGGGGCAGGTGCGCGTGCGCCTTCGCGCCGCTGCCGTGAACTTCCCCGATATCCTCACCATTCAGGGCAAGTACCAGCACAAACCGGAGATTCCCTGCGTGCCCGGCACCGAGGGCGCCGGCGACGTGATCGCGGTTGGTGATGGCGTGGCGAATGTGAAGGCCGGTGACCGCGTGATCGTTGGCGGCCTCGGATGCTTCGCCGAGGAGACGCAGATCGCGGCGACTGCGGTCAGGCGCATTCCCGATCATGTGGACTACGCAACCGCAGCCGGCTTCACCGCCGCCTATCTCACCGCCTATGTCGGATTGGTGCGTCGCGCACAGATCGCGGAGGGCGAGTGGCTGTTGGTTCATGGTGCGGCCGGCGGTGTTGGTCTGGCCGCCGTCGACCTCGGCAAGGCGCTTGGCGCGTGTGTGATTGCGACGGCGTCGACGGACGAAAAGCGCGCATTCCTCAAGAGCTATGGCGCGGATCATGTGTTGCCGTCGTCGGGTTTTCGCGAAGCGGTGAAGACGCTGACCGGGGGCGCGGGCGCCGACGTGATCTACGATCCTGTCGGAGGCGATGTGTTCGACGAATCCGCGCGCTGCATCGCTTTCGACGGGCGCCTGCTCGTCGTCGGCTTCACCAGCGGCCGCATTCCCACGGTGTCGGTGAATATCCCGCTGATCAAGGGTTTCTCCGTCATGGGCATGCGCGCCGGCGAATATGGCCGCAAATTCCCGCAGAAGGGACGAGAGAACATCGCCGCGCTCGATACGATGCTCGCGGACGGAAAGCTCCATCCGCATGTCTGCGCGCGCTTCCCGCTCATGCAAGTCATCGATGCGATGCGGATGCTTCAAGACCGCAAGGCGATCGGAAAAGTGATCGTGGAACCCTAAATCGGGCAAGTGTCGTGGAAGCGTGTGAGGTCGACGACGCGCTGGCCTTTCGGCGACAGCGAGAGCACATCGACGAACCGCTGGTCGCGGCGGATGTCGTCAGGGCTGTAGGAATAGCGGGCATAGATGGTCTCGGCCATCGTCGCGTCGGCGCCGGAGAGCAGGGCGATGATCTCCATCTGCTTGTCGAACATCTCTTCCTCCGAGATGCCATGCAGCGGGCTGGTTTCGTCTATCACATGCATGATCGTCCACGACAGTGCGAACAGCGCCGTGCGCGCACGTACGAGCTTGAGTTCCTCGAAGCGGCGGAAGATTGCCCCTTCCTTCGTCTGGTGCTGGCGCGCCAGCGTCACGCTGATGCCCGCATCGAGAACCTGATTGCCGCGCTGATTGGCAGCGCGGAACATGAGCGTCGGGACGCCGTCGAACGGCGTGATGACCGCGACCCTTGAGAACACGACGCGCGCGAACGGCCGCGAGAAGCGCGCGAAGATCATGCCGGTGAAAAGCGCGAGCACGATGTATCCGGTGAATGCCTCGACAATGACGAGGATGTTCACGTAGTTCGATTTCGGCACCATCACGCTGTAGTTGATCGAGCCGATCGTCTGCGCGCTGAAGATGAAAGCGTCCCAGAAACTGCCCGGCCGCGCATGCTCGATGCCGCCGCGATCCATCACATAGGCGAAGGCGAAGAGGGCGTTCACAGCAACGAAAACGCCGGCCAGCCCGACAAAGAACAGCCACCACGGCGCGCGCAGGACCGCGTGGTAAAGGTCGGTGTAGCGCGAGAAGTCCTGGCCTTTGACGACGGCAAGCCTTTGGCGCTGCGGAAGTGCGCCGGGGCGGTACACCGGCGAAAGCGGCGGTGGTCTCTTGGCCGGATCCCCGTTCGCGCTCATCGTTCGATCAATAGCCCCGCGCCTTGAGGTAAGCCGCCCATTTCACGGGGCGCTCGCGCCCGAGTTCGTGGAGATAGTCCCACGAATAGAGCCCGGTGTCGTGGCCGTCATCGAAGCAGATGCGCACCGCGTAGTTGCCCACCGGTTCGAGCTTGCCGATCGTCACGGTCTCTTTGCCAGTGACGATCTGCTTCTGGCCGGGACCGTGCCCCTGAACCTCGGCGCTCGGCGATTCCACGCGCAGATATTCCGCCGGAAGGCTGAAGCGCTGACCGTTGTCGAAGGCGACGGTCAGCGTGGTCTTTGCCGGGTCGAGGCGTAGCTCGGTTGGCCAGGGGCGTTCGGCGGCTTCGGTCACGGCGCGTCGCGCTCGGCGTCGGTGAGTTCGCGCGCTTCGCCCGGCAGCATGATCGGAATGCCGTCGCGGATCGGATAGGCAAGACCCGCGGCGCGGGAAATCAATTCCTGCTTCTCGCGGTCATAGCTCAGCGTGCCCTTGGTCACCGGGCACACCAGAATTTCCAGAAGCTTCGCGTCCGGTTCCATCAGTTGACCGTGGTTGGGCCGTCCGACGCAGCGCCGGCCATCTCGAGCAGCGCGGTCAGAACGGCGACGCGTTCTTCCCAGTTCTGGGCCTCGAGAAGCGCCTGTTTTTCGGCGGGTTCGAAGGGACAGAGCATGGATAGCGCGTTTATCAGCGTTTCGCCGGGCGCATTCATCACGCTTTGCCAGTCGGCCTTCATGTCGCGCTGCGAGAGATAGGCCTTCAGCGCGCCGAGCAGACGCTCACGCGGGAAATCGGAGTCTGTCGCTGCCGCCAGATCGCTCGCAAACGCTGCGAAGTCGGGCCGCACCTGGCGATAGGGCGTCTCGACGGTGAGTTCTTCCGCCACGCGGAAGCGACAGATACCGGTGAGCGTGATCAGATAGCGTCCGTCATCGGTCTCGCGATATGCGGTGATGCGGCCCGCGCAACCGACGGCCGAGAGCGGCGGCTTCAGCGTAATCTCTTCGCGCTCCGCCGGCTGGATCATGCCGATGAGGCGGTTGCCCGACAGCGCTGTGTCGGCCATCGCCAGATAGCGCGGCTCGAAGACGTTCAGCGGCAATTGCCCGCGCGGCAGCAGCAGCACGCCGCTGAGCGGGAATACGGGGAGCGTCGCGGGCAGATCGTCGATGTTGTGATAGCGGCTCATCGCGTTTCTTTAAGAGAACAGGATCGAGGACAGCTTGCGCCGCGCGTCAAGCGTGCGCTGATCGGTCGGGCCCATGGCCTCGAACAACGTGACAAGCTGCTTTCGTCCCGCTTCCTCGTTCCATTTGCGGTCGCGGCGCACGAGTTCGAGAAGTTGTTCAATGGCGCCATCGCGATCGCCCGCGCCATCCAGCGCCATCGCGAGATCGTAGCGCGCCTGATGATCCTTCGGGTCGGCCTCGATCTTTGCACGCAATGCATCGGTCTCGCCGGCTTTGGCCGATGCCTGCTCGCGCAGTTTCAGTTCCGCTTCCACCGCGCGGATGGCTTCGTCGCCGGCGCCGTCGGGCCGCACGAGTTGCAGCGTCGTCTTCGCGCGCTCGACATCGCCGCTCTGAAGATAGCAGCGCGCCAGACCGGCGACGGCTTTCGGGTGACCGGGCTCATCCTGGAGCACATGCGCATAGGCCTGCGCCGCCATCGTCACATCGCCGGCATTGAACGCTTCTTCAGCCGCTGCGAGGACTTCTTCAGCATGGTCGTGCCCGCCGTGACCGCCGGCCAGTTGCTGCACGAAGGTTCGTATCTGGCTTTCCGGGATCGCGCCCATGAAGCCATCGACCGGCTGACCGTTCTTGAACGCGTACACGGTCGGGATCGACTGGATGCGGAGCTGCTGCGCGATCTCCGGATTCTCGTCGATGTTCACCTTCACCATCTTCACGGCGCCCTTGGCGTCGTTGACGGCTTTCTCGAGCTGGGGGCCGAGCGTCTTGCACGGCCCGCACCACGGCGCCCAGAAGTCGACGATCACCGGTACGTCGCGGCTGGCTTCCAGAACGTCTGCCGCAAAGGTTTCGAGCGAGCTGTCTTTCACGTAGGGGCTCGATGAGCCGCTGGCTGCAGCTTCGCCAGCCGGTTTGGGGGAGGCGATGGGGCGTCCGCCGGGACCGATCAATGCCATGATGGAACTCTCGTGTTTCTCTGGCCGGAACATGGGCATGGACGGCCGGAAAAGAAAGGCCCGTGTTCCGCTACCTTATTATAACGCCGGAACGGCTCAGACGTAGGCGGCGAGGCGCTTCTCCAACGCGTCGCGGACGGTGGGCCACTCGGCGGCAAGGATCGAGAAATAGACCGAATCGCGGAAATAGCCCTGCGGCATCCACATGTGCCCGCGCAGTATCCCTTCTTCCTTGGCGCCGAGTTTCAGCAGTGCGGCGCGCGACCGGGCATTCTTTGCGTCGGTCTTGAACTCGACGCGGTTGTAGCCGGCCTCGAACGCGTTCTTCAGAAGCAGATACTTCGCTTCCGGGTTGACCGGCCCGCCGCGCGCGTCCGCGGTGTACCAGGTAAAGCCGATTTCCACCTTCGCATCGGTCGGCGCGATGTTGAGATAGGTGGTCGAGCCGACGATCGTGCCGTCGCTCAACCGCCGTACGACGAAGGTGATGAAGCGGCCTTCGGCATTCTCCTTCACCATCCATGGCAGACGCTTGGCAAAGCCATCCTCGCGATCGACCGGAATATAGGTCCACGTCTCCGGATCGGCGGCGGCTATCAACAGCTGCGCGTGGTGATGCTCTTCCAGCGGCTCCAGCGCGATGAAGCGACCGGTCATCGGACGAGGGCCAAGGGTGCTGACCGGTTTCATGGTGTGGCTCCGGGTAAGGTCTCGATCATCGGCGTGTGGCCGCACGACGCGATGAATTTCAGCAGATCGTCCCGGCTGATCGAAATCGTGCGGTCATTGCGCAGCGGGTGATAGTTCAGCGGCTCCTGTTCCAGCATCACGGCATCGAGCACGACGCGGACCTTTTGTTCCTTGTCGTTGATGAGTGAGAACGGCGTCACCGAACCCGGCGGCACGCCCAGCGTCTCGATCAGCAATTCGCCGGAACCGAAAGAGAACCGCGGCGCACCGATCTGTTTCGACAGCGCGTTCAGATCGAGCTTGAAATCATCGCGCAGCACGACGAGCCACAACCCGCCCTTCTTGTCCTTCAGGAACAGGTTCTTGGTGTGACCGCCCGGCTGGCTGAGATTGACCTGCAGCGCTTCCTCGACCGTGAACACCGGCACATGGGCGTAATGCGTCCACGAGATGCCCAGCGCGCGAAGGCGCTCATAGAGCGCTTCTTCGCGGATTTCGGGTGAGGGGAGATTCAGATCACTCATCGATTGCAATCACCGCTGCCCCCTCCGTCTCGGCGCTGGCGCGCCGATCCACCTCCCCCGCTTCGCAGGGGAGGATAAGAAATGGCGCGAACTTAATCCTCCCCCGTTTACGGGGGAGGAGCGTTGCGTGAGCAACGCGGAGGGAGACTATGGGACCAGGCGCTTGATCCATTCCGGCAGCGCGAAGCAGGCCGCGTGGATTGCGGGGTTGTAGTAATCGGTCTTGAGCTTGGCCTTCTTATAGGCCGCCGTTGCTTTCTTGATGCCGGCCGGTGTGCCGAGCTTCGCCTTGCCCTTGCAGGCCCAGCTCAGCGCCATGAAGCCGCCGATATAGGTGGGAACCACAGACAGATAGAGACCGGACGACGGGAAGAAGTGTTTGAGGTCCTGCAGCGCCTCTGTGATTTCCCACGGCTGGTAGAACGGCACCCCGGTCTGGAATGTCGCGATTCCGCCGGGCTTCAGCGCGCCCTTGATGCGGTCATAGAACGTGTCGCCGAACAAAGCCTTGCCGGGACCAACGGGGTCCGGACGGTCGGCGATGATCAGGTCGAAGCGGTTCCTGGCGCTCTTGTCGCCCAGATAGACGAAGGCATCGGCGATCTCGATCTTCAGGCGCTTGTCCTTGAAGGCTTTGGAATTGAACGCCGCGAAGTGTTCCCGGCAGCGATCGACAACCTGGCCGTCGATGTCGACGAGCACGACCTCTTTGACCCCTTTGTGCTTCAGCGCCTCGTCGGCGATGGAGAGATCGCCGCCGCCGACGATCATCACGCGCTCGACCTTGCCGTGCTCCAGCATCGGCAAATGTGTCAGCATTTCGGCATAGGCGCTCTCGTCGCGGGTCGTGACCTGGACGATGTCGTCGAGCGTCATCACGCGGCCGTTGGCGACCGTGTCGAAAATCTTAATTCGCTGATACTTGCTCTTCTCGTCGACGAGAGGCGTGCCGACGATTTCCATGCTCTGCGCATAGCCCTTGTGAAGGCGTTCCTGAAACGCTTTTGGCATCGGTGTTTCCTCTCTCAAACGACTCCGCGCGCGGCGGGAAAAAGCGCGCTCGTATAGGGCCCGCTCGCGGCGCTGTCTACCGCCGCTCGGCGCTCGAGAAGTGTGACAGTCAGCGTGTCTCAGCCGCACGCGTTCAGAAAAAATTACGGCTGGGGGAAAAATTTTCTTGCATGGGGGGGGAACGTCCCTATATTCGCCCGTGTTCTGGCAACAGAACAAAGCGGCGAGGCGGCCTTCCGTCTTTGCCGCTTTCTTCTTAAGGCGCGTCCGGAAGTCCGTAAGGCCAAGGCGCAGGTGTCAACTCTTAACTGGGTAGGTGCCCGAAATGGCTAAACTCGCACTTGTTGCGGCGACCAAAGAAGCGAAGACGCCTCGCGTCAAGTCTTCCGCGAAACCCGTGAAATTCATGCCCGTTCCTGCCAATGAACAGGAACACAAGGATCACTTCATCACCCGCAACGGCGTCGTCTTTGCGGGCAGCCACCTGATCATCGATCTGTGGGAGGCCGAGGGTCTCGACAACAAGAATCGGATCGAAGATGCGCTAATCGATGCGGTGAAGGAAGCAGGCGCAACCCTGCTGCACATCCACCTCCATACCTTCACCGATGGCGGCGGCATCTCCGGTGTGGCGGTTCTGGCGGAGAGCCACATCAGCGTCCACACCTGGCCCGAAAAAGGCTATGCGGCGTTCGACGTGTTCATGTGCGGCGACGCGGAGCCCCGCAAGGCGCTTGAGGTGTTCAAGCGCGCGTTCAAACCTGGCCGCGTCGTGGTCGGTGAACACAAGCGCGGCGTGCTTTAAAGCTCCACGCTTTTCCTAACGATTTCGAAGCGGAGAGGCTGACACCATCCGTTTCGGAGTTTCTGCGCGTCCGACGTGCGATTTCAATTGCGTGAGAGAGTAGCGTATCGAACCCAAACAATCGGGACTGGGCTGATGCGTTTTTGGTCTTACCATTTTCGACTTCGAAAACTCCTCAGAGAGCAACGCCGCATTGATATTCATTTTCATAGAAGCTTTCCTGCACTGAAATCGGCAGATCCTGCACGTGAAGTTTTCATGGCCCGATTTACTGAGGAAACTCTAAGAAATGCCGACGCAATTGAGCATCTGAAATCGCAATGGCTGCTTCATAACGCGAGGAAAAATGACCTTCCTGTGCCACCCTTGCCGGGGTGGGGGCACCGGAATGATGATTGGTATTCATCGCCGGTAACTCAGAGTCCGATTCTTACGGAGCGTGCGCGGGCTGATCTGCGCGCATCCATATGGGATTTGGATAAGCAGAAATGGGACCGATGGTCGCGATGGGTGCCACTTCTGTCTGGCGTTACAGGGCTTCTCGGGACAATTATCGGCTTGATTGCCGCAGTATCGCACTGGCTTTAAATTTGCAGAGGACCAATTAACCAAAGTCGCCGTTTTCCAAAGCGGTTTCGGCCCTTAGTTCTGCGCGCCGAAATCGTTAGCATGCGTTTACTCCGTCCAAACGCCCGATGTGGGACAATCGCGCGGAGAGGGTAACGGTGCGATACGACGCGGCGATCATCGGTGCGGGCGCGAACGGTCTTGCGGCTGCGGCAACGCTCGGCCGCGCCGGTCTGAAAGTCATCGTCCTTGACCGTGCGACGGTGTGTGGCGGACGCGCCATCACACGCGAGTTTGATCCTGGCTTTCGCGCGTCGCCTTTTGCCGACGAACTTGCACCGGTCCCGGCAGAGATCTTTCGTGACCTCGATCTGGCACGCCACGGCGCGATCTTGGTGCCGATGCCCAGTTCCCTCGCGCTCTGGCCGGACAGGCGCCACGAGGTTCTCCATTGGAGCGCCAGCGCTGCGTTCTCGCGACTGAGGACGGTCGTACGATCGAGAGAGAAGGAGATTCGCGCGCGGGCACTTGCGGATGCCGCTCATGCTATTGAGCGCCGCTGGTTCGCCTCCGCACCGGAGCCGACACTTTGGCCGAGCGAAGACTGGTCTGACCTCTCTCTCATCAGTTTCGCTGGTGATTGGCATTTGGGCGAAGACGCGCGGGCGCACATACTGGCTGCCGCGTTGACCGGGCGGGTCGCGGACCCTTTTGCGACCGGAAGCGCGCTCCATCTCCTCGCGGGCCATGGCGGCGGAATGCCCATCGGCGGACTGGCGACCTTTGGCGGTGCGCTTGAGGCAGCAGCGAGAGCGGCGGGGGCCGAAATCTCACTCGGTCTCGAAGTTGCCGACATCCACCTTCGGGGAGGGCGTGCGATTGGCCTGCATCTCGCCGATGGCAGGGAGATCGATGCCCTGGCCGTCATCTCCACACTCGACCTTCGCCGCACATTCTTCTCGCTCTTCGCCTGGAAAGACATCCCGAAAGTGGCGGAGCAGAGGGTCTCACGCTATCGCAATGCCGCGGGACGTGCCCGTCTGTTGCTGGCGCTGGATAGGCCGCCCGCGCTTGATCCCGATTTCGCCCAAGGGCAGATCCACATCGCGCCGGGTGCGGCGGCGTTGGCAAAGGCGCACGATGCCTGGCGCTGCAATGTCGTGCCCGACGAGCCGCCGCTGACGTTGCGCCTCGTCTCCGCGTCCGACCCGCGCCTCGCACCGGTGGGCAAAGCCGTTCTCACCGCAACGCTTGGCTGCATCCCACACACGGTTTTCGATGGCGCCTGGACCAACGAGAAGCGCACAGCGCTGCGCGACCGCACGCTCGCGCGGATCGAGATGGCGCTGCCCGGGGTGTCGGCGAGCGTGCTCGGTTCAGAATTGATTGTGCCGCCGGATATTGAGGAGCAACTCGGCATTACGGATGGCGATCTCGACGGCGGCGAGATCGCGCCAGATCAGATGTTCGCCTTGCGCGGCTTCGAAGATCATCCCGGAGGTCGTACGCCGATCGGTGGGCTGTATCTGGGTGGTGTTTCGCCTGCGTTCGGCACCTGCGCTGCGGGTGTCGCGGCAGCGCGTGCCATCATGGCCGATCTCACATGAGCCAGAGCCGCGATGCCGTGGTGATCGGAGGCGGGTTAAATGGCCTTGTCGCCGCGATCTATCTCGCCAAAGCCGGCCGGAAAGTCCTGTTGCTGGAAGCGGAAGAGACGCTTGGCGGCTCCTGTCGTGCGACGACCGCACTGGCGGGCGTTCGCGCATCCGTAAGAAGTTCTCTCCTCATCGCGCTCGACCCGCGTCTGGCAAAGGATCTCGCGCTGCAGGGCTTGAAATTCGCACTGCGCGACATTCCCACGATTGCACTTCAGCAGGACGGCAGCTCGCTGACGTTGGCGCGCGATGTCAACGGAACGCAGCGTGCGCTAGCCGCGCGCTCACCTGGCGACGCAGACACCTACAGGCGTCTTCGTGCCGAAATCTTTACATTGGCTCGCGCCATGCGGCCGTTCTGGTGTGACGGTGCGAGCACGTCGCCGCCGGATACGCTGCTGTCGCGGCTTCGCAGAACGGACGCCGCTTCGCTGCTGGCCGGATTTGAATCGGATACGCTGAAGGCGGCGCTTGCCTTCGACAGCGTGGCGCCGTTCGAGACTGGCTCGGCACTCGCACTGGTCTGGCGCGCCGCGCAGGAGATGTGCGGCCTGCAGGGGGCGCTCGCCTTGCCCCAAGGTGGCCTGCCGGCATTGATGGAGATGCTGGCCGCGACGGCGCAGGCCGCTGGCGTCGAAGTGCGCACCAGAGCGCGTGTCGCAAAGATCATCGCCGACAACGTCGTCGCGGGCGCGGCGCTGGAAAGCGGCGAGGAAATCTATTGCCGTGCGGTTCTGTGCAGCCTGTCACGCCGCAAGACGTTGCTGGATCTGGCACCGAAAGGCTCTTCCGGTTTTTCGGAAACACAGAAGCTGGCGAGGACGTCCGCGCAGAATGGGGAAGGATCGATCCTGTTCCTGCTGAATGCGCCTGCTGATTTCGGCAGCGCAAATGCGCGCTATATCCTCGCGGACAGGCTGGAGGCATTTGCCGACACCGCCATTCGCGAACATCGCTTCCCGGACGAGCTTCAGATCGAGGCGTTCGTGCCCACGATCGCCGATCCCACGCTGGCGCCGCCGGGACAGCATCTTCTTTCGGTGCGCGTGCAGGGCCTTCCGCTGATGCCGGCGGATGGCTGGCCTGCATTGTCCGTGAAGCTTGTCGAACGCGTGACGGCAGCCCTTGAACGCCATACCGCGCATCTGCGCGCGCGGATTGTGGGGCTGGACGTTCAGGTTCCACGCGAGGAAGAGCCTTTCTCCGGCGCGCGTCTCGCGTCCTCCTATCGGGCGCGCATCGCAACACCCGTCGAAGGCCTGTTTCTCTGCGGCGTCGCCGCCGAACCGGTGAATGCGGTCTCAGGACGCGCCGGACGGCTCGCGGCGGGGATTGCACAGGCGTGGCTCGCGCGGGAGAAACGGGGATGACAATGCTCGTCCGCGCCACGCCGTTTCATTCCCGTGTCGCCGCCGCGAACCGGTTGAATGCGTGGGTCAATCGTAACGATCATACGCTCGCGGCTCACTATGGTGATGTGAACGCCGAGGCCATTGCGCCGCATGCGACAGCCGCGATGGCGGACATCTCCTGGCGATGGCGCGTGACGATCGAGGGTGCAGGCTCCGAAGAATTTCTGACGCGCCTGCTGACGCGCAACCCGGCGAAGCTTTCGCCTGGGCAGGCATTCAAGGCGCTCTGGCTTTCGGATCGCGGCGCGGTGCGTGGCGCCGGCGCGATCGCGCGCTTTGGACGTGAGAGCTTTCAGATCGTCGCGACGCAGTCCGATTTCGATTGGATCGCGCGGGGCGCCGCGCTGTTCGATGTTCGGGTCCGCGAGATCGAAGAGGGCGGTCTGGCAATCGTCGGGCCCTACGCCGCGAAGATTTTCGAAGCTGCGGGATTTGGCGATCCGCTGGAGGCGCTCAAGTTCCGAAAGCTATTCTGGCGCGGGCTCGATATCACGCTGTCGCGGTTCGGCGAACATGCGGGGTTTGAGGTCTGGTGCAAGCCGGACGATGCTCTGATCTTGTGGGGACGTCTTCTCAAAGCTGGGGAACCGTTCGCGATGAAGCTCGCGGGGCTTCACGCAATGGATCTACTCGATCTCGTAGCCGGCGTCCCGCGGCCCGAGCGCGATTACGAAGCTGCACGCGACGGCTTCGCCACAGCGCCGACGCCGTTCGAGCTAAAGCTGGAATCCCTGATTGATGACGATCATCTCCTGTTCAATGGCCGCGCCGCATCTCTCTCCGCACCGCGCACGCGAACCCGCGTCGGTATCGAACTGGACGGTGACAAGCCGGCGCCGCATGCACCCCTGCTGCACAACGGCCAGCGTGCGGGTCGAACGATGGGTTCGCTGTATTCTCCAGCGCTTCAGCGTGCGATCGCGCTCGCAACGGTCGATCTGTCGTCCGCGAAGCCAGGCACGCGATTGACCTTGCCTGATGGCACGGCGGCGAAGGTCGTGGACTTGCCCTTTCTGCCAGTCCCCGATCCAATCGCGGAATGAACCGAGGCGACGGAACGGGCGCTCGGCCTCGTTAAAGCTCGGAAGGTCCCATTCGCGGGCCGATTGCGCACGCGCCCGCGGCATGGTTGGAAGCCGGTTGAGATGATCGATCCGGATACCGACCTCGTTGCCCGGGCAGGGCAGGGCGACCGCGCGGCGGCGCAGGCGCTGATGGCGCGGCATCTGCCCAAGATGCTAACGGTCGCGCGGCGGATGCTCGGCAGTCAGGCCGAAGCCGAGGACGCGGTTCAGGACGCCTTTCTGAAAGTCTGGACCCATGCGGCGCGCTGGCAGCCCGGCAAGGCGCTGTTCGAGACCTGGCTGTACCGGGTCGTGATGAACAAGTGCTACGACCGCCTGCGCAAAAAGCCCAATGCCAGCCTGGACGAGGCGGTCGAGGTTCCCGACGCTGCGCCGCAGGCCGACGCGGTGATGCAGAACACCGCGTTAGGCAAGGAAATCGAGGCGGCGCTTGCTGCATTGCCGGAGCGCCAGCGGGCGGCCATCGTGCTGTGCCATAATCAGGAATGCGGCAATATCGAAGCGGCGGAGATTCTGGGGATCAGCGTTGAAGCATTGGAGTCCTTGCTGTCGCGGGGCCGCAGGACGCTCAGGGCCCGGTTGGCCCACTTGAAGGAAGGTTAGGAGACGGGGATATGGGGACTTTGCCGGACGACGATGCGGTTTGGACGACCGAGACGCTGAAGGCGCTGCCGACAGTGCCGGTTCCGGCTGCGTTGCAGCAAAGCATCCTCGCGTCCTTTGATGCCGTGACCGCGCGCCGGAAAGCGAGCCTGTTCGCGCGCGTTCGCGATGTCGTGTGGCCGGGCGCGCCAGCCTGGCGTCCGGCGCTCGCGTTGTCCTTGTCGTTGGCGATCGGATTGGCCGCCGGAACGCTGGTGCCGCTCGAAAGCGCCATGGCGGACAACAGCGACCAGGCGGCGAGCGTGGCGCTCGACGCGCCGCCATCCTTCGGGCTAGACGAGAATTCATGAGTGAAACCACCGTCACGCCGAAGCGCCAGCCGAGCGTTCTGCTGATCGTATCGCTGTGCCTGAACCTTGCGCTGATCGGGCTTATCGCGATCACAGTAATGCGCACGGGCCTTCATCGTTTTGAACCGCGAGAGCCCAAACTGAATCTCAATGCACAATCGCTGATGCGCATGGTTCCTGCAGAGCAGGCAAAAATCCAGACCATCATCGATACACACCGCAAACAGATGCGTTCATTGCGCCGTCAGGCGATGGAAGCGCGCGAAGAATCGTTCCGCCTGCTCGAGGCCAAGGATTTCAGCGCCGACGATTTCGCGAAGTCGCTCGCGTCAGTCGATGCGGCGGACGCAGCACTTGAAGCCGAAACGATGGCGATGACCGCCCAAGCGGTGGCGGCGCTGACGCCGCAGGAACGCGCCGATATCGCGGCAAAGGTGCAGAAACCCGACCGCGCGGAGCTACGGAAGCTGTTCCGCAAGCACTAAACGACTGGAATTGCCTGATATTTTATCCGGCAAAACCTTGTGGTAAGTTCCCTGCCGTAAATTCTCAGTTCTGCTCAACGCCGGATCGTGGTGTTCCATGGTTCCGGCGTTGCTGCGTTTTGACAGAGTGCGATCATGGATAGGACATCTGAATCGAATTTCCTGCGTCCCGCCTTCGTGGACGAAGCGCGCGCACAGCTTGATGCGCTGCTGCGCTCCCAGCCCGACATCGAATTCATCGACGCGCTGCTAGCCGATATCTGCGGCGTGCTGCGCGGCAAGCGCTTCCCGAAGGGCGGCACCAGCCATCTGTTCGAGAACGGGATGCAGATCCCGCAATCCATCTATCTGATGGATGCGAGCGGCGAGATGGTGAACCCGTTCGGCAAGGGCATCGGCGACGGCGATCCCGACGGCACCGCGTGGCCGATCCCCGACACGATCGCGCCAGTGTGGGGCGAGGGCCCCAAGCGCGCACAGATGCTGATGACCCTGCGCGATGATCGCGGCGTGGCACATGCGGCCGAGCCGCGGGCTGCGCTCGAGCGCGTCGTGGCGCGGTTTGCGGAATTGCGCTTGCGGCCTGTCTGCGCGCTCGAACTTGAGTTCTATCTGATCGACAAGGAACGCGCCGAAAGTGGCGCGCCGCTGCCGCCGCGCGATCCGCGCAGCGGCGTGCGTGAACGTTACAACTCCGTCTATGGCGTCGAGGATCTCGACCGCTATCGCAGCTTCCTGACCGCACTCACCAACGCCGCGGCGCATCAGAACATTCCGGTCAGTGCGACAAGCTCGGAATATGCGCCGGGCCAGTTCGAGGCCAATCTGCGCCATCAGGCGAACGCGCTGCTCGCGGCCGACCACGCCGTCTTCCTGAAGCAGATCATCAAATCAGCCGCGCTGTCGGCCGGCTTCGATGCAACGTTCATGGCGAAGCCTTATCCCGACCGCGCCGGAACGGGACTGCATGTCCACGTCAGCGTCGTTGACGAAAAGGGCCGCAACATCTTCGACGACGGCACAAACGAGGGATCGCCCGCGCTGCGCTATGCCATCGGCGGCATGCAGGCGCTGATGCCGGGCTCGATGGCGTTCTTTGCACCGTCGCTTAATTCCTATCGCCGTTTCCAGCCGGACATGTTCGCGCCGGTGAACCGCCGCTGGGGTGTCAACAACCGCTCTGCTGGCCTGCGCATTCCGATGAGCCCCGGCGAGGCGCGCCGTGTGGAGCATCGCGCCGCTGGCGCCGATGCCAATCCGTATCTGATGCTGGCTGCGATCCTGTCAGGTTTGCACCACGGCTTGACGAACAAGATCGATCCCGGCGCCGCGGCTGTCGGCAACGTCTCGCGCGAGCCTGATCTCGCGCTGCCGTTCACGCTCGACGCGGCATTGAACCAGCTCGCGGAAGACACCGTGCTTCCGGAATATCTCGGTGCGGAAACGGTGTCGCTCTACGGCGAGACCAAGCGGCTCGAGGCGAAGCGGTTCGCCAAGATCATCTCGCCCGCCGAGTACGAGTGGTACTTGTAATCAGCGCCTGAGCCAGAGTTCGGTCCGCGTCCCCTTGTCGGGCGCGGACAGGAGCTTGAGCGCGCCGCCCATGCGCGCGGCCAGCGACATCGCGATGGCGAGGCCAAGCCCCGAGCCTGTTCTGCCGCCCTGGCGGTCGAAACGGCGAAACGCGTTGCCGGCCTGGGCCGCTTCCTGCGGCTGAAAACCGGGGCCGTTATCGGCAACCGTCACGATGATCGCGTCGTCGCGCATGGCGAGGGACACGCGCACGCGTCCGTCTTCCGGTGTGTACGCGAGTGCATTGGTGAGAAGCGCGACAAGGATGCGCCGCACGGCCTGCGGATCGGTTCGCACCGTCATCGGCGCGCCCGGCGTCATGTCGAGCGCGATCCGGCGCGAGAACGCGCGGCCGACATGCTCTTCGACGATGGTGCCGGCCAATTCCGTCACATCGAACTGCGAGGTTTTGAGGGGATAGCGGCCGGCTTCGAGATTGGCGAACTCGAGGATGTCGCCGATCTTGGTGTGCAGACCGCGCCCGGCCGAGCCTATGTCGCGCGCATATTCGACGTACTTCTTGTTTCCGACCGCGCCGAACATGCCGCGCTCGATGATCTCCGAGAACCCGATCACGGCATTCAACGGTGTGCGCAGTTCATGGCTCATATGCGAGATGAATTCGGCCTTGCTGCGGCGCGCTTCGATGACATCACGCTCCGCCTGCGCGAGGCGGACGAGAAGCTTTGCATCTTCGGGTTTCGTTGCGCGAAGGGCCTTCACCGCCGCCATGGCTTTCGAGCGGCGCTCAAATTCGCCGACGAACAACGCGGCGAGACCGGCGCCGACCAGCGCCGGACCGAGGATCACGAACAGATAAAGCGGCAGCGAGCCGTACCAGGCTCTCAATGCTTCGGCGTCGTCCGGCGCCGTCGAGACGATTGCGGGCCAGCCGTGTACCTGCGCCTGGATCGCCCCACCGGACGCGGCGCCAAGGATCGGCAGCCCGAACCTCGTCTGGACGGTCGTTTTGTCCAGCATGGATGCGGGCGCCAGCGATGCCGCATCGAAGGCGACGGCGATGACGTTTCCGCCTTCAGCGAAGACGGCGGTGGCGATGCCGGAACTCGCAATCAGCAGTTTCTGATTGCGCGCGGCCGCGATCGTATCCGATGGCAAATTCACAAACGCTGTCGTGCCGGTCAGCGTCGCGGTCGCGAAGCCGGCGGCGTCATAGATGGCGATGTTCCGCACGCCGGCGGGTACATGCTTCGTCAAAGGGTCGGCGGCGAAGGTCGCGCCTTCCGCTTCGATCCGGTCGAGATTGTTTTCAACGACGGCCGCGATGTCATTGGCCCGTCGCTGCTCGAAATATTCCGCCTGATTCAAGGCGTGGACGCGATCGAAGCGCATCTGCAACGCCGACGCGGCGGCGAACGCGCCACAGATCAGCACGACGGAGATCACCACCGTCAGCTTGACGTTGCGCGACGCGAAGCGGGCCGCTTGTCCGGCAGCGGCGCCGATCGGCCAGTAGGCTGTGCTTCCTTGCGCCACGACTCGCTACATCCCCGCGCGCGGTCAAAGTGATTCGCTTTAACGATTATGCGAATCAGCGAGTCGCTGTCATTAACGAATTGCGTGGGCGGTCGTTAATACTTCAGCCGAGCATCTTGGTCGCGACCTCGAACAGGTTCGCGGAGATGCCCTCGATCTTGAGCATCGACTCCAGTTCGCCGCGCATCAGCGCCTGCCGTTTCGGGTCGTAACGCCGCCAGGTTTCGAACGCGCCGGCCATGCGCGAAGAGACCTGCGGGTTGATGCTGTCGACGGTGCGGATGGTCTCACCGACGAGCGCATAGCCGGAACCGTCGGCGGCGTGGAACCGCACATGGTTGCCTGCGAAGGCGCCGACCAGGGAGCGCACGCGGTTGGGATTCTTCATGTCGATCTTCGAGCGCAGCGCGCGCACGCGTTCTGCCGTCTGCGGCAGGCAGGAACCGGCCTGTAGGCTCAGCCACTTGTCGAGCACCAGCGGATCGCTCTTGAAGCGGTCGTGGAAATCATCGAACGCCGCCTGGCGCTTCGGCGAATCCATGCGCGTCAATGCCGCGAGGCCTGCGATCATGTCGGTCATGTTGGTCGCGGCGCGATAGTGTGCGTCTGCGATTTCCGCTGCGACCGCATCGTCGTCGCTCGTCATGTAACGAAGCAGCACGTTGCGCAGCGCGCGGCGCCCGGCCGACTTGGCATCCGGTGTGAACTGACCGATGAAATTGAGCTTTTGATACAGCTCATCGATCTCTGCATGGTGCGCCGCGTCGATTGCGACGATCAACGCCCTGCGCGCGCGATGGATGGCGTCAGGGTCGGGCTGCGCGGTTGCGAGCGCGAGTTCGCTTTCGAGCGGTGGCACCAGCATCTGGGCGGCAAAGGCGACATCTTCGTCTGCCCGTGCCAGAACTTCGCCGATAGCCGTTATGTAGGCCGGATCGGGTTTTGCCGACGGGCTGGCTGCCATCTCTTTCAGAATGTCCGTGGCCAGCGCCTGACCCGCTTCCCAGCGGTTGAACGCGTCGGCATCGCGGCCCATCAGTGCGGCGTGCGATTTGCGGTCGGTCGGCACCTTGAACACCGCCGGTGCGGAGAAGCCGCGGCCGACGGAAAGCAAGGGTTCTTCCGTGACGTCGACAAAGACGAAGCGCTGTTCTGCCTCAGTCAACTCAAGCACCCGCTCGTTCGGGCCTTTCGCGTTCTCGCCTTCGAGTGTTAGCGGCATTGCGCCGTTCGCGCCGACAAAGCCGAGGCGCACCGGAATGTGCATCGGCTTCTTGGTTGGCTGGCCCGGCGTCGCACCGAGTGTCTGCTTCAGCGTCAACGCGTAGGTTTTCTTCGCCGGATCGTATTCGCCTTTGGCTTCGATGCCCGGCGTGCCGGATTGCACATACCAGAGACGGAACTGGGTGAGATCGCGTCCGCACGCGTCCTCAAAACACTTCACCCAGTCTTCGACCGTCGCGGCCTGACCGTCGTGACGCTCGAAATAGAGATCGGTCGCTTTGCGGTAGCCTTCGTCATCGACGAGCGTCTTCAGCATCCGGATGACTTCGGAGCCCTTCTCATAAACCGTCGCCGTGTAGAAATTGTCGATGGAGATGTAGCTCTGCGGCTGCACCGGATGCGCGAGCGGGCCGGCATCTTCGACAAACTGGCGCATGCGCAGCGCCTTCACATCCTGGATGCGGTTGACCCCGTGGGAGCGCATGTCGGCGGAGAAGCTCTGATCGCGGAAGACGGTGAGGCCTTCTTTCAGCGACAGCTGGAACCAGTCGCGGCAGGTGATGCGGTCGCCGGTCCAGTTGTGGAAGTATTCGTGCGCGACCACGCTTTCGATGCGCGCGTAGTCGTCGTCGGTCGCGGTCTCGGGCGAGGCGAGCAGGAGGCGGTCGTTGAAGATGTTGAGACCTTTGTTCTCCATCGCGCCGAAATTGAACGCGCTGACGGCCACGATCATGAAAATGTCGAGATCGTATTCGCGGCCGTATTTCTCTTCGTCCCAACGCATGGAGCGCTTCAGCGCATCCATCGCATAGGTGACCTTCGGTTCGTTGCCGTGCTCGACATAGATGCGCAGATCGACCGGTTTGCCGGACCCGCGCACATAGGTGTCCTTCAGCACACCGAGGTCGCCGGCGACGAGCGCGAACAGATAGCAGGGCTTCTTCCACGGGTCGTTCCACACCGCGAAATGCTTGCCGCCGGGAAGATCGCCGCTGTCGATCAGATTGCCGTTGGACAGCAGGATCGGGTACTTGGCTTTGTCCGCTTCGATACGCGTCGTGTAGATCGCGAGCACATCCGGCCGGTCGAGGTAATAAGTGATGCGGCGGAAGCCCTCCGCCTCGCATTGCGTGCAGAAGATGCCGCTCGCGGTGTAGAGGCCCATCAGCGCTGTGTTGTTCGCCGGCGAAATCTCCGTGACGATCTCCAGCGCGCAGCTTGCCGGCATGGACATGATGGTCAGCGTTTCATCCGTAACCGCATAGTCGCTCGCGTTCAGCGCCTTGCCGTCGATCGCGACGGACACGAGCTTCAGATGCTCGCCATTCAGCACCAGCTGGCAGGGCGCGGCAGCGGCGCGTGTGACTTTCGTCGTTGCCTTGACGCGCGTGGTTTCGGGATCGAGCAGGAAATCCAGCGCGATTTCCGAAATCTTATAGTCCGGCGCGCGATAGTCCTTCAGGGCAATGGCGCGGGGTTCTTCGGTTCGCATGGCTAATCCTCGTGTCGAATTGGACGGACATATAGCCCACGGCGTTTACGGTCGAAAGCGCGGCAAACCGCGCCTGGCCGAAGCTGCTTAACGGAACCTTCACCATGTCCACGAGCGTGTAGGGAATTCCTAAATTCTCGCCGGCATAAGATCGCGCCATGCGCATCTTGTCCGGCTCTCTTGGCGTGCTTCTGGTTGCGGGCGTTCTGCTCGCGGCGCCGGCGCGTGCCAGCACGAGCGACGGTTTGCGCCAGGGCGAACCGGAAACCGTCGTCGTCAACGCGCCGCGCACCAACGACTACAGGCTCGGCACCGGCGACAAGGTTCGCGTCACCGTCTACGACGAGACCGATCTTTCCGGCGAGTTCGAAATCGACGCGACCGGCTATGTGCGCCTGCCGCTGATCGGTCAGGTCAAGGCGGGCGGCAGCACGGCATATCAGTTGGAAGGCACCATCGAGCAATCGCTGATGGACGGCTATCTTAAGAATCCGCGCGTGAGTGTCGAAGTCACGACCTATCGTCCGTTCTACATCATCGGCCAGGTGTCGAAGCCAGGGCAGTATCCCTACACCAACAACATGAGTGCGCTCGATGCCGTTGGTGTCGCCGGCGGGTTCACCGATCATGCGGTGGAGTCCACGCTTTATATTCGTCATGAAGGCGCGACGAAGGAAGTCGAAGTCCCGGCGGACGAGACGGTGAAAATCCGTCCGGGCGATGTGGTGCGCGTCGATCAGACCGCGTTCTGGGACGTCGCATCGTGGCTTTCGCCCGCGTCTTCGCTGGCTTTGCCGCTGGCCTACGCACTGAAGCCTTAAGAACAATCCACTCGCCCCGACGGCCGATATGGCCTATGGAGGCGCCATGACCGCTCCCAATTCCGTTGTGAAAGTTGGCCAAGTCGAAATCGGCAATGCCAAGCCGCTCGCCATCATTGCGGGCCCGTGTCAGCTCGAAAGCCGCGCGCATGCGCTGGAGATGGCGTCGGCGCTGAAAGAGATGGCGGCGAAGGCCGGCGTCGGGCTGATCTACAAGACGAGCTTCGACAAGGCGAACCGCACGAGTGGCTCCGGCAAACGCGGCATGGGATTGCACGCATCGCTGCCGATCTTTGCGGAGATCCGCGAGAGCCTCGGTCTTCCCATTCTCACCGACGTGCACGAGCGTGAGCAATGCGCGATCGTCGCGGGTTCGGTCGATGTGCTGCAGATTCCGGCGTTTCTGTCGCGCCAGACCGATCTGATCGTTGCGGCCGCGCATACCGGCAAAGTCGTCAACGTCAAGAAGGGGCAGTTCCTTGCGCCCTGGGACATGAAGAACGTCATCGCGAAGGCGACGGAAGCCGGCAACGCGAATGTGCTTGTCACCGAGCGTGGTGCGAGCTTCGGGTACAACACGCTGGTCGTCGATATGACCGCATTGCCCGAGATGGCAAAGTACGGCGCGCCGATTGTGATGGACGCGACGCACGCGGTGCAGAAGCCCGGTGGCGCCGGTGACAAGTCCGGAGGCAATCGCGACATGGCGCCTTACATCGCGCGCGCTGCCGTTGCCGTTGGTGTCGCCGCGGTGTTCATGGAAACACATCAGGACCCGGACAATGCGCCGTCCGACGGCCCCAACATGATCCGCATCAGGGACATGCCCGCGATCCTCGGCGAATTGGTCGAGATCGACCGCATCGCCAAGAAGCGCGTCGCGGCTTAGGTCGCGCTGATCGCCATATAGGCCTGAACGAGGCCGATGATCGTCGTGATCAGAAGCCCCAGCGTCGCGATGCCGGCAATGAGAAAGCCGGTGCTGCGCCCGCCCGGGTTGGCCGCGGTGTAGCCGGTTGCATACAGGATGCGGCCGATGATCCAGATCACGCCGAGGATCGGCGTCGCCAGCGCGTAGAGCATGAAATACGAATTCGAAAGCCACAGCAGCGGCAGGAAGATCACGATCTGCTCGAGCGTGTTCACCTGCACGCGATAGGCGCATTCGAATTCCGGATGCCCGGTGGTGGCGGGCGCCTTGATCTCGTATTTGCCGCGCGCACCGCCGACGCGGAAGCCTGTCCAGAAGAAAACCAGAACTGCGATGACGGTGACGACGGCGGTGAGCAACGTCGCAAGCGAAGCTGTCATGGTGGGGTCCCCTCGATAGTGGCGGCTCCCGCGCGAATCGCGCGGGAGCCTGATCGGGGAACTCTACTCGGATTCGAGGCGGCGCGGTTACTGCTGCTGCGGCGGCTGCTGTTGCGGGTATGCGCCCTGACCGCCATGGCGCTGATCCATGTGCGATTCGTGACGCTCTTCGTGGCGCTGGAACTTCGCTTCGATCCGCTCGCGCTGACCGGGCGACAGAGCGGCCCACTGGGAATCGAGACCCTGGCGCCACGAAGCCTTTTCGGAATCGTTCATGGCCTTGATCTTCTGCATCTGCTGCTTGCGGAACGCCTTGCGGTCGGCCTTCGCCATGCCGTGCATCTGCTGGTGCATCTGGATGCGGAACATCATGCGTTCTTCGGGCGAGGAGAACAGGGCGTCCAACTTGGCTTCGCGGCGGCTCATCTCGGCGCCGGCCGGGACGGAGACCTGCGACGCACTGGGCGGCACGGCGAACGCCGCGGTGGAAAGGATCGTGGCTGCGACAGCGGCCAGCACAATTCGGGAGGTACGCATTGAGAGGAAACTCCGGGTTGGGTGTCTTTTGAACGTGGAGAAAGCCCCTCTCCGTCGCGGCTTGCTTGAGGCGCACCGCATCGCCTAGAAGGCGGGGAACTTTGGCCTTTTTACGACGAGACCTTTCCCCATGACCGCGATCATCGACATCACCGCCCGCGAAATCCTCGATTCCCGCGGCAATCCGACGGTCGAAGTGGATGTGATGCTGGAAGACGGCGCATTCGGCCGGGCGGGCGTTCCCTCCGGTGCCTCGACCGGTGCGCATGAAGCGGTCGAGTTGCGCGACGGCGGCAAGCGCTATGGCGGCAAGGGCGTGGAGAAGGCCGTTGCCGCGGTGAACACGGAAATCTTCGACGCGCTCTGCGGCATGGAAGCGGAAGACCAGCCGCGTCTCGACCGCATGATGTGCGAACTCGACGGCACGCCGAACAAGGCGCGTCTCGGCGCGAATGCGATCCTCGGCGCGTCGCTGGCGATTGCCAAAGCGGCGGCGGAAAGCTCCGGCCTTCCGCTCTATCGCTATGTCGGCGGCGCGCGGGCGCAGGTGCTGCCGGTGCCGATGATGAACATCGTCAATGGCGGCGCGCATGCCGACAATCCGATCGACTTCCAGGAATTCATGATCATGCCCGTCGGCGCGGAGAGTTTCCGCGAAGGCCTGCGCATGGGCGCGGAAGTCTTCCACACGCTGAAGAACCAGCTTCAGGAGGCCGGTCACAACACCAATGTCGGCGACGAGGGCGGCTTTGCGCCGAACCTGAAGAGCGCCGACGAAGCGCTGAGCTTCATCATGAAGGCGATCGAGAAGGCGGGTTACAAGCCCGGCGAAGACGTCTATCTCGCGCTCGATCCCGCTTCGACCGAGTTCTTCAAGAACGGCAAGTACGAACTCGAAGGCGAGGGCAAGTCGCTCACGCCCGACCAGATGGTGAAGGTCTATGAAGACCTCACGTCGCGTTATCCGATCATCTCCATCGAAGACGGCATGGCCGAAGACGATT
>Ga0335075_10002605_pt1 | contig 28854 bp, 27 predicted proteins | sample Lox_Sample_24_FD_206723 | JGI IMG/M metagenome (GOLD analysis project Ga0335075, IMG submission 206723) | Soil microbial communities from Loxahatchee National Wildlife Refuge, Florida, United States - Lox_Sample_2.4 | ecosystem: Environmental > Terrestrial > Soil > Wetlands | place: USA...
GGACGTGGTGCTCGGCCGCCTTGCCGTCGCGGCAGCCAACCTGCTGCGCGGCAAGCACAAGCCGACATTCACCCCCAATGTCGACGGTGGCGACTTCGTCATCGTCATCAATGCCGACAAGGTCGCCATGAGCGGCGACAAACTGCACAAGAAGCTGGCTTACCGCCACTCGGGTTATCCCGGCGGGCTGCACAAGCGCACGATCGGTGAGCTGATGGAGAAGCACCCTGACCGCGTCGTCGAAAAGGCGATCGTCGGCATGCTGCCGAAGAACAAGCTCAGCCGTCAGATCAAGCGCAAGCTGCGCGTTTACGCAGGGTCGCAGCACCCGCACACCGCCCAGCAGCCGGTTCAGTTCGAGATCAAGCAGGTGGCCCAATGACAGAAACTGCAGAAACCGAAACAGCAGCAACCGAGACCCCCGAAGCCGTGGTCGCCGAGGTGACCGAGACGGCCGCCGCTCCGGCCGCGACGCCGCGGGAAAGCGGTGCCTCCTTTGTGATTGACCGCCCGATCCAAGCGGTCGGGCGCCGCAAGGAGGCCGTGGTGCGGGTGCGGCTGGTGCCCGGCAGCGGCAAATTCGAGCTCGACGGCCGCAGCCTGGAGGCCTACTTCCCCAACAAGGTCCACCAGCAGCTGATCAAGGCGCCGCTGGTCATCGTCGACCGGCTGGAAGCCTTCGACATCTTCGCCCACCTCGATGGCGGCGGCCCGTCCGGCCAAGCCGGTGCACTGCGGCTGGCGATTGCGAGAGCATTGATCATGGTCACGCCGGAGGACCGGCCGGCGTTGAAGAAGGCCGGCTTCCTTACCCGTGACCCGCGCGCAGTCGAGCGCAAGAAGTACGGCCTGAAGAAGGCCCGTAAGGCGCCGCAGTACAGCAAGCGCTGATCCCGGCGGCAATCACGGCTGCGTTTCAGTTGGGTGGCACTACGGGCATTCCGTATGTCATGCGTGTGCGCGGTCACCAGTTGTGAGAGGTTTGTCCGCATGGGTCGACTATTCGGCACCGACGGGGTCCGCGGAGTCGCTAATCGAGAGCTCACCGCCGAGCTCGCGTTGGCACTCGGCGCCGCGGCCGCTCGACGGCTGACCAGCTCGAATAGCGCACGCCGCCGCGTCGCGGTGATCGGCCGTGATCCGCGCGCCAGCGGCGAGATGCTGGAAGCGGCGGTGATCGCCGGTCTGACCAGCGAAGGCGTGGACGCGCTGCGGGTGGGAGTGCTGCCGACACCGGCGGTGGCCTACTTGACCAGTGCCTACGACGCCGACTTCGGGGTGATGATCTCGGCATCGCACAACCCGATGCCTGACAACGGCATCAAGATCTTCGGGCCGGGCGGGCACAAGCTCGACGACGCCACCGAAGACCAGATCGAAGATCTGGTCGCGGCCGGGCCAGGGCTGCGTCCTGCCGGGGTGGGGATCGGACGGGTGATCGACGCTGAGGACGCGCTGGACCGCTACCTGCGTCACGTCGGCAAGGCCGGCACCGTCGGGCTCGAGGGGCTCACCGTCGTTGTCGACTGCGCGCACGGCGCGGCCTGGGCGGCAGCACCGCGCGCCTACCGGGCGGCCGGCGCGCGGGTCATCGCGATCCACGCCGAACCCAACGGGCTCAACATCAACGACCGCTGCGGGTCGACCCACCTGGATGCGCTGCGGTCGGCGGTCCTCGCCCACGGCGCCGACCTCGGTCTGGCGCACGACGGCGACGCCGACCGGTGCCTGGCGATCGATGCGGCCGGAGAGGTGGTCGACGGCGACGCGATCATGGTGATCCTGGCACTGGCGATGCGAGAGGCCGGCGAATTGGTCGACAACACCCTGGTGGCGACCGTGATGAGCAACCTGGGGCTACATCTGGCGATGCGTACGGCCGGAGTGACCGTTCGCACCACCGGTGTCGGTGACCGCTACGTCTTGGAAGAGCTGCGATCCGGTGACTACCGCCTCGGCGGCGAGCAATCCGGTCATATCGTGCTGCCCGGGCTGGCCACCACGGGGGACGGCATCCTCATCGGCCTGCGGCTGATGTCGCGGATGGCGCAGACCGGTTCGTCGCTGACCGCCTTGGCATCGGCGATGCACACCCTGCCGCAGGTGCTGATCAACGTCGGGGTCGCCGACAAGGCCGCCGCCGTCGCCGCGCCGTCGGTGCGGACCGCGGTTAAGCAGGCCGAAGACGAGCTCGGTGATACCGGGCGAATCCTGTTGCGCCCCTCGGGAACCGAACAGATGATCCGGGTCATGGTGGAAGCGGAAGACGAGCACACCGCTCACCGGCTCGCCACCCTCGTCGCCGAAACGGTGCGCGCCCAGCACTGAGGGTGGAACCCCCGGACGGCACGATGCGTCGAAACCGGTATGGGACAACGAAATGCGACCGTCGACGCCGCGGCGTTGCGCACGGTCGCGAACCGGTTCGACGATGCCGCGCAACTCATCGATGGCGCGGTGCGCACTCATTTCAAGAATTTGACCTTCGACGGCGCCACCGCCGGGCGGTCTTACGTCGGTCACGGCGACGCGCTGCGGTTAGCCCTGAACCATCTGGCCGGTGAGCTTGGGCAATGGGCACGGGCGACCGGCGAGATCGCTATCGCGTTGCGGGCCAGCGCCGACCGCTACATCGAGGCGGATCTGAGCGCTGCGGCGCGGGTCGGCTGAGTGATGGCCAGCCGGTACGACGTAGCGGCCCGGCTGGCCGAGGGTCGGCACGCCGTCGAGCACACGCAGATCTATGTGCAGGCATGCCATGCGCTCGGCTATCAGCATCCCGACCTGACGGCGCACGGTTCACAGGTCCTGGATTGGTATGACACCGAGATCGGACTTGACCTCAGGGTGCTCGACGACGACAGCGCCGAGCTCCGCACGGCGCTCAACACGATCGACGAGGCACTGTGGCTGCAGCGTGTGCAGATCACCGAGATCGCGGCGGCGTGGACAGGTGCCGGAGCCGACTCCGCGACGCGGTTTCTGCACCGACACTGCGACGCCGCGGCGGAGGTGGCCGCCCATGTCCGCGCCGCGGCCGACGGCTATGCGATGCTGCGTGACAAGCTGTGGCAGCTGGTCGACGGCAAGGCCGCGACGGCCGTCGCCATCGATGACCGCAGGGCGGGGGAGCGGTCAGCTTGGCTGGCCGCCGCGCACACGGTGACGGCCGGGGCGGGCAACCGATCGGCGGAAGAGTTGGTTCGCCAGTACGTTATGCCCTACGTGGACAGCGATGTTCGCACCGACTGGCTCACAGCGATGCGATCGGTGGCGGCGTCGGTGCAGGCGTCATACGATGCGGCCGTCGAGGCGCTGAGCTCGGCGCGCGAGGTGTGTTTCGCGATTCCCGGTGAACTGGGCCCGAGTGCGCCAACGGTATTCGATAAGCCACTCGACCCGATCCCGGCGCCGGCGACCGTGCCGATATCCGCGACGCCGGCCGACGATGTACCCACCGTCCCTGCTGCCGCGCCGGTGTCGGCTCCGCCGCCACCACCTCCTGCAGCAAGCACGTTTGATGATCTACCCGCGGTGCCTCCGGAATTGGCTGCCCCACTGGGCGATGCCGCCGGATTATCCGGCGGCGCGGGCAATCTGGGCAGCGTTGGCGGTCTGGTCGGCAGTATCGGCGGCGTGGTCGACAAGATCGTCGACGGTATCGGCGGTCTGTTGGGTTCGCTGGCTGACGGCTTCTCCGACCCGTCGGAGCCCGCGGATCCGCTGTCGGACGAGCCGCTGGATGACGACGGCCCAATCGATGAGGAGGCCGACACGGCGGACGACGGTCACCCAGACAACGACACCGACACCGCCGACGCCGAGCCGCCGGTCAGCGACGAAGCCACCGTCGCCGAGACGCCGGACGTAAACCCGCCAGCCACCGACGATCCCGTCGACCAATCGATGGCCCAGCAGATCACCCCGCCGCCCGACGTTGCGCCGGCGCCGCCCGCCCCGGCCGAACCGCAGCTTGACGGATCAACTCCGTGTGAAATCGCCGAGGACCAATTGCCGCAGGCCGGGCAGTGACGAAGGTCGAACCTCATCGCGAGTCGGCTCAGCGCTTGAGTAATGCGACGAACTTCTCCTCGGGGGTCACCGGCTTCGTCTCCTGCTCGGCGTCGTCGGTCTTCGGCAATTGGATGTCCGGATCGGCGAAATCGCGATAAGTCTTATCACCGCCGAGTGCGTACAGCAGATAGCCGGTCAGCAACGCACGAATCGCCTTCTGCGTCTTGCGATCCGGACCGCCCAGACCGAACGCTGTTGCCAGCCGACGTCCCTCGGCGAGCCCGCCGGGCTGGGCTTTGTGGACTATCCGCAGCGTGGACGGGTCCCAGGCCCGGCAAAGTTCAATGGCGTTGGAGCGCAACTTCTTCGCATCCCCGGCGGCGCTGAACACCACGCCGGGGACGTTCAGCGTCGCGGCCGGTTCCTCGACGGGCGGGCTGGTGACGGTCGGGAAAATCGCTGCCACTGCCTTGGGCTTCAACTTCATCCCGGCGGCCGCGAACACTGCGGCCGAGCCGCCGAAGCCGTGGCCGACCACGCCCAGTTTGTTGGGATGCACGCTGATCTTGCCCGGGCCAAGCCGCACACCCGCGGCGATGTCGAGCGCGGTGCCCAAATCGAAGGCCAGGTTCAGTACCGACGGCGCGAATCCTCGCTCGGTGTCCGGGGCGGCCGCGACGATGCCCCACGAGGCCAGGTGCTCCAGCAGCCGGGAGTAGCGGTCGACGCCGGTGAGCCAGTCATGGCCGAAGGCCAGACCCGGCAAGTTCAGCCCCGCTTCGGGCGTGTAGACCACGCCGGGCAGGCCCGCGAATGCGAGGTCGCCGCGCAGGACGCGATGCGGCCCAGGTCGGGTGAGGGCGGCGACGAGCTTCCGAGTGCTGGCCACCCGGTGACGGTACCGCACCACGGCCGCTGTAAAACAGCCAACGCCAAGCTGATTCATAGGAAAGGCAACACGCGGTGGGACGGGTTCAGTCGACTGGCTCTGCGTGGTACCACGGCGGCGTGAAAAACATCATCCGCGTTGCAGCTGCGACAGCAATCACCACCGCAGGGTTAGGGCTCGCCGGTTTGGGTGCGGCGAGCGTCGCCCAGGCTTTCCCCGGCGGGCCAATGCCCGACTATCACTGGTGCCCGGGCCAGTTCTGGGACCCGGGTTGGGGAAACAACTGGGACCAGACCCGCTGCCACGACGACAACTACTTCGACGGTGAGCCGCATGACGCAGCCCACTGGCACGGTCCGGGCCCGTGGCACCCCTGAGCTGATGCCGAGCGCAGCCGTGCCAGCCGGGGCGGCTGCGCTGCTTTGACGAGGGTTACAGCGCGTAGAGCTCTGGCAGGTTGACGACGATCGCCTCCTGCGTGCTGCGCGCGATCACGACGGTGGCCGGCTCGTCCGGACTCGGATTCTCTTCCCGATGCGGCAAGTACGGGGGTATGAAAACGTAGTCGCCGGGACTGGTCGCGATGCGCACCTCCTTTTCGCCGTCATGGAACACGAAGTCGGGGTGGCCGCTGAGGACGAAGATCGCCGTCTCGGATTCGCCGTGGTGATGATTGGCCGACATGGCCTGGGGGTGGACGTGCGTCTCGCCCATCCAGAGTTTCTCCGATCCGACCGTGCGTCCACTGATCGCGGCGAAGCGTTGCATGCCCTCGCTTTGCGCGGTGTCGGGGTTGATCTCAGCCGACTTGACATGGTGCACTCGAGTGCGAACCGTCTGTTCACTTTGCTGCAAGTCGGGATGAAACCCGTCATCGGCCACTGCTGTCTCCTGTTCCTGTCAACGCTGCCAGCTCGCCGTGTTTGTCATGTGCCCAATGTCGAGCAAGGTGATCGTGATGTTCTACCGTAGCGCGCTGGTAGGCGGCTTACGCGGGCGTCAACAACCTTGACAACAGGTACTGAAACACAGCCAGTACCAAGGTTTCTCATAGAAATTCGTAAGAAAAACGCCGACCGGGGTGTTTAGCCGCCGAGGTTTGCGTGGTACGAAGACAAGGTGAAAAACATCAAACGAATCGCAGCCGCAACTGCTCTGACCACAGGCCTCGGCCTTGCTGGTCTGGGCGCGGCGAGCGTCGCCCAGGCCTTCCCCGGCGGGCCGATGCCCGACTATCACTGGTGCCCCGGCCAGTTCTGGGACCCGGGCTGGGGCAATAACTGGGACTGGGGCCGCTGCCACGATGACAACTACTTCGACGGCGAACCGCACGACCAGGGCCATTGGCACGGTCAGGGCGAATGGCACCCGGACGGCCCGGGTGGTCCCGGTGGCCCGGGTGGCCCGGGTGGTCCGGGCGGGCCCGGTTGGGGTCACCCCGGCTACTGAGCCGGCCCCTGCCAATCGAGAATAAAGTAGCCCTGCGTGACCCGGCCTTGAGCCGTTAGCGCCGGTCAAGCAAGTGCAGCCGTCCCGATTGGGGCGGCTGCACTACCCTGATGGGCTATGTGCGGAATCGTCGGATATGTCGGGCATCAGCCCGCCTGCGACGTCGTCGTCGACGCACTGCGGCGAATGGAGTACCGCGGGTACGACTCGGCGGGCATCGCGCTGGTCGACGGCGCCGGCAAGCTGACAGTACGACGGCGGGCGGGACGACTGGCCAACCTGGAGAGCGCGCTCGCGGACACCGAGCCGGCGGCGCTGGCCGGTACCACCGGCCTCGGTCACACTCGGTGGGCCACCCACGGACGTCCCACCGACCGCAACGCGCACCCTCACCGTGACGCGGCGGGCAAGATCGCCGTCGTCCACAACGGCATCATCGAGAACTTCGCGACCCTGCGCCGCGAGCTGGAGACGGCCGGCGTGGAGTTCGCCAGCGACACCGACACCGAAGTAGCCGTTCACCTGGTGGCGCAGGCGTACCACCAGGGAGAGACGGCGGGCGATTTCGTCGGCTCGGTACTGGCCGTGTTGCGCCGTCTCGAAGGCCACTTCACCCTGGTGTTCACCAATGCCGACGAACCGGGCACCATTATCGCCGCGCGTCGCTCCACACCGTTGGTCGTCGGCATCGGTGACGGCGAGATGTTCGTCGGCTCCGACGTCGCCGCCTTCATCGGGCACACCCGCGATGCGGTCGAACTCGGCCAGGACCAGGCCGTGGTGATCACCGCCGACGGTTACCGGATCACCGACTTCGACGGAAACGACGACGCCGTCCACGCGCGGAAGTTTCACATCGACTGGGACCTGGACGCTGCCGAAAAGGGCGGCTACGACTACTTCATGCTCAAGGAGATCGCCGAGCAGCCCACCGCGGTGGCCGACACCCTGGTCGGCCATTTCGTCGACGGTCGGATCGTGCTCGACGAGCAGCGGCTCTCCGATCAGGAACTGCGCGAGATCGACAAGGTCTTCGTGGTCGCCTGTGGCACCGCGTATCACTCCGGGCTGCTGGCCAAATACGCGATCGAGCACTGGACTCGGCTACCCGTCGAGGTGGAGGTGGCCAGCGAGTTCCGCTACCGCGACCCGGTGCTGGACCGCAGCACGCTGGTGGTGGCGATCTCGCAGTCTGGGGAGACCGCCGACACCTTGGAGGCGGTACGGCACGCCAAGGAACAGAAGGCCAAGGTCCTGGCGATCTGCAACACCAACGGCTCGCAAATCCCGCGCGAATGCGACGCGGTCCTCTATACCCGCGCCGGACCGGAGATCGGGGTGGCGTCGACGAAGACGTTTTTGGCGCAGATCGCCGCGAACTACCTGGTCGGCCTGGCACTGGCGCAGGCCCGCGGCACCAAATACACGGACGAGGTCGAACGCGAGTACCGCGAGCTGGAGGCGATGCCGGATCTGGTGGCCCGGGTCATCGCCGAGATCAAGCCGGTGGCCGCGCTGGCCTATCGCTTCGCCCAGGCGTCGACCATCCTGTTCCTCGGTCGCCACGTCGGCTACCCGGTCGCGCTGGAAGGCGCGCTGAAACTCAAGGAACTCGCGTACATGCACGCCGAGGGCTTCGCCGCCGGTGAGCTCAAGCACGGCCCGATCGCGTTGATCGAAGACGATCTGCCGGTCATCGTCGTGATGCCGTCCCCGAAGAGCTCGCCCATGCTGCACGGCAAGCTGATGTCCAACATTCGCGAGATCCAGACCCGCGGCGCGATCACCATCGTCATCGCCGAGGAAGGCGACGACACAGTCCGGCCCTACGCCGATCATTTGATCGAAATTCCATCGGTGTCAACACTTTTCCAGCCGCTGCTGTCGACGATTCCACTGCAGGTGTTCGCTGCCTCGGTGGCGCAGGCCCGTGGCTACGACGTCGACAAGCCACGGAACCTGGCCAAATCGGTCACCGTCGAGTAGTGCCTGGTCTCGCTCGTCCTCCGTTGCAGCAGTTGAAAATTCACGGAAGCAGGAGTTATGTGCGGTATCTGCGGTGAGATCCGCTTCGACGGGCAAGCAGCCGATGTCGGCGCCGTAGTCCGGATGACCGGCGCGATGACGTCGCGCGGCCCCGACTCCGACGGCATGGTAGCGCACGGGCCGGTGGCGTTCGGGCACCGGCGGCTGTCGATCATCGACCTGTCTGCCCACGGCGCCCAGCCGATGGTCGACAGCGATCTCGGGCTGACGCTGGTGTTCAACGGCTGCATCTACAACTACAAGGAGCTACGCAAAGAGCTTCAGGCCGAAGGCTATTCCTTCTTCTCGACGGCCGACAGCGAGGTCGTGATCAAGGCATTCCACAAATGGGGGATGCGTTGCGTCGACCGCTTCAAGGGGATGTTCGCGTTCGCCATCGCCGACCGGGACACCGGAGTGGTGACACTGGCGCGAGACCGCCTGGGCATCAAACCGCTGTATCTGGCCTCCTCGCCGGGCCGACTGCGGTTCGCATCCACGGTGCGTGCGCTGCTCAAGTCCGGCGGCATCGACACCGAACTGGATCGCCAGGCGCTGCACCACTACATGACATTCCATTCCGTGGTCCCGGCGCCGCGCACCATCTACCGCGGCGTGCACAAGCTGCCGCCGGCAACAGTGCGGGTGGTTCAGCCCGACGGCTCGCACACCGACACCGTTTACTGGAATCCCGAGTTTCGTCGTGATCCGGACAGGGCGTCCTGGTCGGCCGGCGACTGGCAGACCGCCCTGATGGACGCGCTGCGTGCCGGCGTGAAACGCCGGATGGTCGCCGACGTGCCGGTCGGCGTTTTGCTGTCCGGTGGCATCGACTCCTCAGTCGTGGTGGCACTCCTCGCCGAACAGGGCCAGCACGGGCTGGCCACGTTCAGCATCGGGTTTGACCCCGCCGAGGGCGAATCCGGTGACGAGTACTTCTATTCCGATCTGGTCGCCAAGACGTTCGACACCGACCACCACAAGATCCACATCGACTCCTCACGGCTGGTTCCTGCCGTGCCGAAAACCATCGCCGCGATGAACGAACCCATGGTCAGCCACGACTGCGTGGCTTTCTACTTGCTGTCCGAAGAGGTCAGTAAATCGGTGAAGGTGGTGCAGTCCGGGCAGGGCGCCGACGAGATTCTGGCGGGCTACTTCTGGTACCCGCCGCTGGCCAACATCGCCCGGGAGCAGACCACCGAGGCCTACGCCAAGGTGTTCTTCGACCGCGACCACGACGACGTGATGTCGATCTTGGCCCCCGAGTACGGGATTGACGAAGATATCAGCCGTGAGTTCGCGTCCGCCCATCAGGGGGCAGCGGGCGCCGACACGGCAGTGGATGCGGCGCTGCGCCTTGACACTCAGGTCATGCTGGTCGACGATCCGGTCAAGCGCGTCGACTCGATGACGATGGCGTGGGGCCTGGAGGCGCGGGTGCCGTTCCTCGACCACGACTTCGTCGAACTGGCCGCCACCTGTCCGCCCGACTTGAAGCTGGCCTCGAACGGCAAAGGCGTGCTGAAGGATGCGTCGCGCGCGCTGCTACCGTCTGAGGTGATCGACCGGACGAAGGGCCACTTCCCGGTGCCGAGCATCCGCCATCTGCGTGGTGAGCTGCTCGACATGGTGCGCGACGCCGTGACCAACGATGCCGCCCGCGGCCGGGGGCTCTACCGCGCCGAGTGTGTCAAGGCCTTGCTGGCCGCACCGAACGAGACACGGACCAGGCTGGACGCGAACACGCTCTGGCAACTGGGGGTGCTCGAGATGTGGCTGCAGAGTATGGAGGGATGATCCGATGGGACAGCAGGTGCGCGCCCTTTATGGCGCATCGTTGTCCCCGGATGCCACCGCGTTCGCCCACCTGATCGACGACGGCGGCTATCCGCGTGCGGTGCAACGCTTTCTGCGCGGCTGGCGGGCCAGCTCGTCACGCGACGTTGAGCTGCCGGTGGAGGGTCCGGTCTCTCGTGTGATCCATTCCGCCGACGGTCAGTGGCTGGCCTGCGAGGTGGCGCCCGATGGAGGCACCCGCAGGCAGATCTGGGTTGTCACAACAGATCCCGACGATCGGATGGCCCGGCGCATCGATCGCGAAAACGCCGGGACCGCTGAGCTGATCGCGTGGGACGGTGTCCGGGTGGCGGCCATTCTGACCGGTGAGGACGGAGTCGGCCGGTCTTGCCTGATCGATCCGGAAAACGGGAATTACACCGTACTGGACTCCCGCTCCGGCGGTCGACTGGTCGACGCGTGGGCCGGGGCGTCGCTGATCCGGGTCGGGCCACGCGGCTATCGGGAGCTGATCATGCTGCACGGCCAAACCGAAATCGCCTTGCTGCCATACGATCCGGGGTCGACGACGGACAATGGGGTGATCCTCGACGACCACCATCCACGTCGTCTCCGCCATGGTCAGGATGGTGGGCGGACCAAGCTGTACCGGCCGGCCAAGACCTACCGGACCCGAGGTGACCGCTTCGGCCGCGGCTACGTTCGGGCACTGATCCGCAGCGAGAACGGCTGCGAGCACGCCCGGCTGCTGGAGGTGACCGCCACCCAGGACGGCGTCAGCTACTTCGTGGTGGCCGAGCGTCCGGACTGTGACCTCGATGAATTCGTGGTGAGCGACGACCTGTCAACGGTCGCATTGCTATGGAACATGCAGGGCCGCAGCGAGTTACAGATCCTGCAGTATATCGACTACACGCTGGACGAGCCGATCCCGTTGCCGGGCATGGTCGCAAGCGAGTTGTCCATCAGCGCCGGTGGCTCGATGGTCGCGATGACCGTCGAGGGGCCGTCGTTGCCCCGAACCGTCGAGCTGGTCGACCCGCGCACGCGAGAATGGGAACGCGTCGACCGCGAACCCAGCCGCGGTCCGATCGTCCCCGGATTCTCCGCCGGTACACGCCCGGAGACGATTACGGCGCGCGACGGGCTGAGCCTGAACGCCTGGCTGTACCGGCCGACTGGCACCGCTTCCAAGGGCGCGCTGATTTACCTGCACGGCGGACCCGAAGACCAATCCCGGCCGGGCTACGACGAGATCTTTTCCCATCTGGTCAACGACGGGATCACCGTGTTGACACCGAATGTCCGCGGCTCGGGCGGCTTTGGCCGGACTTTCGGCCACGCCGACGACAAGGAGCAGCGGTTCGCGGCCATCGATGATGTCGCGGACTGTGTGCGCTTCGTCATCGACAACGGTCTGGCCGAACCGCATCGCATTGCCTGCGGGGGCTGGTCGTACGGCGGCTATCTGACAATGGCGGCAATGGCTTTCCACCCGGCGCTGTTCGCGGCGGGCATCACCATCTGCGGGATGAGCGACCTCACCACCTGGTACCACAACACCGAGCAGTGGATCGCCGACGCAGCCTATGCCAAGTACGGCCACCCGATCAGCGACCGCGAACTGCTCGAGCGACTGTCCCCGTTGCGATGTGCCGACGCGATGACCGCACCGCTACTGGTCGTGCACGGGGCCCACGACACCAACGTGCCGGTCAGCGAATCCGAGCAGATCGTCGACGCACTGCGCGCAGCCGGTCGCGACGTGCGCTACCTGCTTTTCGACGACGACGGCCACGCGATCATCAAGCGTGAGAATCGGGCCCGGCTGGCGACGACGATGAGCGAGTGGCTCAACAGAGCATTCGCCGTCACCGAACCGGTTTTCCAGCTTGACGTGTCGCTCGACTGACGGCTGGGCTGCGGGTCCTGTTGCGCAGGTGTTTATCCTTGCACCTGCATAGCTATACGGATTGGGGGACCATGGGAACGCGATCGACCGGGCGGACTCAATCCTGGCTTGGTGATCACTGGTGGTCGACGCACAAGAAGCTGGCCGGCGTGTTTTTGGTGCTGATCTGCGCGGGAGTCTATGCCGTCTCGATCGCGTTGTATGCCCGCGGCGGGGTGGTGCATCGTATCCACATTGAAAGGCCGCAGACCAACAGCAAGACCACGGTGGTCGTCGATTTGGAGGACATCAAGTCGAGCTACACCGTGCTCGAGGCCAATGTCGCCGTTGAACCCGGACCGGCACTGCTGGATCCGGTCACCCACAGTCTCAAAGAAGACCTTGGTATCGCGGTCACATCGGTGGCGACGCCGGCGCAGCGTACGTGGTCGAAGGGCATGCTGCCCGGCATTTTCGCGGTGCCGCTGACGTTGGCTGGTGAGGTCGAACACTGGCCGTTCGATCACTACCACACCGGTCCGATCACGGTGGAACTGTTCATCGGCGCCGCGCGGACACCGGAGCGTGCCACGGTGACATTCGTCGACCGCCTTCCCGGTTGGAAGGTCGATGCGACGGTTCCCGGCCTAGGCGACCCGTTCGCCCCATACCAAGTGGCGCTGCACCGGTCGCTGAGCATGGCGGTGTTCGCCATCGTCATCCTCGCCGTTCTCGTCGCGATCGCAGGACAGGCCCTGTTCGTCGCGCTGCAGACGCTGCGCGACCAGCGAAAGTTTCAGCCGCCGATGACAGCGTGGTACGCAGCGATGTTGTTCTCTGTGGTGCCGCTGCGGAACGCGTTGCCCGGCTCGCCGCCGTTCGGAATCTGGATCGATATCACCATCGTGCTGTGGGTGATCCTTGTGCTGGTGATCTCGATGCTGCTCTACATCGCCTCCTGGTGGCGGCAAATGAAACCCGATCAGGTCACCGACTCCTGATGAGTTGCCACCGTCGGCAATTGGCGGCGCGAAATGTCATGTCCTACTGCGGATGACGAATTGCGACCAGTCGGGTTCGCGGGTCGCGGCCCAGTATTCGTTGAGCCGCCACGGACTGACGGTGTGAATTTCGCCGTCGGCGTTTTTGAAGTACGAATGTTTGACCGCCGGGTGTGACCACACCATCTGCTTGATTTCGGCCTGGGTGCGCTGATGCCAGGCGGATGCCGCTTCGGCGGTCGGCTCGATGGAGTGGATGTTCGCGTCGACCAGTCGCGCCAGGCAGCTGTTGATGTAGCGCATCTGCAGTTCGGAGTTGAAGATCAGGCTGCCGCCGTGGGCGAGATGAGCGCCCGGCCCGTAGATGAGGAAGAAGTTCGGAAAGCCCGGCACAGTGATGCCCAGATACGCATACGGTCGGTTGCCCCACTCCTGGTGCAAGTCGACCCCGTCCCGGCCGGTGATCGTCATCGGCCATAACACGTCGGTGTGCCGAAACCCGGTGGCGTACACGATCACATCGACGTCGTAGCTGGCGCCGTCGGTGGTGACGATGCCGTCGGGTGTGATCCGCTCGATGGGGGTGCGCAGCAACTCGACGTCGCCGCGACGCAGCGTGCGCAGCCAGGTGCCGTTGTCCTGCAACGTCCGCTTCCCGGTGGCCGGATAGTCCGGCAGTACCTTGGCCAGCAGATCCTGGTCTCCGTCAACCTGATTGGTGATCCAGTCGGTGAACATCATCCGGGCGGCGGCGTTGATCTCACTGACCGCGTAGTCCTGGTCGGGGTAGGCCGAGTCGACCCGCGCCGCGTCGAGGCCCTTGTCGGAGCCGGGCCACAGCACCAGGAATCGGTACCAGCGGCCGTAATACGGCAGGTGATCCATCGCCCAGCGCACGCCGTCGCCGACCGACTCGTGGTACATCGCGTTGGGGAACATCCACTGGGCGGTGCGCTGGAAAACGGTGACCTGTTCAGCGTCATCGGCAATCGCGGGTGCGATCTGAAAACCACTGGCACCGGCGCCGATCAGCGCGACGCGCTTACCCGTCACATCGATCGAGTGGTCCCATTGCGCGGAATGAAACGACGGTCCACGGAAGCTCTCGGCACCCTCGAATTCGGGCATATAGGGCCGGTTTAGCTGGCCGACCGCGGTGACGATCGCGCGAGCCCGCATGGTGGTGAGTCCCTCGTCGGGTTCTCGAACCGTGATCGTCCACATGCCGTCCTCGTCGTCCCACTCGGCGGCGATCACCTCGGTCTGCCAGCGCACGTGGTCGTCGAGCCCGTGCTTGTCCATCACCGTGGTGAAGTAGTTCTGCAGCTCGGGCTGTTCGGCAAAGAAGTGTGACCACTCGTTGCTGGGCTCGAAACTGTAGCAATAGAAATGGTTGGCAACGTCGACGCGGGCCCCCGGATATGTGTTCTCCCACCATGTTCCACCTGGACCGGCGTTCTTCTCCAGGATGGTGAACGGGATGTTGGCCTGCTTCAGGCGAATTCCGGCAAGAATTCCCGATTCGCCACATCCGATGACGGCAACGGGCAGTCGCTCCGCGCGGTCGGGCTCCAGCGGCATCGGGCGGCGCGGATCCACCCCGTCGAGGTCCATCTCTTCGGCGAGCAGCGAGAGATAGTCATCGGGCACGGTCTCGCAGACCGCCCAGTCCATCATTGCCTTGATCAGTTCGCGTGGCAGTGGCGCCGGCTCCGGGCAGCCGCGGTCGCGGTAGTCGGCGATCACCGGCAGCGCCTCGGCTCGGGCGCGGGCTTTGTCCTCCTCGGACATGAATCCCTGGACCTCGTTGAGGAAGATTCCCGCGGGTTTGAAGTCGCGGATGAACCGCGGGTCTCCTGTGATGTGGACCAGCGACAGCAAGAGGGTCGGAATGCTGACTTGCTCGAGCGCGGCGGCAATGGCGGCGGTGGAGGTCGTGAAAGGCTGGCCGGCGTAGCGGCTGCGTTTCAAAGCGGATCCTTTCCTAAGCCCAATTACGATACGCGCGGTCTCGTAATTGACGTAAAACGATACGCTGGGCGTCGTGGCGGATCAAGGGCCGATCGGAGCCCGCCTGACAGGCTGGCTGGCCGCGGTATGGCGATTCGTCCGCAGCGCGCCGTTAACGTACGCATGGCTGATCGTGCTGCTGGTCACCACGATCATTCAGCACAACCTAAGCCGGCGGGAATTGAGCGCGGAGCTGATCCACGGCTCGACCAACATCCACCACTTAGCGACGGATCCGCTTGAAGTGCTGTTTACCAGCCTGTTCTGGATCGATGGTCGCTACTGGACGCCATATTTGGTGCTATTCAGTTTGTTTCTTGCCCCGGTAGAGCAATGGCTCGGCCAAATCCGTTGGCTTACAGTCGGTTTGACTGCGCACATCGGTGCAACGTATATCAGCGAGGGCTTGCTGTATTTGGCGATCCAGTACCACCAGGCGCCGGAACGGCTGGTCCACGCCCGTGACATCGGGGTCAGCTACTTTCTGGTCGGCGTGATAGCTGTACTCGCGTATCACGTCGTGCAGCCGTGGCGATGGGGTTACCTCGCCGTCCTGATCGCCGTCTTTACCGTCCCGCTGTTCATCGATGCGAACTTCACTGCGATCGGGCACTTCTCGGCGATCTTCATCGGCCTGTTGTTCTATCCGATGGCCCGCCGGCGGTCCCGGCCTAAGTCCGGGTAGCAGTCACGTAGCCGAGCCCGGAGAGCATCGCGGCCTCTTCGTCGTTGCCTGTCTGGATCGAAAGACATTGGGCGCCAAACAAGTCGGCAACGCTGATGGCGGAAACGTTCCAGCCGTGGCCGTCCAGATACTCGGCCACATCGTTGCGGTCACCGCCGTACCACAAATCCGTCATCTCCACATCGAATCCATGGTCGCGCCAGCGCTCGGTGACCTGCCGCATCCGATCTGCCATCTGCGGCACCGCCCGGCCGGCGTCCGGCACGCTCTCGGTGGCCAATCGGCTGCCCGCCGCGCTGAGCATGGTGATGTTGTCCAGCAACGCATCCTGGGCCTCCGGCGGCAGGAACGGCATCAGGCCCTCCGCGCTCCACGCGGTGGGTTGGGTGGGGTCCAGACCGGCACCGCGCAGCGCGGCGGGCCAGTCGTGGCGCAGATCGATCGCCACCGAGCGCCGGTCGGCGGTGGGGGCGGCGCCCAGGTCGGCCAGCGTCGTGGTCTTGAACTCGATGACCCGAGGTTGATCGATCTCATACACCGTGGTCCCGGCCGGCCACGGCAACCGGTAGGCGCGCGCATCCAACCCCGACGCCAGGATCACCGCCTGCCGGATCCCGCCGTTGGCCGCCTCGACGAAGAAGTCGTCGAAGAACCGAGTGCGCACGGCCATCATGTCGCGCATCCGCTGCATGCCCCACTCGCCGTTGTCGTCGACCTCGGCCGGATTCAATTCGCCAGTGGCCAAGCGGGTGAAGAAGTCCACGCCCACCGCCCGGACCAGCGGCTCGGCGAAGGGGTCGTTGATCAGTGGGTTGGCTGCCCGGCTTGCCAGCGCGCGCCCGACGGCGACGCCGGTCGCGGTGGCGCCCACGCTGGTGGCCAGGTCCCAGGTGTCATTGTCGGTCCGTGCCATGTCCGCCCCTCCTGTGTAGTCACGCTGCTGAGGATATTTAGCTTGTTTAATCGACTGTACCCGCGATCGGCGACACGTAATCTGGGCACGATGCGGCACTACTACTCGGCTGAGGCGATCCGCGAGGCCGAGGCGCCGCTGTTGGCCAGCCTCCCCGACGGCGCGCTGATGAAGCGCGCGGCCTACGGATTGGCGACCGCGATCATCGCCGAGCTGACCGCCCGCACCGGCGGAGTGGCCGGGCGCCGGGTGTGCGCGGTCGTCGGCTCGGGCGACAACGGCGGTGACGCGCTGTGGGCGGCGACGTTCCTGCTCCGTCGCGGCGCGGCCGCCGACGCAATCCTGCTCAATCCGGACCACACCCACCAGAAGGGGCTGGCGGCATTCCGGAAAGCCAGCGGCCGGATCGTCGAAAAGGTGATAGCAGGAACGGATCTCGTCATCGACGGCGTCGTCGGTATTTCCGGCTCGGGGCCGCTGCGGCCGAACGCCGCCGAAGTGTTCGACGCGGTCGACGCCGACGCGATCCCGACGGTGGCCGTCGACATTCCCAGTGGCATCGACGTGGCGACCGGCGCGATCACCGGCCCCGCCGTGCACGCCGCGCTGACCGTTACGTTCGGCGGTCTCAAACCGGTGCACGCGCTTGCCGACTGCGGCCGGGTACACCTCGTCGACATCGGCCTGGATCTACCCGAGACCGATGTCGTGGGCTTCGAGGCTGCCGACGTGGCCGCACGGTGGCCGGTTCCCGGCCCGCACGACGACAAGTACACCCAGGGCGTGGCGGGGGTGATGGCCGGCTCGTCGACGTATCCCGGCGCCGCAGTTCTGTGCACCGGCGCCGCCGTCGCGGCCACGTCCGGCATGGTCCGCTACACCGGCAGCGCGCACAGCGAAGTACTCGCGCACTGGCCCGAGGTGATCGCGTCACCAACCCCCGCCTCGGCCGGGCGGGTGGAGGCCTGGGTCGTCGGGCCGGGTCTGGGCATCGACGAGACCGGGGCTGCCGCATTGTGGTTCGCGCTGGACACCGATCTGCCGGTGCTGGTCGACGCCGACGGGCTGACCATCCTGGCGGCTCATCCCGACATCGTCAGCGGCCGTCGCGCCCCAACCCTGCTGACCCCGCACGCCGGTGAATTCGCCCGGCTGGCCGGTGCCCCGCCCGGCGACGACCGCGTCGGCGCCACCCGTAAGCTCGCCGACGCGCTCGGGGTCACGGTGCTGCTGAAGGGCAACGTCACCGTCATCGCCGAACCCGGTGGGCGCGTCTATCTCAACCCGGCCGGCCAGTCCTGGGCGGCGACCGCCGGGTCCGGCGACGTGCTGTCCGGCATGATCGGCGCCCTGCTGGCCGCGGGCCTGCCGGCCTCTGAAGCCGCCGCCGCCGGGGCGTTCGTGCACGCGCGCGCGGCCGCGCTGTCGGCCGCCGACCCCGGGCCGGGTGACGCGCCCACGTCGGCGTCGCGCATCGTGCCGCACATCCGAGCCGCCTTAGCCACCCTTTAGCCGCCCACCGAAAGGATCTGCCGTGTTACCCAGCCATCCATCCGTTTTGACGCATTCCGTCAGCCCGGCCTACACCAGCCGGTTGTTCACCACGCCGGTGCCGGCGCTGCGGCTGCCCGAGGAGTCGATGGACCCCGAGGCCGCCTACCGGTTCATCCACGACGAGTTGATGCTCGACGGCAGTTCGCGGCTCAACCTGGCGACTTTCGTCACGACCTGGATGGACCCGCAGGCCGGCAGGCTGATGGCCGACACGTTCGACAAGAACATGATCGACAAGGACGAATACCCGGCAACCGCGGCGATCGAGCAACGGTGCGTGAACATGGTGGCCGACCTGTTCCACGCCGACGGTCTGCGCGACGACGACCCAAGCAGCGCCTGTGGGGTGTCGACGATCGGCTCCAGCGAGGCAGTCATGCTCGGCGGGCTGGCCCTCAAGTGGCGGTGGCGCGAGAAGGTCGGCAAGGACTGGAAGGGCCGCACGCCCAACCTCGTGCTGGGCTCCAACGTCCAGGTGGTCTGGGAGAAGTTCTGTCGCTACTTCGACGTCGAGCCCCGCTACCTGCCGATGGAGGAGGGCCGCTACGTCATCACACCCGAACAGGCCGTCGACGCCGTCGACGAGGACACCATCGGCGTGGTGGCGATCCTGGGCACCACCTACAGCGGTGAACTGGAGCCGATCGCGGAGATCTGCGCGGCCCTGGACAAGCTCGCCGCCGGCGGAGGCGTCGACGTCCCGGTACATGTCGACGCCGCGAGCGGCGGTTTCGTGGTGCCGTTCCTGCATCCCGATCTGAAGTGGGACTTCCGGTTGCCCCGCGTGGTATCGATCAACGTCAGCGGTCATAAATACGGCTTGACATATCCCGGCGTCGGGTTCGTGGTGTGGCGCAGCCACGAGTACCTGCCGGAGGATCTGGTCTTTCACGTCAACTACCTCGGCGGCGATATGCCGACCTTCACGCTGAACTTCTCCCGCCCCGGCAATCAGGTGGTCGGCCAGTACTACAACTTCCTGCGACTGGGCCGCGAGGGCTACACCCAGGTCATGCAGACGTTGTCGCAGACCGCGCGCTGGCTGGGTGAACAGCTAAAGGTCGGTGAGCATTGCGAGCTCATCTCGGACGGCTCGGCGATCCCGGTGGTCGCCTTCCGGCTGGCCCGCGGCCTGGGTTACACCGAGTTCGACGTCTCCCACGAGCTACGGGGCTTCGGGTGGCAGGTGCCGGCCTACACCATGCCCGACAACGCCACCAACGTCTCGGTGCTGCGCATCGTGGTGCGCGAGGGGCTCTCCGCCGATCTGGCCCGGGCGCTGCATGACGACGCCCGCACCGCGTTGGCCTCGCTGGACAAGCTCAAGCCGAGCGGCCACTATAGGGCCGAACACTTCGCGCACTAGGCGCCCACGTCACATTCGTCACACTGGCACATTGTGTGTCGGCGGGGAACAGATGCTGCTGTGACTGGTGCGACAAAATTGTGCTAGCGGTGCAACGCATGGATCATCGCGGCCGAACACTCTGGGACAATGGCGGCCGTGGCCGTTACGCCGATATCCCTGACCCCGGGCGTCCTCGCCGAGGCCGTGGTGGACCTGGGCGCCATTGCGCACAACGTGCGGGTGCTGCGCGAGCACGCCGGTGCTGCGCAGGTGATGGCTGTCGTCAAGGCCGACGGCTATGGCCACGGCGCCATCCAGGTCGCCCGGACCGCGTTAGGCGCCGGCGCCGCCGAATTGGGTGTCGCCACCGTCGACGAGGCGCTGGCACTCCGCGCCGACGGCATCACCGCGCCGGTGCTGGCCTGGCTGCATCCGCCCGGCCTCGACTTCGGTCCCGCGTTGCTGGCCGATGTGGAGATCGCGGTGTCCTCGGTGCGTCAGCTCGAGGAGCTGCTGGACGCGGCCCGGCGCACCGGCCGCACCGCCACGGTGACCGTCAAGGTCGATACCGGGCTGAACCGCAACGGCGTCGCGCTGGCGCAATACCCGTCAATGCTGACCGCGTTGCGCCAGGCCGTCGCCGAGGATGCCGTGCGGCTGCGAGGGTTGATGTCGCACATGGTTTTCGCCGATGAACCCGACAGCCCAGTCAATAATGTTCAGGCTCAACGGTTTACCGATATAGTGGCGCAGACGCGACACCAGGGAGTGCACTTCGAGCTGGCGCATCTGTCGAATTCGTCATCCACGATGTCGCGTCCAGACCTGGCCTTCGACATGGTCCGGCCCGGGATCGCGGTGTACGGTCTGAGCCCCGTGCCCAGCCTCGGCGACATGGGTCTCATACCCGCGATGACGGTGAAATGCACTGTTGCGCTGGTGAAGTCGGTTCGCGCCGGTGAGGGCGTGTCGTATGGGCACACCTGGATCGCCGAGCGTGACACCACCGTCGCGCTGATGCCGGTCGGATACGCGGACGGTGTTTTCCGCTCCCTGGGTGGTCGGCTGGATGTGCTGATCAACGGCAAGCGACGGCCCGGGGTCGGGCGAGTCTGCATGGACCAGTTCGTGGTCGACCTTGGTCCGGGCCACGTCGACGTCGCCGAAGGTGACGAGGCGATCCTGTTCGGGCCGGGCTCGCGAGGTGAGCCGACTGCGCAAGAGTGGGCCGATCTGCTCGGCACCATCCACTACGAAGTAGTGACTAGTCCACGCGGACGTATCACCAGAACTTACCGCGAGGCCGAAAGCCGTTGAGCGGTGAGGATCATGACGGCTTCCACACGGACCGGGTGGGGCTGGCACGGTGGCTGGCGGGCGCGGCGGGGCTTGGCGCGGTGGGCACCATCGCCGGGGTCACCGTGGCCCGCTCGATGACTAATCGGCATCCTGCGGTCGACGACCCGTATGCCAACGAGAATTTCGAGACGCTCAACGGTGATCGCAGCTACGTGGTGACAACACCTGACGGCGTGCCGCTGGCGGTCCGTGAGGTCGGGCCCGCCGACGCGCCACTGACCGTGGTGTTCGCCCATGGATTCTGCCTTCGCATGGGCGCCTTCCACTTTCAGCGCATGCGACTGTCCGATGAGTGGGGTCCGCAGGTCCGAATGATCTTCTACGACCAACGCGGCCACGGCCAATCCGGCGAAGCGCCGCCGGAAACCTACACGCTGACTCGGCTGGGTATGGACTTGGAGACGGTGTTGCGGGTGATCGCGCCGCGCGGCCCGATCGTGCTGGTCGGTCATTCGATGGGCGGGATGACGGTGTTGGCGCATGCCCGGCAGTACCCGCACCACTATGGCAACCGCATCGTCGGTGCCGCGCTGATTTCGTCTGCGGCCGAAGGGGTGGCGAAGTCACCGCTGGGCGAGATTCTGAATAACCCTGCGCTCAAGGCCGCGCGGTTCGCCGCGCGGTCGGCGCCCAAGCTCGTTCATCGTGGCCGCAACGCGACCCGCTCGGTGATCGGGCCGATCCTGCGGGCGGCGTCTTATGCCGACCTGAATGTCAGCCCGAGCGTCGTCGGGTTCTCCGAGGAGATGATGCTCGGCACCCCGATCCCGACCATGATGGAGTTCCTGCAGGCATTACAAATACACGACGAGACGGCGGCACTGCCCACGCTGGCGGAGATTCCGACACTGATCGTCTGCGGCGACCACGATCTGGTCACCCCCGATGCCTACTCGAAGAAAATGGCCGACGCGCTGCCGGATTCCGAGTTGGTGATTGTGGCCAAGGCAGGGCATTTGGTGTTGCTGTCCAAGCCGGATCCGATCAACGACGGCCTGGTGCGGCTGGTCAAGCGGGCTACCCCGAGAAGACTCGTAGCGGCCAGGCAGCGGTGGCGCGATCGGATCCTGCGCCGTGACTGAGACTCAGGGCTCCGTGGGTGGCGACCCGCCGCGCCCGGCTCCGCCGCGCTCGCGATCGCCACGGTCCGGCATGGCGACGCTGCCGCGTGTCGAAGATACCGTCGCGCTCGGGTCACGTCTTGGCGGCCAGCTGCGGGCTGGTGACGTCGTGGTGCTCTCCGGGCCACTCGGCGCTGGAAAAACGGTGCTGGCCAAGGGGATTGCCGCGGTGATGGATGTCCACGGGCCCGTGACGTCACCGACGTTCGTGCTGGCGCGGGTGCATCCGGCGCGACAGGCCGGGGCCCCGGCGATGATCCACGTCGACGTCTACCGATTGCTGGAGCACACCGGCGCCGATCTGCTCGACGAACTTGAATCTCTCGATCTCGACACCGAACTCGACGATGCCGTTGTCGTCGTGGAGTGGGGCGAGGGTCTTGCCGAACGGCTTTCCGATCGGCACCTGGACGTCCGACTCGAACGCATCAGCAATTCCGACGTGCGGACCGCGACGTGGCAATGGAGCTGCCCATGAGCCGTCTCGTGTTGGCCATCGACACCGCAACGCCCGCCGTGACGGCGGGCGTCGTGGCCGATGGCGAGCTACTGGCCGAGCGGGTCACCGTCGACGCCCGCGCGCACGCCGAACGGATCACCCCGAATGTGTTGGGCGCCTTAGCCGATGCTGGGCGCAGGATGGCAGACCTGGTCGCGGTGGTGGTAGGGTGCGGCCCGGGTCCGTTCACCGGTCTGCGGGTGGGGATGGCAACCGCCGCGGCCTACGGGCACGCACTCGGCATCCCGGTGTACGGGGTCTGCAGCCTCGATGCGATCGGCGGGCAGACCACCGGAGAGACGCTGGTGGTCACCGATGCGCGCCGGCGCGAGCTGTACTGGGCGCGTTATCGCGATGGCGTCCGAATCGACGGCCCGGCGGTCAGCGACCCGGCCGACGTCGACCCGGGCGTTGCGGAGGCGGTGGCCGGCTCGCCCGAACACGCGGCGTTGTTCGGGTTGCCGGTGCGCGAACCGTCGTACCCGACACCGGCCGGGCTGGTGGCTGCGGTCACGGAATGGTCCGACGACCCGGCGCCGCTGGTGCCGTTGTATCTGCGTCGCCCGGACGCCAAGACGCTCGCCGAGCGGAGCGCGCAATGACGATCACGATCGGCGCGTTGACGGTGGCCGACGCGGAACGCTGCGCTCAGTTGGAGGCCGTGCTGTTTCCCGGCGACGACCCGTGGCCGACGGGCGCGTTCGTCCGCGAGCTTGCCGCCCCGCACAATCACTACGTGGCCGCCCGCAGCCGTGCTGATGGCGGCGACCCGCTTCGCCCGGCTTGCAGCCGGGCTCGCGATCGCGGCACCGACACGCTGATCGGCTACGGCGGTATCTCGCGGCTGGGCCGCACGCCGCCATTCGAATACGAAGTGCACACGATCGGCGTCGACCCGGCTTACCAAGGCCGCGGCGTCGGCCGCCGGCTGCTGGACGAACTGCTGAACTTCGCCGCCGGTGCCGTCGTCCACCTCGAGGTCCGCACCGACAATGCGCCGGCGATCGCGCTGTACCACAGCGTCGGATTCACCCAAGTGGGTCTGCGCAAGCGCTACTACCGAGTCAGCGGTGCCGACGCCTACACCATGCGGCGAGAGGCGCTATGACCATCATCGCCGCCATCGAAACCTCCTGCGACGAAACCGGAGTCGGCATCGCCCGGCTCGATGGTGACGGCACAGTGACGTTGTTGGCCGACGAGGTGGCGTCCAGCGTCGACGAGCACGTCCGGTTCGGTGGCGTCGTCCCCGAGATCGCTTCGCGGGCACACCTGGAGGCGCTCGGCCCGGCCATGCACCGCGCGCTGGCAAGCGCCGGCATCGAAAAACCGGACATCGTCGCGGCCACCATCGGGCCGGGGCTGGCGGGCGCGCTGCTGGTGGGAGTGGCTGCGGCCAAAGCGTATTCGGCTGCCTGGGAAGTGCCGTTCTACGCGGTGAACCACTTGGGTGGACACCTGGCCGCCGACGTCTACCAGCACGGGCCGCTGCCCGAGAGCGTGGCGCTGCTGGTGTCGGGTGGGCACACCCATCTGTTGCATGTGCGGTCGCTCGGCGAGCCGATCGTCGAGCTGGGCAGCACCGTCGACGACGCCGCCGGGGAGGCCTACGACAAGGTGGCCCGTCTACTGGGACTGGGCTATCCCGGCGGCAAGGTGCTCGATGACCTGGCTCGTACCGGAGATCGAGACGCAATTGCCTTCCCCCGCGGCATGACTGGGCCACGCGACGAGCCGAACGCGTTCAGCTTCTCCGGGCTCAAGACCGCGGTGGCGCGGTATGTGGAGAGCCATCCAGAGGCGGCGACCGCCGACATCGCCGCGGGATTCCAAGAGGCGGTCGCCGACGTGCTGACCATGAAGGCGGTGCGCGCCGCCACCGGGCTGGGCGTGTCGACGCTGCTCATCGCGGGGGGAGTGGCCGCCAACTCGCGGTTGCGTGAGCTCGCCGAAGAGCGTTGTGCTGCAGCGGGATTGACGTTGCGGATCCCGCGGCCCCGGCTGTGCACCGACAATGGCGCGATGATCGCCTCGTTCGCCGCGCATCTGGTGGCCGCCGGTGCGCCGCCCTCCCCGCTGGATGTCGCTACCGACCCGGGTCTGCCGGTGGTCAAGGGGCAGCTGCCCTGATCGTCAGCTGGTCTCTTGGGTGACTATCAGCAGGTCGTTGCTGGTTTCCCAGGCTTGGCTGAAGGTGGCCAGCGGGATCTGCTCGTCGCGGCCGTTGGGGGTGCCGCTGTCGTTGAGGTGCACGATGTTGGTCCCGGTGTCGACTCCGGTGACGACGACGGCGTGGTCGGGCGTGGTCCGCTGCCCCTGGCCCGCCGGGTAGTTCCAGATGGTTTCGGCGTTGAGCGCGGCGATGACCTTGTGGCCGCCGGCTAGGTCCTGCTCCAGCGTCCCCAGGGTGTTGCCGGTCGTCATGTCGGACTGGATGCCGTAATGCTGCAGCAGCATGACCATGTCTTGCGGGGAGGTGCCGTCGAAGAAGTAGACGTCGCCGCGGTGGGATTCGCTTCTGGTGAAGATGCCGCGCATCTCGATGCCGATCTGCGAGGGCTCCCTGCCGGTGAGCTGGCCGACCACATCGGCGACGGCCATCAGCCCGCAGTCTTCCTGGTGCTGGTAGCGCCAGTAGGGGGCGGCGGCCGCGGGGTCGCCGTACATTTGACCGTCGGCGTGGGCCGGTCCAGCCAATCCAATGGTGGCCGCGACAATCAGTGTGGCTGCGCCGACGGTGCCGGTCGCGGCTCGAATACCGGTGAACATGACCCCAGTATGTAGCGCATGAACCTTGGCGAATCCTTGGAGGCGTGCCGGGCCGACACCGCTGGCGACCGCGGTCGACGGGCTCGCCGGCTGGGGAAGCAGGACGGCGACCTTGAGTGCTAGCACTCTCATGTATAGAGTGCTAGGTGGCAATCGGACGAACCCCTGTGCCGGCACCCGCGACGACGACGCGAGGGCGCGGACGGATGCCGAACACCTGGTAATTCCAAGGCTCGGGGTAACGGCCCCGGGCCCCCTACCAACGAAACAAAGTGGAGGGCTCCAATCGTGGCGAGCGTGAACATCAAGCCACTCGAGGACAAGATCCTCGTACAGGCCAACGAGGCCGAGACCACGACCGCATCTGGTCTGGTCATTCCGGACACCGCTAAGGAGAAGCCGCAGGAAGGCACCGTCGTCGCCGTCGGTCCCGGCCGGTGGGACGACGATGGCGCAAAGCGGATCCCGCTGGACGTGTCCGAGGGTGACACCGTCATCTACAGCAAGTACGGCGGCACCGAGATCAAGTACAACGGCGAGGAGTACCTGATCCTGTCGGCCCGCGACGTGCTGGCCGTCGTCTCCAAGTAACGCAGAACGTGTTCCGCCCCGGAGATCCCCACGTCGACACGTGGGCGATTTCCGGGGCGGACCGCTTTCCAAACGGGACAAGAAAGACTTATGAGCAAACTGATAGAATTCGATGAAACCGCGCGGCGGGCGATGGAAGCCGGCGTGGACAAACTCGCCGACGCAGTGCGGGTGACGTTGGGCCCGCGCGGCCGGCATGTGGTGCTGGCCAAGGCTTTTGGCGGGCCCGCGGTAACCAACGACGGTGTCACCGTCGCCCGCGAGATCGACCTGGAAGACCCGTTCGAGAATTTGGGCGCCCAGCTGGTCAAGGCGGTTGCCACCAAGACCAACGACGTCGCCGGCGACGGCACCACCACCGCGACCGTGCTGGCGCAGGCGACCATCAAGAACGGGCTGCGCAACGTCGCCGCCGGCGCCAACCCGATCGCGCTCGGCGCGGGTATCGGCAAGGCCGCCGACGCGGTGTCCGAGGCGCTGCTGGCGTCAGCCACCCCGGTGTCGGGCAAGAAGGGCATCGCCCAGGTGGCCACCGTGTCGTCGCGCGATGAGCAGATCGGTGAGCTGGTCGGCGAGGCGATGACGAAAGTCGGCCACGACGGCGTCGTCAGCGTCGAGGAGTCGTCGACGCTGAGCACCGAGCTGGAGTTCACCGAGGGCGTCGGCTTCGACAAGGGCTTCCTGTCGGCGTACTTCGTCACGGACTTCGACGCTCAGCAGGCCGTGCTCGAGGACGCCCTGATCCTGTTGCACCGCGACAAGATCAGCTCGCTGCCCGACTTCCTGCCGCTGCTGGAGAAGGTGGCCGAGGCCGGTAAGCCGCTGCTGGTGATCGCCGAGGACGTCGAAGGCGAGCCGTTGTCGACGCTGGTGGTCAACGCGATTCGCAAGACGCTGAAAGCGGTCGCAGTCAAGGCGCCGTTCTTCGGTGACCGCCGCAAGGCGTTCCTCGAGGACCTGGCGATCGTGACCGGTGGCCAGGTGGTCAATCCCGACGTCGGGCTGACGTTGCGCGAGGTGGGCCTCGACGTGCTCGGTTCGGCCCGCCGCGTGGTAGTGAGCAAGGACGACACCGTGATCGTCGAGGGTGGTGGCACCGAAGAGGCGATCACCAACCGCGCCAAGCAGTTGCGTTCCGAGATCGAGAGCACCGACTCCGACTGGGACCGCGAAAAGCTGGAGGAGCGGCTGGCCAAGCTGGCCGGTGGGGTTGCCGTCATCAAGGTCGGTGCCGCCACCGAGACCGCACTCAAGGAGCGCAAGGAAAGCGTCGAGGACGCGGTTGCCGCCGCGAAGGCCGCCGTGGAGGAAGGCATCGTCGCCGGCGGCGGCTCGACGCTGCTGCATACCCGCAAAGCGCTCACCGAGCTGCACGCATCGCTGTCCGGTGACGAGGCCAGTGGCGTCGAGGTGTTCTCCAACGCGCTCAGCGCCCCGCTGTACTGGATCGCGGCCAACGCCGGGGTGGACGGCTCGGTGGTGGTCAACAAGGTCGCTGAGTTGCCCGCCGGGCACGGCTTCAACGCGGCGACATTGCAATTCGGCGACTTGGCTGCCGACGGGGTTATCGACCCGGTCAAGGTGACCAGGTCCGCGGTGCTCAACGCGGCGTCGGTGGCGCGCATGGTGCTCACCACCGAGACGGCAATTGTCGACAAGCCGGCCGACGAGGACGAGCACGGTCACGGTCATCACCACGGCCACGCTCACTAGAACTGCGCGAGCAGACGCAAACGCCCTCGGCTTATGGCGGGGGCGTTTCGTTTGGTTGTGGCCACGCTCCTCGAGATTGAAACCAGTGCGGGCGATCTCGGGGCGCCCCGTCGCAGCGATTTAAGTGTCGCGGTGGCGGTGTGCCGGCAGGTCGTCGTCAGAGCCCAAAGATGACGATGCCGACGCCGACCACGATCGACAGCGATAGGGACACCAACAGAAAACTGACGAACCTCTCCTCGGCCGCTGATGCCTCGTGGTCGGCGGCCGCGATCGGCGCGAGTTTGCGGCCAGCGCCCCACGCCGCAGCGAGCAGCGCCGCCACCCAGTTCGCGTAGGCCGAGTACACGATAAGTACGACTGCCGTAACTCCCAAGACGTTGGGCAAGTGGGTGTGTGGCCAGAGCAGGCCGAGCAGCACGAGGAACATGCCGTTGAGGACTGCCTCGAGGTGGCTCGACAGCGCCATGCGTGGATTCTTCAGTACCGGGACGGCGAACCCGGTGAGGAGGCCGAGCAGGAACAGGACCAGCCCGAGCTTGAAGAGCGCCGTCTGCATGTCAGAACAGTATGGGTGCCCGGCAGCGCGCGCCTCGGATTGATCTCCATTCGGTTTGGCTGTAACCCACAACTACCGAGACGGCAATTGTCGAGAAGCCCGCCGAGGAAGAACTGATATTTCGACGCGAAGCACCCCCGGTTTCGGCCGGGGTGTATTGGTTTACCCGACGTGAGAACTTCTCTCGACGTTGTGTCGCTGGCTCCATATAACCGATGTCTGCATTGCCAAGGCTCCGCTGTACTGCTTCTTGTTCTCTCCGATGGCGATTGGCTTAATTAGCGTAAGAGGAGGCTCACTATGCGAATCGCTGTCGTCGGTGCGACCGGCAATATCGGCGCCCGCACCGTCTCTTTTCTTGAGCGGGATGGACACGCTGCAGTACGCATCAGCCGCTCTCTCGGCGTTGACTTGATCACCGGCCACGGTTTGGACGTGGCGCTCCAAGGGGTTGACGCGGTGGTCGATGCCATCAGCTCGCCGCCGATCAGCGCTGCCGAGACTTCCGCCTATTTAGGCACCACCACAAGAAATCTTCTCGCCGCCGAGGAGCGCGCAGGCGTGCGTCACCACGTATTGCTGTCGATCGTCGGAATCCACCGGATCGAAGGCGGTACTGCCCACTATTCGGGCAAGCGCGAGCAAGAGCGGTTAGTTGAGGAGG
>Ga0335075_10002606_pt1 | contig 28853 bp, 29 predicted proteins | sample Lox_Sample_24_FD_206723 | JGI IMG/M metagenome (GOLD analysis project Ga0335075, IMG submission 206723) | Soil microbial communities from Loxahatchee National Wildlife Refuge, Florida, United States - Lox_Sample_2.4 | ecosystem: Environmental > Terrestrial > Soil > Wetlands | place: USA...
GCTGAATTCCGGTGTCCGTCACAGACTCAGTTCCCCCTCGTCGAGCGGGGCAAAATAGCGATCGATGTCGTTCGGGTCGACCTCTTCCAGCGTCGCCGGACGCCAGCGCGGTCTGTTGTCCTTGTCGATCACGACGGCGCGGATGCCTTCGTAGAAATCGTCGCCGTGGAGCATTCGGTTAACGACGCGGAACTCGAGCTGCATGCATTCGTCCATCGAAAGCATCGCGCCATCGGTAATCTGGCGGAAGGCGACGTGCAGGCTTGTCGGCGAACGCGTCTTCATCGTTTCGAGCGTTTTGGCAGTAAAAGGCTCTAGCGGCGCTGCCTGCGCGAGACTTGTCAGCACGTCGTCCAGCGTGCCGAGACTGAAATGTTTCTGGATCACATGGGTCATGGCCTCGTCGGTTTCGCGCTCGGCGGAAACTGCAAACGTCTTCAGCGCTTCATCGGGCAGCCCACTTTCGGCGATGGCGTCGACAAGGTCCGGCAGTTGCGCCGCGTCTATGGAATGGGTCGACAACCCCGACCAGCAGGCGTCGCCGCGGCGGATACGCGTGCCGGTCAGGCCGAGATACATGCCAAAGCTGCCTTTGAGACGCGGCAGCATGTGGCTGCCCCCGACATCGGGGAAAAAGCCGATGCCGACTTCGGGCATGGCGAAGATCGCGTTTTCCGTCATGACGCGATGCGAGCCGTGGAACGACACACCGACGCCGCCACCCATGACGATCCCGTCGATCAGCGCGACATAGGGTTTCTTGAAACGCTTGATCTTGGCATTGAGGCGATATTCGTCGGCGAAGAAATCGATCGGCGGGCGACCGGCTTTGCCGGCATCATAGATGTGCTGGATGTCGCCACCGGCGGAGAAAGCGCGGCCTTCCGCCTTGATCACGATGACGGCGATATCGGCGTCGTCGGCCCAGGCGTCAAGCGCCTTGTCGAGCGCCCTGATCATGCCATGGGTCACGGCATTGAGGGCTTTTGGCCGCGTCAGCGTGACAATCCCGGCCTTGCCCTGCCGGTCGAAACGGATCTCGTCACCGCCACCGAAATCCATGCGTCAGCTTCCTCCACTCAGTGGTCCGAGTGCTAAGCGCGGCCAGGGGGTGCGTCAATGGCGGAGCGACGTGAGCCGGCTGTGCGTGAAATCGTGGGCATACATGCAGGGAGGCTGGCTCTTTTCTCGGCGCGGGCCGACATGCGAGATAGCGGTCATGGTGTCGAAACGTAGAGCAGGGTTTCGCTTCCGGGCAGGGCTGCTCGTCCTGGCCTTAGCGTTTCCTGTTTCCGCTCATGCCAATGACGCTTCCTTGCTCTACCAGACGCAGGCGATCGTCACCGGCCAGAGCGAAGAGAACCGCCAGCCCGGTTTCGAAAAATGCTTCCAGGACGTGCTGGTGAAGGTTTCGGGCGATCAGCGGCTTCTGAAGATGCCCGAGGTGATCGCGCTCGTCCCAAGGTCCGGCGAGTTCGTCGCCTCCTTCCGCTATCGCGACCGGCTCGAAGGCATTCCGATTCACGACGAACAGGGAACTTACGACAGGCCGCACGATCTGACCTGCGTCTTCGACCGTGCCAAGATCGATGCCTTGCTCGCCGAGCTTGGCAGCAAACCGTGGCTCGAGCCGCGACCAAAGGTGGTGATCTTCCTTGCTGTTAAGGACGCCGCGCGCGAGTTCGTCTTGTCGTCGGATGGTGATGAGAGTCCTTACATGGCGGAATCGTTCGAAGCGGCCTCGGAACCGCTCGGTCTGGCGGTTGTCGTACCAACCGCCGATGGGTTGGCCTCACAAGGATTGCGGAACGAGTACGAGGAAGTCCGGGTCGCTTCGCCCGAACTGATGGTTCGGCCTGCGAAGGCCCTGGGTGGTGATATGCCATTGATCGGTTCCATTAGGTGGAGCGCTGCCGACCTCGGTTGGGTCGCTCTTTGGGACTTGTATGCAGATGGAACGAGCTTTCGCTGGAGCGTCAGAGGCGTCAGCTTTGACGACGCCTTCCGCAATGCCATTCGTGGCGCCGCGCAGGTGCTGTCGGGCAACGGGCAGCCGGATTAACCGCCGCAAACCGTCGCATTGGTCCCTGCTTGCCCGTCATGCTAGAAGCGGGCACGGAGACTTTGCCATGAACCGTCCCACCTCCCCAAAGGCTGCGGGCAGCCGCAGCGTCGATGAGATCACCGAAGGCCGGCGACTGCGCAGGATGCGCAAAGCGCCATGGTCGCGACGGCTGGTGCAGGAGAACCGGCTGACGGTCGACGATCTGATCTGGCCAATCTTCCCGACGGCAGGCAAGAATGTCCGCGAACCGATCGCGGCAATGCCAGGGGTATTCCGGCTGTCGGTCGATGCGGCGGTTAAGGAAGCGAAGCGCGCGGCGAAACTCGGCATTCCGGCGATCGCCACCTTTCCCAATATCGACGGCACGCTGAAGGACGTCACCGGCTCGCACATTCTCGATCCGGACAATCTGATCAACCAGGCGACGCGCGCCATCAAGGCGGCCGTGCCGGAAATTGGAATCATAACCGACGCCGCGCTCGATCCGTTCACCAGCCACGGCCATGACGGCATCCTGCGCGACGGCGTCATCGTCAATGACGAGACGGTCGAGCAAGTGACGGCCGCCGCTGTGCTGCAGGCCGCCGCCGGCGCCGATATCATTGCGCCGTCTGACATGATGGACGGCCGTATCGGCGCGATCCGCGACGCACTCGACGCGAACGGTTTTCAGGACGTGGCGATCATGTCCTATGCGACAAAATTCGCTTCGGCCTTTTATGGACCTTATCGCGAGGCGATTGGTACGGCGGGGCTGCTGAAGGGCGACAAGAAGACCTACTACCTCGACCCCGCCAACACAGACGAGGCGATGCGCGAGATCGAGCAGGACATCGCCGAAGGCGCCGACATGATCATGGTGAAGCCCGGCCTGCCCTATCTCGACATCATCCGCCGCGCCAAGGACGAATTCGCGATGCCGACCTTCGCCTATCAGGTGTCAGGCGAATATTCGATGATCAAGGCCGCGAGCGCCAATGGCTGGATCGACGGCGAGCGCGCCATGCTGGAATCGCTGCTGGCGTTCAAGCGCGCCGGCTGCGACGGTATCCTGACCTACTTCGCGGCCGAGGTCGCGGAACTGCTGTCGAAGTGAACGGATACAGACCGGCGGTCGTGATCGGCGGACTCTGCGGCGCTGCCGGCGTCGCACTGTCCGCGGCAGCGGCGCATGGATCCAACCCGTTGCTCGGTACCGCCGCGTCGATGCTGCTCGTCCATGCGCCGGCGTTTCTAGCGATCGGATTGTTGCGGGGCGATCGGATCTTGCGTTGGGGATTCTGGCTGCTGCTCGCCGGTCTCAGCCTCTTCTCATGCGACCTGGCGATGCGCGTCTATGCGGGAACGCGGCTGTTCCCGATGGCAGCGCCAGCCGGCGGCACTTTGCTAATCGCCGGCTGGCTTGTCGTTACGGCTTCCGCCCTTTGGATACGGCGCGAATAGGTCTGACGGGACAGGCTCACCGCGGCAGGTTCTCAAGCCGCTGCAGCGGGTGGAAGCGCGGGCGCACCGGCGCCTCATGATAGTCCCGAGCGTCGCGCCGCCGCTTCTCCGGGATGCCCCAGTAGTCGCGGTTGATTTCGTCGAACAAGAACTTCACGGGATGCATGGCAACCTCCTTCTTTGGATCGATCCAATCTGAGGGAACATTTCCGCCTTGGATCGATCCAAATTTAACCTATCCGAGGTAAAAGTCAAGGACAAATTGAACCGATCCAAGAAAAATGCTATTTGACTGAAAACACCGTGGAATTTTCACGCAAGGAGATCTTTTGGCCAAGCTAGCCGTCAAGCTCCAGGATGTCGCCAAAGCCGCCGGCGTCTCGCGCGGGACCGCCTCGAACGTCTTCAGCCGACCCGAAATCGTGCGCGAGGAAATGCGCGAAAAGGTTCTCGCTGCCGCCAAGCAGCTTGGTTACGCCGGTCCCGATCCGCGCGGGCGGATGCTGCGGGCGGGCAAGGTCAATGCGATCGGCGTTGCCGGTGCCTGGCCCCTCTCCTATTTCTTCGACGATCCATTCGCGCGCGTCGTTATGGAAGGGATCGGCGACGTCTGCGAGGAGTTCGGCGCAGGCATTTCGCTGATCTCCGCGCTCGACGAGCGCCAGGTGTCCTGGAGCATCCAGAGCGCGCTGGTCGACGGCTTCATCCTGTTCTGCATGGACCACGGCTCGCACCTGATCCAGATGACGCGCGAGCGCAAACTGCCCTTTGTCGCACTCGACTTTCCCACCGCCGAGCCCGATGTGCCGGGGCTGTGGGTCGATGATCTGGCTGGAGCGCGGCTAGCCGCCGAGCATCTCATCGGGCTCGGCCATCGCGAGTTCGCAGTGCTTGCTCTGCCGGCAACCGAAAGCGCCATCGGGCCAGTGCGCGCCGAGCGGCTGCTCGGGTCGATCTACACCGGCACGCGGGATCGCATGCGCGGCTATTTCGACGTGCTGGCAACGCACGGCATCGATACGGATCAGGTGCCTATCTACGAAACCGACAATGACGAGGCCACGACGCGCGCCGGCATGGATTATCTGTTCTCCGGCGGCCGAAAGCCGAAGGCGATTTTGGCCATGTCCGACCGCACGGCCTTGACGGCGATCGACTGGCTCACCGAGCGCGGCATCAGAGTGCCGGACGATGTCTCAATCATCGGTTTCGACGGCGTCCCGGAAGGCGTGCGCTCGATCCCGCCGCTCACCACCATCGCCCAGCCGATGCTCGACATGGGCCGCCGTGCGGCCCGGATGATCCTCGATACCAAACAGGAAAAGACGCGCGAGGTGGTGAAGCTCACGCTCGTCGTGCGCGGTTCGACCGCAAGACCATCCTAGCGGCTGGCCGGGCTTTACATTTCTTTACATTGTCCCGGAACGGCAGAAACGCCCCTCTCCTATTCCTTTCTCATCGCAGTAATGGTGCTGCAGCGAGGAAGGAACGGCAATGGAACCGAACACCCCCAGGAACGAGACTCCCGAAGTTGAAATCATCCCACCAACGGCAAACTGGACAAAGCGCCTGACGATCGGCGCGATCGCTGTTGCCGCCCTCGGCGGCATCGGACTTGCTACCGCGATGAGCGACGATTTTGGTTTCCGCGGCGGCCCGGGCTGGCATAATGCCGGCGGACCCGGCATTGGCTTCCACGGCCGTCACGGCATGGGTTTTGGCGAGCGCCGGCTCGACCGGGTGCTGGAGGAGATCGACGCGACGCCAGAGCAGGAAACCAAGATCAAGGCGATCATCGACACCGCCGAAGACGAACTCTTCCCGATGGCGGAAGAATTCCGCGACACACGTGGACAGGTCGCCGAACTGCTCGGCGCCGCAACGATCGACCGCGCCGCGGCCGAAACGCTGCGCGCCGGACGCATCGCCAAAGTCGACGAGGCATCGCGCAAGCTAACCACCGCGATCCTCGACATCGCCGAGGTGCTGACGCCGGAGCAGCGCGCCGAAATCGTCGAGCATTTCCAGGAACGCGGCCGCAGGTGGTAAAACGTATCTGAGGTTTCGAATCGTGGAGCGCTTCGGCATGGCGGAAAAGGTCCTGATCGTCGACGACGACACGCGCCTTTCCGCCATGCTGGCGGACTATCTTTCCGGCAATGGCTACACGGTCCACACTGCCGCCACTGGCGGCGCAGGCCTGACGGAATTGTCCCGCCTGGCGCCCGATGCTGTAATCCTCGACGTAATGCTGCCCGACATTGACGGCTTCGAGACTTGCCGGCGCATCCGCACGTCATCCGACGTGCCGATGCTCATGCTGACCGCCAAGGGCGAAGACACGGATCGGATCGTCGGCCTGGAGCTTGGCGCCGACGACTATCTGCCAAAGCCGTTCAACCCGCGCGAATTGCTGGCGCGGCTGAAAGCCATTTTGCGCCGTCGCGGCGGCTCTACCAGCAGTCGGGTGCTGCGCTTCGGCAGGCTGGAGATCGACCCGGGCTCACGCACGGCCCGTGTCAACGGAAGCGACTGCACGCTCACCTCCTATCAATTCGATCTGCTGGTGGCATTTGCCGAGAACGCTGGCCGGACGCTATCGCGCGATCAGCTCATGGATCTGGTGCGCGGCGAGGAGCTTGAGGCGTTCGACCGTTCGATCGACGTGCATGTGTCGCGCATCCGCGCCGCGATCGAGGACGACCCGAAAAATCCGCGCCGGATCGTCACGGTGCGCGGAGTGGGTTATGTGTTTGCCCGTTTCCAGGATCAGGAACGATAGGACCGTATGCGAAGCCGGCTTTTCCTGAAGATCTATATGACGCTTCTGGCGAGCCTTGTTGCTGTTGCAATCGCCAGCGCAATCTTCTTCCTCGTCTCCGAACGCGAGCGCGACACGAGCTGGAGCGGCCGGCGCGACCACTTCATCGCGGCGCTGCTGCCGGCAGGTTCGGACGCAGCTACGCTGCAATCGACCCTCGACCGCCTCGGTCGCGCCTTCGATGCCGACATTTCCGTATTCGAGGCCGATGGACGGTTGATCGCGTCCACGGGCCGCCCTTTTCCGCCCGACGTGACCGACCCAGCACGCCGCGGCGATGGTCTGCGGCACGGTTTCGTGACGACGCTTGAAGATGGCCGCCTCGTCGCGGCGCGGACAGACGGGCCATCCGGCTCAGCCGGCCGTAATCCGCTTGCCTATCTGGTGATGATCGCGGCCGTCATCGGGCTTGCCGCCTATCCGGTCGTGCGCCACCTTACGCGCCGGCTGGAACAGTTGCGCAAAGGCGTCGAAGCATGGGGCGCCGGGGCGCTCGATACGCGTGTGCCCGAGAAAGGCACCGACGAGGTCGCGACGGTGGCGAAAACCTTCAACGAAGCGGCCGATCGGGTAGAGCGTCTCGTCACGGCGCATCGCTCGCTGCTCGCCAACGCCAGCCATGAGCTGCGCTCGCCGATCGCGCGGCTGCGCATGGCGATCGACCTGCACGAAAAACAGGGCGACGAGGGCAGCCGGCAGGAGATCATCCGAAACCTGACCGAGGTCGACCGGCTGGTCGAGGAGATCCTGCTCGCCAGCCGCCTCGATCACGTCGGCCTTGCCGGCAGCGAGCCGATCGACCTTTTGGGTCTCACCGCCGAGGAAGCCGCGCGCAACGATCTTCAGGTGAGCGGAACGCCTGCCTATGTGCTTGGTGACCCGCCGCTCATGATCCGGCTGATCCGCAACCTGATCCAGAATGCGCTGAAGCATGGTGCGCCGCCAATCGACATCGAGGTCCGCAGCGACGGCAAGAACGCCGAGCTGCGCGTGCGCGATCACGGCGCGGGTATCGCGCACGAACAGGTAGAGAAAATATTCGAACCGTTCTACCGGCCGCCCGGCAGTAGCGAGGCGTCAGGCGGATGGGGGCTTGGTCTGTCGCTGGTCCGCCAGATCGCCGGACATCATGGCGGCTGGGTGAAGGTCGAAGCGCCGGAAGGCGGCGGCGCTCTGTTCATCGTCACGCTGCCGGCGCATGAGGTCGAATAGCGCTCAGACGTATTTGCGCCAGTCGTGTTCTTCCTTGAAGCCGAGCACCTCGCGCGCCTTGCGGTTCGACAGCGGCGCTTCGTCCTTGCCCATCTTGCGCGTAATCGGCGTCGCCGGCGCCCACTTCTTCAGGAACTTTTCCGTCGGCTCGTTGGCGGTGATGGTGTCGTTCACGGCATTAAACACCTGGAAGCCGAGGCCATCCTTCTTCAGGCAACGATGCACGATCTGCGCGAGGTCGCGCGCGTCTATGTAGCTCCAGGCATTGCGCTTGCGCGACAGCGGCTTCTTCAGGAAACCCTTGAACATCCCGTATTCGTGCGGCTCGATCACATTGCCGATGCGCAGAGCGTAGATGTCGGCGCCGGTGCGCATCGCAAAGGCCCTCGCTGTCTTTTCGTTCACCAGCTTCGACAGACCGTAAGAATCCATCGGGTCGATGTCGTAATCCTCTTCCAGCGGAAACTGATGGAAATCCTTGTCGCCTTCGGCGAAGCAGACGCCGTAGGTCGTTTCGCTCGACGCGATGATGATTTTTCGGATGCCGAGTTTCACCGCCGCTTCGATGATGTTGTAGGTCGACACGACATTCGCCGAAAACGTCGTGTTATCGGGCGCCATCAACACGCGCGGGATGGCCGCGAAATGCACGACGGCATCGACCTTGGCCGGTCCCTTGCCGCTTTCGTATCCGTCGAACCAGAAGTGCATCGACAGCGCGTTGAATACCTGACCGCTGTCGGTGACATCGGTGATCAGCGTGTTCACGCCGGGACAATCGAGCGGCTTGAGGTCGAGGTTCAGGATTTCGTGGCCCTTGTCCTTTAGCCACGGAACGACGTGCTTGCCCGCCTTGCCCGAACCCCCGGTGAAAACAACGCGCATGACAGTCCTCCTGCGGAGCGGAGGAGTATTAGTCTGACAAATCGGCGGGGTCGAGAGCCTTGGCGCTGACCGGTGCGCCCATGCGGTTCCATGCGTCGAGGCCGGCGATCTTGTAGGCTTCGGCAAGCGTCGGATAGTTGAACGTGTTTTCGACGAAGAAATCGACGGTGCCCTTCAGGTTGATCACCGCCTGGCCGATGTGGATCAGCTCGGTGGCGCCTTCGCCAACGATATGGGCGCCGAGCAGGCGGCGCGACTCCAGCGCGAAGATCAATTTCAGGAAACCTGAATTGACACCCATGATATGGCCGCGCGAGGTTTCGCGGAAACGCGCCACGCCGCATTCATAGGCGACGCCGCTCTCGCGCACCTGTTCCTCGGACTGCCCGACCGTCGAGATCTCCGGGACCGCATAGATGCCATAGGGAAAGGTTTCCGGCGCCGGTGGCAGCGGCACGCCAAAGGCGTGACACGCGGCGACACGCCCCTGCTCCATCGAGGTCGAGGCAAGGCTCGGGAAGCCGATCACGTCGCCGGCGGCATAGATGTTCGGCACATTGGTCTGGAAGGTCCTGGGATCGACCTTCAGCCGGCCGCGGCTGTCGGCCTCGATGCCGACCGCATCCAGCCCAAGGCTGTCGATGTTGCCGCTCCGGCCGGCGGCGTAAAGCACGATCTCGGAGCGGATGGCGCGGCCGTCGGCCAGCGTCACCTCCGCGTGCGTGTCCTTCGACTGAATGTCCTTGACCGCGCCGCCCAGCCTGATCGTCATGCCGCGGTCACGCATCTCATGGATGAAATCGTCGACGATCTCGCGGTCGACGAAGTCGAGAATGGTGCTGCGCGGCTCTACCAGCGTCACGGGCACATCGAGCGCGGAAAAGATCGTCGCATATTCGACGCCGATCACGCCGCCGCCGATCACCGTCAGCGTGCGCGGAAGCCGCTCGAGCTCCAACATCTCGTCACTGTCGAAAATCCGCTTGCGATCGAACGGTACGTTGTCCGGCCGGTGAGGACGCGTGCCGACCGCGATCAATGCATTGGAGAAGCCGACTTCGCTGTATTCACCATTGTCGGTCGTCAGACCCACACGGCCCACATCGAGAAATTTCGCAGCCGCCCGCATGTGGCGCACGGTGTTGCGCATGAATTGATGCTGCAGCACCTCGACCTCATGGTCGAGCGTCTTGTGCAAGCGCTCGATCAGATCGCTGACGGAGATGTCCTGTTTCACGCGATAGCCGCGGCCGTAAAAACCGCGCTCGCGGAAACCGGAGAGATTGAGCACCGTCTCACGGAGCGTCTTCGACGGGATCGTGCCGGTATGCACCGAAACGCCGCCGAGCCGCCTGCCCCGGTCCACCACCAGCACAGACTTGCCTAACTTGGCTGACTGCACGGCCGCGCGGCGGCCCGAAGGCCCGCTGCCGATCACCAGCATGTCGTAACGATCCATCGCCTGTTCCCCGTCGCGCGTTCCCCTCGCGCCGGCGCTGCCGCGCCGCACAACAAGATGCGACAGCACCGGTTACCGTTCAATGACTGCCAGCCGCCTGAAAGAAACTTCTCGACGGATTTCTCGCGGTTTCCGGCACCGAAATCTTGCAATTTGCGCGCAACACACCATTTCCACCGGTGCGGTGCGAACCGCCAAAAGCGAGGGAAATCCGATGAACACGCGCATTCTCGACGGCGAAATCATTCCAAGCAGGCTGGAGGACAGCCGACTCTACGACGGCGTGCGCACCCGCCGCGTGCTGGCGTTCTTCATCGATTATCTGATCGTCGGCCTGCTGCTGATTCCGGCCGCTATCGTCGTTTTCCTGCTTGGTTTGCTGACGTTCAGCCTCGGCTGGATGCTGTTCGCAGTCCTCGTACCCCTGGTGGCGCTCACCTATGTCTGGATGACCATGGGCGGGCCGACCCAGGCGACCATCGGCATGCGGACAATGGGCATCCGCCTCGAGCGGCTCGACGGGCAGAAGGTCGACGGCATGCTCGCGGTCGTCCATTCGGTGCTTTTCTGGGCCGGCAACGCCATTTTGTCGCCGCTGATCCTGCTCGCGACCTTGTTTCTGGACCGCAAGCGGACCCTGCACGACCTGCTTCTCGGCACCGTCGTCGTCCGCGACGACCATTAGCCCAGCTTTAGTCTGGGCACTAAACCTCTCGTTCAGAACCCTGTGATGTGATGCGGCGGGCAAGCTCCCGCCGCATTCTCCTGTTGAATTTTCCGTGCGCGGAGCCAAGGTAGGACGATTCGTAGGTAAACCTCGCAGTCGATGACGCACCATTCGACCCAGTCGCCGCAGTTTTTCCTGACCGCACCCTCCCCTTGCCCCTATGTGGAAGGCCAGTTCGAGCGGAAGGTTTTCACGCACCTCGTCGGGGAAAAGGCGCCGGAACTCAACGACCTGCTGACCCAGGGCGGTTTTCGCCGCTCGCAGAACATTGCCTACCGGCCGGCCTGCGAAACGTGCCGGGCCTGCATCTCGGTGCGTATCCTCGCCAGCGAGTTCGAGCCCAGCGACAACATGCGCCGGGTCATGAAGCGCAATTCCGACCTGATCGGCGTGCAGCATGACGCCGAGCCGTCGACCGAACAATACTCGCTGTTCCGCTCTTATCTCGACGCCCGCCACCGCAAGGGCGGCATGTCGGACATGACCGTGCTCGACTACGCCATGATGGTCGAGGACACGCATGTCGACACCAAGGTCATCGAATACCGCCGGCGCGGGCCTGACACCTTCATCACCGGCCGCGGCCAGGGCGAACTGATTGCGGTGTCGCTGTCGGACAAGATGGCCGACGGCCTCTCCATGGTCTATTCCTACTACAGTCCCGAGCACGAGGACCGGTCGCTCGGCACGTTCATGATCCTCGATCATATCGCCCGCGCCCGGGCGCTCGGCCTGCCACACGTCTATCTCGGCTACTGGGTCAACGGCTCGCGCAAGATGAACTATAAGGTCCGCTTCCAGCCGCAGGAGCATCTTGGCCCGAAGGGTTGGGAACGCTACACGGAGTAGCCAGGCGGCTCCCGCCGGCGCCACGGGAGCAGTTTCCAACCTTGTCCTCGACACATTCGCAGCACGCCAAAGGCCTTCTGTTCACCGCCTTCGGCGGTTTGATGCTGACGGTCGACATTCCGCTGATCAGACTGGCCGAGGGTGAGACATGGTCGATCCTTGTCCTGCGCAGCGCCGTCACCTTTGCCTCCGCCGTGGTGATCTGGGCGATCTGGCGATCCATCAGCCGCGATGCGCCGTCGCTGGCACCGGGCTGGACCGGTGTCGCGGTCGCGGCGCTCTACGGCATGACGTCGATTTTCTTCATGCTCGCCGTGTTCAACACCTCGACCGCCAACCTCGTCTTCATCCTCGCCTTCAACACGGTGTTTTCCTCGCTGCTGTCGTGGATTTTCCTGAAGGAGCGGCCGAGGCCGGCGACGTTGCTCACCATGGCGGTGATGATCGTCGGCGTGCTCATCATCGTCGCCGACGGCCTCGAGGCCGGCAATTTTTTCGGCGACATGACGGCGCTGTGCTCCGCCTTCTTCGTCGCCTGCGCGCTGACGCTGACGCGCGCCTCCGGCAAGGACATGGGCTTCACCGCGCTGACCGGCGTGCTGCTGCCCTTCGTGGTGGCGGTCTTCATGACAATGGAAACCGGCTACCGGATCGAGCAGCCCTGGTGGATCGTGCTTAACGGCGCGGTCGTGATGCCGCTCTCCTTCTATTTCCTCGCCACCGGGCCGCGCTGGATCTCGGCGCCGGAAGTCGCCATGTTCTATCTGCTGGAGACGATCCTCGCGCCGGTCTGGGTCTGGCTGATCTTTTCCGAAGAGCCGACGCGAAACGCGCTGATCGGCGGCGTGATCCTGATCGTCGCGCTGATCGCGCATTCGGCATGGCAGCTCTGGGACGGACGCAAGCGGCGCGCGGTGCTCGCGGTGAGACATCCGGTCTAGGACAACTCGGCTAGCCGTTTCTCGATGAAATCGCGCGCCGGGCCTTGCTTGGTGAGCTTCAGCGCCTGGCGAAACGAAGCCACGGCTTCTGCCGTCCGCCCGGCGCGCCGCAGCAATTCTCCCTTGGCGGAATGCGCGGGGTAATAGTCCGCAAGTTCGCCGCGCGCGAAGATCGCCTCGATAAGCTTGATGCCTTCGCCCGGCCCGTCACGCATGGCGACGGCTGCGGCGCGATTGAGTTCGGCGACCGGCGACGGCTGCGCCCGCAGCAGGAGATCGTAGAGCGAGACGACGCGGTTCCAGTCCGTGCGCATACCATTGCTCGCCGCATGTTCGGCGGCGATCGCGGCCTGGATCGCATAGGGGCCGACCTCGCCGATGGCGAAGGCACGGGCGACCAGTGCCGTGCCCTCCTCGATCTGCTGGCGGTTCCAGAGCGCGCGGTCCTGGTCGTCAAAGAGCACGACCGAGCCGTCCGTGCCTGTGCGGGCAGCGCGGCGGGAATCGTGCAGCAACATCAGCGCCAAAAGGCCGATCGCCTCCGGATCGGGCAAGAGCGCGACGAGAAGCCGGCCGAGCCGGATCGCCTCGGCCGAGAGGTCCGAGCGCGTCACCGACGCGCCGGACGAGGCGGCATAACCCTCGTTGAAGACCAGGTAGACGACGCGCAGCACATATTCGAGCCGCTCGGCCAGTTCGGCCTTTTCCGGTGTCTCGTACGGGATTTTCTCGTCGCGGATCTTCGATTTGGCGCGCACGATGCGCTGCGCGATCGTCGGCGCGCTCGACAGGAAAGCCGCCGCGATTTCCTCGGTCGTCAAGCCGCAGACCTCGCGCAAAGTCAGCGCCGTCTGCGCGTCCGCCGGCAGTGCCGGGTGGCAGCAGGTGAAGATCAGCCTGAGCTGGTCGTCGGCGATTGTCTGTTCGTCCATCTCGTCAGGTCCGGCGGCCTCGGTTTCGAGCCGCATCGCGAGTTCGGTGAGGGAGGCGTCGTGGCGCGCATTCCTGCGCATCCGGTCGATCGCCTTGAAACGCCCGGCCGACACCAGCCAGGCCAACGGATTTTTGGGCACACCGTCGCGCGGCCACTGCTCGGCAGCGGCGGCGAAGGCGTCGTGCAACGCCTCCTCCGCCCGCTCGAAACCGCCGAGCAGGCGGATCAACGTCGCCAGCACACGCCGCTTCTCGGTCCGGTAGACCGTTTCGAGCGTGATGCCAGCGGCGGCGCTCAAGCCGCTGCGTCCTGGCGCTCGACGAATTTCACCGGCCGCACCTCGATCGCACCGGTGCGGGCCATCGGGATCGTACCAGCGATACGGATCGCGTCGTTCAAGTCACGCGCCTCGATGATGACGATGCCGGCGAGATGCTCTTTCGTTTCCACGAACGGTCCGTCCGTCGTGGCGAGCTTGCCCTGCCGCACGCGCACCGTCGCGGCTTGCGTCGGCAGGTCCAGCGCATGCGCATCGAGCCAGTTGCCGCTCTGACGCAGCGCCTCGTCATTGTCGAGCACCTCGTTGATGAAGGCTGCGCGTTGCGGCTCGGTGAAGCCATCGAGGTGATGTAGATCGTTGAGATAGATCAGGCAGGCATATTTCATGGCGCGCTCCTGATATCGTAAGCAGGTCGCACTTCGACCTTGGCGTATTTGGCCAGCGCCGACTGCTCGGCGAGCAAAATCGCTTCCTCCATGCTGTCGGCGCGCAGGATCACGATCCCGCCGAGATGCTCCTTCGTTTCCGCGAAAGGGCCGTCGGTGCGCGAGACTTTCGAACCGCGGATACGGACAGTCACGGCTTCGCTCGTCGGCCGGAGTGCCCGGGCGGCAACCAGTTTGCCCTGCCGTTCGAGATCCGCGTCTTCGTCGCGGCAATCGTCCTGGAGCTTGCGGTCCGCTTCTGGCGTGATATCCGCGAAATCGGCGTCGTCGATGTAAAACAACAGTGCGAATTCCATCTCAGGCCTCCGGGACGTCGTAGATCGGGCGGACCTCGATCTTTCCATATTTGGCGAGCGGGATGCCGGCGGCAATCGCTTTCGCTTCCGCCATGTCTTTAGCTTTCACGAGGATGAACCCGCCGAGATGTTCCTTGGTTTCGGCGAAGGGGCCGTCGGTCGAAGAAACTTTCGAGGCGCGCACCTGCACGGTGGCGGCCTTCGCGGCCGAATCCAGCGCACGGGCGGCGATCAATTGTCCTTTCTTATCAAGGACTTCGTCATACGACATCGAGTCTTTGTCGAGCTTTTTCTTTTCGGCAGGCGTCATCCTGTCGAAGATCGTCGGCTCGAAATAGACGAGGCAGAGAAACTCCATTTCCTTCTCCTGCTTGTGTGGGTCGGATGCCTCTAGTCGTTCGCCCGATCCCCAATTCGACAGCAGCTCGAAAAAATATTTGCCGCGAATTTTTTCGTCCGCCGTGTCGAATCTCGTCGCCGCTCTTCGACTGCTTTGCGAGACGACGGACATGAGCCGGAACCTCTCGCAACAAAGCTCAATCGAAGGATCAAGACCATGCATGTACTCGAAGCTGCCCTGATCTCCAACGCGCTCAACTCGAAGAAGGCGAAGAGGATCGAAAGCGACGAACCGCAGCCGACCGCCGCGAGCCGCCCGTTCTACAAGCGCCTGTCCATCCAGGCAGTGTCGGCCGTTGTCGCGCTTGTGGCCGTTGTCACGTTCCTTGAAATCGCCTCCGCCGACGCGCCGGCGCAGGCCGAGTTCACGCTGATTGCCAGTCATGCTGGCTGAGGTCTTGTCCGGCCGCCAAACTCGCCCGATGATCGTCCTCGATCCGGAGGACCAGCATGAGCGAACGCAAGACGATCGTACCGACCGCCTTGCGCGGCGTTTACGAGCAGTGGCGCTTTGCGCCGGCCGTCGTGTCGAACGGCATGATCTATTGCTCGGGTATCATCGGCACGAGCCCGGGCGGCGAGACGCCCGCCAATCTCTCCGGCGGTCTCGCGGGCGCGACCGCCACGACGGCTGACCTTGATGCGCCGCTCGCCGCACTGCAGGCCGTGCGCGATCCCGAAGCGCAATTCGTCACCGCCTTCGAAGCGCTGCGCTCGATCCTGAGCGAAGCCGGCGCGGATCTGTCCGACATCGTCGAGATCACGACCTATCATGTGGAGATCGGCCGCCACATGGAGACCTTCATGCGCGTCTGGGCGCGCTATCTGAAGGAGCCCTATCCCGCCTGGACGGCGATCGGCGCGTCCGAACTGATCGTGCCGGGCGGGCTGGTCGAGATCAGGGCGATCGCCGCTCTACCCTCGATGCGCGGCTAGCCGCCGAACTTTCCCGTTCGCGGAAAACCTTTCGGCACCAGCCGGCCGGCCTGAGCGCGCTGGCCGATCCATTCGGCAAGCTCGGCCTTCGTCTTGACGAAGGTGCGGTCGGCGGAATCCTGCCAGGCAAGCCCTTCCTTCAGGACAAACGTCTTCATGTCGAGCGTGCCGCCATCCTTGTACTTTTGCAGGCGCACGCCCTTGCCACGGCCCATCTCCGGCACTTCGGCGATCGGGAAGATCAGCAGTTTGCGATTGTCGCCGACGATCGCGACGTGATCGCCTTCGGCGACGACGCAGCGCTTCGCCTCGTCCGGTGACTTCACGTTCATGATCTGCTTGCCCTTACGGGTGTTGGCGACCACCTCGGCTTCCGGAACGATGAAGCCATTGCCCTGATGCGAGACGAGCAGCAGTTTGCGCTTCGGATCGTGGACGAAGGCCGTGACGATGTCCTGGTCATTGTCCATGTCGACGATGATGCGGATCGGCTCGCCATGGCCGCGGCCGCCCGGCAGCCGGTCGGCGCCGATGGTGTAGAACTTGCCGCCGGTGGTGAAGACGATGATCTTGTCCGTCGTCTGCGCATGGAAGGCTAATTTCAGGCTGTCGCCTTCCTTGAAGGCGAGCGTCGAGTTGTCGGCGAGATGGCCCTTCATGGCGCGCAGCCAGCCCTTTTCGGACACGACGACCGTCACCGGCTCCTTCTCCACCATCGCGTGGTGGATGTCGGCGTCGTCATGTTCCGGCGCCTCGGCGAAGGTCGAGCGGCGCTTGCCGAGCGGCGTGTCCTTGCCGAACTTCTTGCGGGTCTGCTCGACCTCCCAGCGGATCGTCTGCCACTGCTTGGCGTCCGACTTCAGCAGTTTCTCGATCGCGCCTTTCTCCTTGGTGAGGCCGTCGAACTCCTTCTTGATCTCGATCTCTTCCAGCTTGCGCAACTGGCGCAGGCGCAGATTGAGAATGGCTTCGGCCTGAACGTCGCTCAGGTCCCATTTCGCCATCATCACCTGTTTGGGCTCATCCTCCTCGCGGATGATGCGGATCACCTCGTCGATGTTGAGGTAGGCGATCAGGAAGCCGCCCAGCACTTCGAGCCGGCGTTCGATCTCGGCCAGGCGATATTTCGAGCGCCGGATCAGCACGTCGCGGCGGTGGTCGAGCCATTCCTGCAGCGCGCCCTTGAGCGACAGGATGTTCGGCACCTTGCCGCGCGACAGCACGTTCATGTTGAGCGGGATGCGCGATTCCAGATCAGTCAGCTTGAACAGCGACTCCATCAGGAGTGCGGGATCAACCGCGCGGCTCTTCGGCACGATGACGATGCGGATGTCCTCCGCGCTCTCGTCGCGGATGTCCTCGAGCAGCGGCAGTTTGCGGGCGATCAGAAGCTCGGCGATCTTCTCGATCAGCTTTGCCTTCTGCACCTGATAGGGGATCTCGGTGACGACGACGTTCCAGGTGCCCCTGCCCTGATCTTCTTGGTGCCAGCGCGAGCGGACGCGGAAGCCGCCGCGGCCGGTCTTGTAGGCTTCGAGGATCGACGCACGCTCCTCGACGATGATGCCGCCGGTCGGAAAATCCGGCCCCTGCACCAGCCCGTCGTCCTCGGACGTACTCATCAGTTCTTCGACCGACGTGTTTGGCTTGTCGATCAGGAGGAGCGCGGCGGTGCAAAGTTCTGCAGCGTTGTGCGGCGGGATGTTGGTAGCCATGCCGACCGCGATGCCGGCCGAACCGTTAGCGAGCAGATTCGGAAACGCGCCCGGCAGGACGGTCGGCTCTTCGCCGACCTCGTTGTAGGTCGGGCGGTGGTCGACCGCGTCCTCGGTAATGCCTTCGAGAAGGTCGGACGCGACTTCCGTCATGCGCGCTTCGGTGTAGCGCATCGCCGCGGCGTTATCGCCGTCGATATTGCCGAAATTGCCCTGCCCGTCGACCAACGGGTAACGAACGGCGAAATCCTGCGCGAGGCGGACCAGTGCGTCGTAGATCGACTGGTCGCCGTGCGGATGGAACTTGCCCATCACCTCGCCGACGATCGTGGCGCTCTTCGAAAAGCGCTGGCCGGGATCGAGGCGCAGCAGCCGCATGGCATGTATGATGCGGCGATGGACCGGCTTCAGCCCGTCGCGCACGTCCGGCAGCGCGCGGTGCATGATGGTCGACAGCGCATAGGCGAGATAGCGCTCTTCCAGCGCTTTCCTCAGGTCGACAGGTTCAATGGAATCTCCGCCCTCGGGCGGCGGCGGTGGCGTTCTTTTTCCCATGGAGGCGGACTAGCCGGGATGCTGATTCGCGGCAAGAGGCCCGGATTTCCGGGCTTTTCACCATGCCTTCGGGTCGTTGGAGGGGGCACATTGCCTTTTTCTGAAATATTTGGCCATTGTAGGAGATACGCCTTTTTCCGGTCGCGTTCGTTGGCGACATGGAAGCGCTATTCATTCCGTCATCCATTTCGTTCTCAGGGAACCGTCATGACAATTCATCGCAAAACTCTCGGCAAGCTCGCCTTTTCGACCTTCCTCGTCGTGGCCGCGTTCAGCCAGGCAAACGCACAGGATGCGGCTGCCGTCGCGGAGCGGCTGAAGGCCGTGCTCGCCATCAACGGCATGGAACTCGCATGGACCGGCGTCACCGGTGACGCCGCCTCAATGGTGATCGAGGGCACGACGCTCGGCGTTCCGGGCGAGGCCCAGAAAGTGCCGCTCGGCAACGTCACGCTGACCGACATCAAGGAAGAGAATGGCGGGCTGGTGATTGGAGGCGTTGCGCTGCCGGACTACACCCACACCGAAGACGGCGTCACCATGGACATCAACGGCGTCACGATGGCTGGCATCCGACTGCCGGCTGAAGGCTCCACCGACCCCGTCGCCAACCTGATGATGTACGATACGGCGGACGTTGCGAACATCTCGTTCAAGATGGGCGACAAGACCGCTTTCCAGATGACGGACACACATTTCGAGGTGACGCCGCCCGCCGACGGCAAGGCGATGGAGTTCTCGGGTGCCGCCGAAAAATTCACCGCCGATCTCAGCCTGATCGAAGACCCGCAGTCGAAGCCGGTGATCGAGGCGCTCGGCTACAGCCAGATCAACGGCTTCTTCGAGCTGGAAGGCTCCTGGAACCCGAGCGATGGCCGCATGGCTTTGTCGCAATACGACATCACCGTCGAAAACGCCGGCACCTACGGCATGACCTTCGACCTCGGCGGCTACACGCCGGAGTTCATCAAGCAGCTCCAGGAGATGCAGAAGCAGATCGCCGCGCAGCCGGAAGGCGCCGACAGCTCCGCCCAGGGGCTGGCCATGCTCGGCCTGATGCAGCAGCTCACCTTCCACAGCGCGTCAATCCGCTGGGATGACGATTCGCTGACAGGCAAAGTGCTGGAGTTCGTCGGCAAGTCGCAGGGGATGTCCGCGGCAGACGTTGCCAATCAGGCAAAGGCGGTCGTGCCGTTTTTGCTGGCGCAGTTGAACAATCCGGAGCTCACCCAGCAGGCCACCGCGGCGGTGACGAAGTATCTCGACGATCCGCAGAGCCTCGAGATCGTCGCCGAACCGGCCGACGCAGTTCCCTTCGCGCTGATCATGGCGGGCGCGATGTCGCCCTCACCGCAGGATCTGGTGAAGACGCTTGGCGTCACCGTCGAGGCGAACGACGGCGAATAAGCCGCTCCATCCGAGCCAACAAAAAAGCCCGGCCTCGCGCTGGGCTTTTTTATGCCGCCTCGCCTGTCTCCACCTGCCAGCGATCGACGCTGACTGCGATGATCGTGCGTGCCCCGTCGACAAGCTGATCGAGCGTCAGTCCATTCGGCGTCATCAGCGAGCGCAATGGCGGGACGTGGATGAAACCCGCCATATGCGGCGTGAAGGCGGAGCAAAGGCCGGAGCGCGCGTGATAGAACAGGAAATTGCAGAGATAGCCGCCAGCATCGTCGGAATATGCGACCGGCAAACCTTTTGCCGTCAGTGCCGCGTGGATCGCCTCCAGCGGCAGCGTCGATCCGAAACTTTCATCGAGATCGCAGATCGTTCCTCGACCGGGAATAAAGCCCGCATTGTCGGGTGAGTTCGGCCGGATTTCGTTCTTCGCCAGGCGTTCGAGCTGGAACCCGGCCGCCTGCGCGCTGAGACCAAAGTGGATGGCAATGTCGGGACTTAACGGCGATGCCAGTCCTTCGAGCCGGGCCGGCAGCGCGCGATAATCGACATCGAAGAGTGCCGTCGCCAGCTCGCAGCGATCGGTGAACTCGCCTTTACGCGCCTCAAGCTCGGCGACCAGCGCTTCCGTCGGATTGACCGGCGTTCCCGGGAACGCGCCAAAGCCGGTGACGAGGACGCGCGGTTTCATGCGCGCGCTGCCCTCCTAGAGCACCACGGCGAAGCCGATGTCCGCTAGGAACAGCAATATCCAGAGAAGATTGCCGTAATGCATGCGCTTCAGGTAGTGGCTTCCCGGGATGTAAGGCTGGCCGGCGAGAAATGTTTCCCAGCCCAGATTCGCTGCGCCGATCCGCTCTTCCAGCTTACGCAAATAGCCGCCGACCGTCTGGACGTGCTTGCCGTAAAAGATCGTCCAGCAATAGGCGAGCACTGTCACCAGAAGCGGCACCAGCGCAGCAAGCTTCAGTCCCCAGAACCCGTACGCTTCGAGTTCCGCGCGGTTGGCGAGCAGCCAGGCGATGATGCCGCCATTGGCGACCAGCGCATAGAGATAGGCCTCGAACTGTGAGCGGATGCTCGTCGTGATCTCGGCGCGCAGGCCGCGATACTCCTCCAGATGAAACTGGAGCTGGTTCGGCGTCAGCTCAGGCGCCGGCGTTTCAGGTGTGCCCTTCCCCTCGCCCTCAGCCATTGCCCTCCACCCCGTGTCAGTTCGCCTTCGTCGTCGGCGCGATACGAAGGTGCAGTTCGCGCATCTGCTGCGAACTGGCTTCCGACGGCGCACCCATCAGCAGGTCGAGCGCCTGCTGGTTCATCGGGAACATGGTGATCTCGCGCAGGTTCTTGACGCCGCAGAGCAGCATCACGACGCGGTCGATGCCGGCCGCCATGCCGCCATGCGGGGGCGCGCCGAACTGGAAAGCGCGGTAGAGGCCGCCGAAACGCTCCTCAACTGTCTCTCGGTTCAGACCGACGATCTCGAAGGCCTTCACCATGGTTTCGGGCAGATGGTTGCGGATACCACCGCTCGCGATCTCGTAGCCGTTGCAGACCATGTCGTACTGGAACGCCTTGATCGTAAGCGGGTCCTGCCCCGACAGCGCGTCGATACCGCCCTGCGGCATGGAGAACGGGTTGTGGCCGAAGTCGATCTTCTTCTCGTCCTCGTTCCACTCGAAGAACGGGAAGTCGACGATCCAGCAGAGCGCGAAGCGGTCGCGGTCGACGAGATTCAGCTCCTCGCCGGCGCGCGTGCGCGCAGCACCCGCGAACGAAACGAATTTTTTCGGATCACCCGCGGCAAAGAACACGGCGTCGCCGTCACCCAGACCAAGCTGCGTGCGGATCGCATCCGTGCGCTCCTCGCCGATGTTCTTGGCGATCGGGCCAGCGCCTTCAAGCCTCTCGCCTTCCTTGCGCCAGAAGATGTAGCCGAGGCCCGGCTGCCCCTCGCCCTGCGCCCAGGAGTTCATGCGATCGCAGAAAGCACGTGAGCCGCCGGTCTTCGCGGGAATGGCCCACACCTCCGCCTTCGGGTCGTTGGCCAGGATGTTGGCGAACACCTTGAAGCCCGAGCCGCGAAAATGCTCGGACACGTCCTGCATCTCGATCGGGTTTCTGAGGTCCGGCTTGTCGGAACCGTATTTGCGCATCGCCACATCGTAAGCGATGCGCGGAAACTCCTGCGTCACCGGTTTGCCGTCGGCAAAGGTTTCGAAGACGCCGCGCATGACCGGCTCGATGGTCGACAGCACATCGTTCTGCTCGACAAAGCTCATTTCCAGGTCGAGCTGATAGAACTCTCCCGGCAGGCGGTCGGCGCGCGGGTCCTCATCGCGGAAACATGGGGCGATCTGGAAATAGCGGTCGAAGCCCGACACCATGATCAGCTGTTTGTAGATCTGCGGCGCCTGCGGCAGCGCGTAGAATTTTCCTTCGTGGATGCGGCTTGGCACGAGGAAGTCGCGCGCGCCCTCCGGCGACGAGGCGGTCAGGATCGGCGTCGAATATTCGGTGAAGCCGGCCGTGCCCATGCGCTTGCGCATCTCGGCGATGATTTTCGTGCGCATCACGATGTTCTTGTGCAGCGTCTCGCGGCGCAGGTCGAGGAAGCGGTATTTCAGCCGGATATCTTCCGGATAATCCGGCTCTCCGAACACCGGCAGCGGCAATTCCTTGGCCTGCGACAGCACCTCGATGTCGCGCGCATAGATCTCGATCTCGCCGGTCGGCATCTTGGCGTTGACGGTCTCGGCGGTGCGGGCCTTCACCTCGCCGTCGACGCGGATCACCCATTCGCCGCGCACGGTCTCGGCCACCTTGAAGGAGGGCGAATCCGGATCGGCGACGATCTGGGTCAGGCCATAATGGTCGCGCAGGTCGATGAAGAGCAGGCCGCCATGATCGCGAACGCGGTGGACCCAGCCCGACAGGCGCACATTGGCACCGACATCGGTCTTCTTCAAATCAGCGCAGGTATGGCTGCGGTAGCGATGCATCGAAATTGTCCGGTCTGTAGCGTGAGGATCAGGACCGGCACACCGCGCGCAGCCCCCAAAAATCGGCGCGAAAAGCGCATCAAAGGTGTGGTTTGTCAAGGATAAGCGGGTTTTGGACCAATCCGCGCCGCGAATGCGACTGGCTTTGCGGTCAAATCAGGTCCTATAGAAGACTCACTCTTCCGGCTAAGCATCCGAATGTCCTCCATCAAACCGCTGATTCCCTTGCTGATTGCCGCAGGCATCCTGCTTGGCGGTAATGGCCTCCAGGGCACATTGATTGCGTTGCGCGGTGCGGCGGAGGGTTTTTCGCCGAGCACGATCGGCTTCATGGGCACGGCCTATTTTGCCGGCTTCCTGCTCGGCTGCTTGGCGATCACCCGCATGCTGCAATCGGTCGGGCACATAAGGGCCTTTTCGGCGCTGGCCGCCCTTGCCGCCGCCGGCACGCTGATGCTGGTGCTGGTCATCGACCCGATTGCCTGGTCAGCAATCCGCTTCCTCACCGGCTTCTGCTTCGCCGGGCTCTTTACCGTGATGGAAAGCTGGCTGAACTCCGGTGTTTCCAACCGCGACCGGGCGCAGGTCCTGGCGCTCTACCGCATCATCGACCTGGGTGCGGTCACCGGCTCGCAGTTCCTGATCCCGATCTTCGGCGCGGATGGCTTCACGATATTCGCCATCATGTCGATCATGATCACGCTGTCGCTGGTGCCGGTTTCGCTCGGCGACCGCTCGAACCCCTCCCCGCCTGAGAATGTGAAGCTCGACCTTGGCCGCGCGTGGCGCATCTCACCGCTGGCGGCAATCGGCTGCATCTTCGTCGGCATCACCAACAGTGCTTTTCGCACCATGTCGCCGGTTTACGCCGAGGAAATCGGCCTGTCGGTCACAGACGTCGTCACCTTCGTCAGCGTCTCGATCATCGGCGGCGCGGTGATCCAGTACCCGCTCGGCTACCTCTCCGACCGCTGGGATCGGCGGCTGGTGCTGCTGCTCACATGCAGTTGCGCCATGATCGCGGCACTCGCGCTCGCCTGGTTCGCCGGCAGCGACCCGCTCGCTAATTTTATCATCGTCTTCATCTTCGGCTCGTTCGCGATGCCGATGTTCTCGCTCTCGGCGGCGCATGCCAACGACCGGGCCGACAAGAGCGAATTCGTGCTGATCAACGCGGCGCTGATGCTGTTTTATTCCATCGGCGCGATCGGCGGACCGGTCGCCGCAGCCTGGGCCATGCAGCGTTACGGGCCGCCGGCCCTGTTCGTGTTCAACGCGTCGGTGTATGCGATCTTCATCCTGATCATTCTCTACCGGATGCAGGTGCGGTCCGCAGTGCCCGAGAGCCGCCGCGGGCGGTTCATCGCATTACTTCGCACGTCAACTATCTTTGCGCGGCTTGCACGGCGGACCGGCGAAAGTGGCAAATCCTCAACCGATTCACGGCCCTGACCCGTTGACGAAGCGCTCCGCGCCTGAAATTGAAGCTCAGTCATTGCGTTACCAAGGCCGTTAATGCAGCTTATCACTGCCCAAAAGGACCTCGAGGCAGTCCTTTCCGAGCTCTCGAAGTCCGCGTTCGTCACGGTCGACACCGAGTTCATCCGCGAGACGACGTTCTGGCCGGAGCTGTGCCTCATCCAGATGGCGGCGCCGGGAGTGACGGCGCTCATCGATCCGCTCTCGCCGGATATCGACCTTACGCCCTTCTTCGAGCTGATGGCCAATGAGCGCGTGACGAAGGTCTTTCACGCCGCCCGACAGGACATCGAAATCGTCTTCCATCTCGGCGGGCTGATCCCGCACCCGGTTTTCGACACGCAGGTCGCGGCGATGGTGTGCGGTTTCGGCGACAGCGTCTCCTACGACCAACTCGTGCAGAAGATTACCGGCGAGCGGCTCGACAAATCGTCCCGCTTCACCGACTGGCGTCACCGGCCGCTGAGCGACAAACAGCTCGACTACGCGCTGGCTGACGTCACGCATCTGATCGACGTCTATAACCATTTGAAAGGCGAGCTCGAGCGCGAGAACCGCGGCCACTGGCTGAACGAGGAGATGGACGTCCTCACCGCCCGCGAGACCTACGATCCGCATCCTGAGGACGCCTGGAGGCGGCTGAAGATGCGTGTGCGCAAGCCGCAGGAGCTCGCCGTCGTGCAGGCAGTCGCCGCATGGCGGGAACGCGAGGCGCGCGAGCGCAACGTGCCGCGCGGGCGCATCATCAAGGATGAAGCGATCTACGAGATCGCGCAGCAGCAGCCGCGCGATGCGGCAGCACTTGCCCGGTTGCGCACCACGCCGAAGGGCTGGGAACGATCCCAGACGGCTACGCAGCTCATCCAGGTGGTGAACAGCGCGCTCGACGTGCCGAAGGAGCAGTTGCCGAAACTGCCGAAGCAGCCGCAGCTTCAGGAAGGCTCGAGCGCCGCGGGCGAGCTGCTGCGTGTCCTTCTGAAGATCGTCGCGGAAAAGGAAGGCGTCGCGCCAAAAGTGCTGGCCAGCAGCGACGACATCGAGAAGATCGCGTCGGAAGGCGAGCGTGCCGACGTCCCAGCCCTCACCGGCTGGCGTCGCGAAGTGTTTGGCGAAACGGCGCTGAAGCTCGTGCGCGGCGAGATCGCGCTGCGCTTCGAGAAGCGCAAGATCGCGGTGTTCGAGACGGCGATATAGGGCAATCGCCACACAGCCGACTGCTAACTCAGGCGAGCGCCGCCGCAATCTCGGCGGTGTCGTAGTAGAACGGCGTTCCCTCCAGCAGCAGGCCATCGCGGAACACCAGGCGTTCGGCGAAGGGTTGAGCTACCGTTTTGCGCGTGGTGCGCGACGTCATCACGATATCGCAGCTCATCAGCACGATATCGCCGCGTTGCGCGGCAATCATGCTTTGAACGGTCATGCCATCCCATGTCTCACCCATCCGGCGAAAGAGGCGCGCCAGCCCATCAAGGCCCGACCAGTCGCCGCAATAAGGCAGGGATGCAGGTTCGTGGATGGTTACGTCGGGGTGAAATGCGGTGGCGAGCAGCGACAGATCATTCGATCCTGCCTCCATAAATCGCATCTCAACGTCGAACATGTTTGCCAGGAGCGCTTCCGCTCCGTCATTCGTGGTGTCGGCCATTGTCATATCGATCTCCTGTTCTCACAGGATGACTACAGTGACGACAGCAAGCCCGACACCCGATACGTGCAAAGGGAAATGAGGCTTGAAGCCGAGCAGTTGGCTGCCGTCCTTGTTATGACTCCGTAACGAGCACCAGATCTCGTCCAGCATAGCGCGCAAGCTGCGCCAGCCGGCCGGCCGGCCGTTCGCCATCCAGCCCGGCATGCGACTTCGGGATGACCAGCGCCAGCGCGCCGCTGTCGCGCCGTTCCCAGCGCAGCTTTGGGATGATCCCCGGCATCGATGCCGACAACAGATAAACGACGCGCAGCATGGCGCCGAGCAGCCGCGCCCGCTCCAGGTAGCGCGGCGTTGCCAGCCGCTTGATGTCGGCCGCGATCGCTTCCTCGAAGATACCCTCGTGCCGGTAGAGATTGGCGAGCGCGATGAAGGCGCGGCCGGGATGGTCGATGCCGATGAACGACGCATGCGCGATGATGTTCAGCGATTGGCGGCCGCGATATTCGGGATGCGCGCGCCAGCCGATGTCGGCGAGCAGGCAGGCAGCACGGCGCAGCCGCACTTCCTCGTCCGTCTCCTCGATGCCGAAAGCAGCGAAAGTCTGGCCGGTCCAGTCGGCGAGCTCGCGCGCATGCGCCACCGAACGGGCGCGCAGCACCGCGAGTTCCTCCGACGCCGAGATCAATGGATCAGCCTTCTGCTCATCGGGCGAGAGCAGTGAATAGAGGAAACCTTCGCGCACGCCGAGCGCCGACACGACGATCCGGGCCGGCTTCATCGCGTCGACGATTTCCTGCAGCACCACGGCGCCGTAAGGCAACAGCGCGCGGCGGCTCTTCGACACGCGGTCGATACCTTTGATCTTGTCGAACTCGCCGCGCGCGACCTGTCTCAGAAATGGCGCGGAACCTTCGGGGTCGAGTTCGTAATGGTGCATGACCGCGAGCGGATAGTCGGTCATTTCCATGTGCAGCCGAGCGAGGTTTCGCCAGGTGCCGCCAACCGCGTAGAAGGTGCGGCCCTTGCCGCCCTTCAACAGCTTGGCGCGCTCGAGCTGTTCGCGCACAAACTTGACCGCGGCCGCCGGCGAGTTCTTCGACTGGTCCTGCAGGCGCAAGCCGCCCAGCGGCAGCGTGATGCCGTCGCCGATCCTTTCACCGGCCACGTCGACCAGTTCGAGGCTGCCGCCGCCGAGGTCGCCGGCAATGCCGTCGGCAGGATGAAAGCCGGAGATGACGCCCAGCGCCGAGTAGTACGCTTCCTCGCGACCGGAAAGCACGCGGATCTCCGTGCCGAGAATCTCTTCGGCGCGATGAATGAAATCAGGACCGTTTTCCGCTTCGCGCGCCGCGGCGGTGGCGATGACATAAAGTTGCTCCGAACCCGCCTGTTCGGACAGAGCGCGGAAACGGCGGAATTCCTCCACCGAACGCTTCACCGCTTCGGGATCGAGCCTGCCGGTGGAGACGATGCCGCGGCCAAGGCCGGCCAGCATCTTCTCGTTGAACAGCACGGTGGGTGAGCGCGCAATTCCCTCATAGACGACAAGACGGATCGAGTTCGATCCGATGTCGATGATGGAGAGCGGCCGGCGATCCTGCAGCCTGCCCTGGGAGTTCAAAATCATGCGCTGGTTGCTGCAGCCGCTTTTTTCTTGCGCGTGAACTGCGCAATCCGTTTCGGCGCATGCGACTTCAGAGCGTCGCCCCGACCTGAAAGGCTCGGATTCGTCATGAAGTACTCCTGGGCGTTGAACGGTTCCTCGCCCTCGTCCAGCGTCACCCGGCGCGAGGTGCCGTCCGCCAATACTTCAAAGCTCTGCTGATTGTCCATGATGTTTCCGAGCATGATCTGCCCCAGAACCTGCTCATGGACGGTCGGGTTGGTAATCGGAACCATGACCTCGACACGACGGTCGAGATTGCGCGGCATGATGTCGGCCGACGCGATGTAGACGATCGCACCGTCCGACGGCAGGCCGTGGCCATTGCCGAAGCAGTAGATGCGGCTGTGCTCGAGGAAGCGGCCGACGATCGATTTGACGCGGATGTTCTCCGAGAGGCCGGGAACCTGTGGCCTGAGGCAGCAAATGCCCCGCACGACAAGCTCGATCTCCACGCCAGCGCGGCTGGCGTCGTAGAGCGCATCGATGACGGTGGGATCGACCAACGAATTCATCTTCATCCAGATGCGCGCAGGCTTTCCCTTCCTGGCGAACTCGGCTTCCGCGGCGATGTGATCGAGAAGGCGCTTCCGCAACGTATAGGGCGACAGCGCCAGCTTCATCTCCTCGGCCGGTTCGGCGTAACCGGTGATGAAGTTGAATATCTGCGACACGTCGCGCGCGATCTGCGGATCGGTCGTGAAGAACGACAGGTCGGTGTAGATGCGCGCCGTGATCGGGTGATAGTTGCCCGTGCCGAGGTGGACGTAGTTCCTGAGTTTGCCCTCTTCGCGTCGCACCACCAGCGACATCTTCGCATGCGTCTTCAACTCCATGAAGCCGAACACGACCTGCACGCCGGCGCGCTCCAGGTCGCGCGCCCAGCGAATGTTGGCCTCTTCGTCGAAGCGCGCCTTCAGCTCCACCAGCGCCGTCACCGACTTGCCGGCTTCCGCTGCGTCGACAAGGGCGCGCACGATCGGGCTGTCGTTCGAGGTCCGGTAGAGCGTCTGCTTGATCGCCACCACCTCCGGGTCCGCCGCCGCCTGACGCAGGAACTGCACGACCACGTCGAAGGATTCGTACGGATGGTGGACGACGATGTCCTTCTCGCGGATCGCGGCGAAACAGTCGCCGCCGCGGTCGCGAACGCGCTCGGGAAAGCGCGGATTGTAGGGCTTGAACTTCAGATCCTCGCGCGGCACCGCGACGATCTCGGAGATCTGGTTCACCGCAAGCGGGCCTCGCAGCACGCTGACGCGGTTGGCCGACACGCCAAGCTCACCCGCCACGAACTCGCGCAGCTCGTCCGGCGTCGAGGAATCGAATTCGATGCGGATGACAGAGCCGCGCCGGCGGCGCTTCAGCGCCGTTTCGAAGAAGCGCACAAGATCCTCGGCCTCTTCCTCGACTTCGATATCGCTGTCGCGGATCAGTCGGAACGTTCCCGAACCCTTGACTTCGTAGCCCGGGAAAAGCTTGCCGATGGACATGCTCACCGTTTCCTCGAGCGTGATGAAACGCACCCTCCCCTTGCGGTCCGGCAGACGGATGAAACGCTTCAGCGCGACCGGCAGGCGCAGCAGCGCCGTCATCTCCTCCTTGGTCTTCTTGTGAAAGAGCTGCAGCGCGATCGAGAAACCGAGGTTCGGGATGAACGGGAACGGGTGCGCCGGGTCGATCGAAAGCGGGGTGAG
>Ga0335075_10002607_pt1 | contig 28852 bp, 29 predicted proteins | sample Lox_Sample_24_FD_206723 | JGI IMG/M metagenome (GOLD analysis project Ga0335075, IMG submission 206723) | Soil microbial communities from Loxahatchee National Wildlife Refuge, Florida, United States - Lox_Sample_2.4 | ecosystem: Environmental > Terrestrial > Soil > Wetlands | place: USA...
CGGCTCGCGATTAGTCCCCTCGGCGCTAACATACACCATTTCGCATTTTGGGTGCGATCGGGCCAAATTGGGGCCGCGCTTACCCATGCCTTCGATGGAAGACTTCGCGCATGCTAGACAGTAGGCAGGAATTCTTTCTTCCGGATCCATGACCGAGGGCGCAAGCGACCTTGCAGAACGGCTCGCCATGGCGCGTCAGGCGTGGCCATCCGCCATGTCCGACGGCGATATCGTCGAGGCGGCGAAGACTGGCCTCAGCATCGCGGCGGCACATCTGCAGCCTGCGTCAGACCAGGCGCGGACCACATTGTGGAACGGCTACTTCAAATATCTCTACGGGAAGAAGGCGAGCTATCAGTTCCAGGACTTCGAGATCGCCGACTACAACCTCACCGCTGCCGGCAAACTCGGTCTGCTCAGAGGGCCGAAGCTCAGCGCTGGCACGCTCGAGAGCGGAGATTACATCTGCATGATCGGCGCGGCGCAGTTCTTCGGCCGCTTCGCGCAGACAAGCCTGCAGGAGATGATCGCGCAGCGTTTTGGCCTGCCGGTGCTCAATCTGTCTTTCGGCGGCGCGGGCCCGCAATCTTTTCTGAACGACGAGGCCGCTCGCCTTCTGCGCAAGGCGAAACTGGTCGTCGTGCAGGTGATGGCGGGGCGAAGCGTCGGCTGCGATGAATATCCGGGCGGCATGAGCACGTATCGCAAGGGCACGCGCATCGCGGTGAACCGCGAGGTTTTGCTTCTGGAGATCGCGCAGCAGGACCCTGAGGAATATGCCCGGCTCGCCAGGAAGTGGCTCGGCTTGTACGTCGATGCCTATGCGCGGATCGGCGCGCAGACCGAAGGCCGAAGCATTCTCGTCTGGGTGTCCAAGAGACGGCCGAAGGATTGGTCGATCAGGTCGGGCGCGGCGGAGAATACGCTCGGCGTATATCCGCAAATGGTCACCGCGAAGGCGCTGCGCGCGATCAGGTCGCATTTCACCGCATACGTCGATTGCACCGAGCCCAAGAAACCCATTGGATTTGTCAGCCGTTTCGATGGGCAACCCTGCCCGTTCGTCGCGACGGACGGCACCTTGCAGCGATCGACGTGGTATTACCCTTCCCCGGAATTTCACCGGAGCGCGTTCGAAACGATCGTGCCGGCGATGGAAAAGCTGCTGCCGCGATCCGCGCGCCCGTGAGCGACGTTCAGCGCGTGTAGACCAGTGTGTTGCAGAGCCCCGGCGAAGAGGTACTCGTCGGCCTATCCACGCCGGTGAAGACGTCGAGTTCGAGGCCGAGCGGTGGCTGTGGCACGACGACGATCCAAGTCGGGGGATTGTCGCCGCACAACGTCTGTCCGTTCTGAAGGATCGGGTTGGACATGCGGGTGACCGCATAGATGTGCGCGGGAAATCTGTCCTGGCCAGATTTGAACGCGGCTTGCGAACTGTCGAGGTGCATCGTGAATCGCGCTTTGCCGACTTCGAGGCTTTTGCGCTCCACGATGATCGGTCCGGTGATCGAGATTGCCGCAGCATTCTCGGGCCGCCACGGCGCGCGATCGTCGTTGTCAGCCAACGCGATGTGAGAGAAGCCGAACACGACAGACATGATGACGGCGGAGCGGTAAGTTTTTTTCATTCACGATGCTCCGTCGTCGACCGCGGATTCAAATCCGCAGGTCTGATAGGCACATTCTCAATCGCTTGCGCATCGTTCCGATCAATTTTTTGCGACGCTTTCATCAAGGCGATGGAACAAGAGTTTCAGAACGAAAACATCGATTGATTGCGTTTCCTTTTTTCGAAGAAGTTTCCATTTACGACTGAGACATGACTCGAAGCTGACGGAAAGCCGTGCCGCTTCTTCATGTTGGATCGCGGGATCGTCACAGCCTCATCACTTCCTCGCAACAGAACGCGCGCATGTCTCGCCGCGCCGTGAGCAGCAGCCCGCGGCATCTCATCAATTCCACTCCAAAGGGGAGTCCCCGAATGCGATCGACACGTTCTTCTTACAGGGCCGTGCTGCGCGGGAGCGTTGCTGCGCTTACCGCCCTGCCGTTCCTTGTCCAGTCCAGCCTCGGCGCGGTCACGTCGTTCCATGGCGAAAAAATGATCAAGCACAGCGACGTTCCGCCGTCGCAGGTCCTCGTCCACAACGTCAAGACGCCGCGGGGCGGCAACGACAACAACACCACGACGCCGATCAAGCACGTGATCATCATCGTCGGTGAGAACCGCAGCTTCGACCATCTCTACGGCACCTATGTCTCGCCGTCGGGTGACTCGGTGAAGAACATCCTGTCGGAAGGCATCGTGAATGCCGACGGCACGCCGGGCCCGAACTTCCGCAAGGCCGCGCAGATGCAGGCCAGCGACACCGACGCGTACAGCGTCAGCCCCACGATCACGGGCCCCTACAAGAAGCTGCCGGCGCCGAACCTCGCCTTCACGCCGGAAAGCCAGAGCTATGCCGGTGCACCGTGGGTCAGCACAGAAGTTGCCGGTCAGTAGGACTATGGCCTGATGAAGAAGGATCTCGTGGCCGCGACCGAGGGCGCCTCGGGTCTGCCGCAGGAGACGATCGACACGCGCATCGCCAACGCCACCAAGTTGCCGTCCGGTCCTTTCCAGCTCTCGTCCGGTGTCGGCTCGCAGGACTACGCCGACAGCCCCGTGCATCGCTACTACCAGATGTTCCAGCAGATGGATTGCAGCGCGTCCTACGCGACGAAGGCCAATCCGAGCGGCTGCCGCAACGACCTGTTCCCGTGGGTTGAAGTGACCGTCGGCGCCGGCGCGAACGGCGCGGCTCCCCCGGCCAATCTCAACGACGAAACGACCCTCGAAGGTGCGACGTCGATGGGCTTCTATAACGTTCAGCAGGGTGACGCCCCGTACTTCAAGCAGCTCGCCGACCAGTACACGCTGCTCGACAACTACCATCAGCCTGCCAAGGGCGGCACGGGCCTCGACTCCATCTATCTCGGTTTCGCGGACGACATCTGGTACAGCGACGGCAAGGGCAATGCTCTGACGCCGCCGGCCAACCAGATCGAAAATCCCGATCCGATGGCGTCCACCAACAACTGGTACAGCCAGGACGGCTATTCGGGCGGCACGTACTCCAACTGCGCCGACTCGAGCCAGAAGGGCGTCGCTTCGGTCAACGGATATCTGTCGAGCGTTGGCGTGAGCCCGAACTGCGAGGCCGGTCACTATTACCTGCTCAACAACTATAACCCCGGTTATGTCGGCAACGGCGATCTGGCGTCCAAGAGCCAGGGTCCGTTCACGATCCCGCCGGTCTCCACCCCGTCGATCGCCGACGTGCTGATCAAGCATGACATATCGTGGGCGTATTACGGCGAAGGCTGGAACGCGTATGTCAACGACCCGAGCTACTACGCGGAAGGTTCGGAATACTGCAACATCTGTAACCCGTTCCTGTACCAGACCTCGATCATGCGCGGTAAGAACAAGGACGGCGTTCCGTATCGCATCGCCAACCTCCACGACACGACCGACCTCTACGATGCCATCAAGAACGACGAACTCCCGGCTGTTTCTAATGTGAAGCCGAGCGGCGTCAATGACGGCCATCCGGAATCGTCGCAGGTCGCAGAACTCGAAGGCTTCGTGAAGAAGATCGTCACGGCCGTGCAGAAGAACAAGAAGCTCGCTGCCGATACCGCGATCCTGATCACCTTCGACGAAGGCGGCGGTTACTGGGACTCGGGCTACATCCAGCAGCTCGACTTCTTCGGCGACGGCACGCGTATCCCGATGATCATCGTCTCGCCGTACACCAAGGGCGGTCATATCTCGCACGTCTACAGCGACCACGCCTCGGTGCCGAAGTTCATCGAAGCCAACTGGGCGCTGCCGGCGATCACCGGCCGCAGCCGCGACAACATGCCGAACCCGGTCACCGATCCGAGCAACCCCTATGTCCCGACCAACGGTGCCTCGGTCAGCGACATGATGGCCGCGTTCAACTTCAAGAAGTAACCCCCTGCTTCTTGAGAACGGGAAAGGGCGCCTTCGGGCGCCCTTTCTTTTTCAGGCCGTGCGCGCGGTGAGTTCGTGTTTGAGTATTTTGCCCGCCGGGCTCATCGGCAGTGCGTCGAGCAGCGTGATCTTCGACGGGCGCTTGTAGGGCGCGAGGTTGGCGGCGGCGTGGTCGGCGAGGGCGGCTTCGGTGAGAGCGGAACCGGGCGAAGGCTGCACGAAGGCGATGACGTCCTCGCTGTTACCGTTCTTGATGCCGATCACCGCCGAACGCGCGACCCCTTGGAATCCATTCAACACGCCCTCGACTTCGGCCGGATAGACGTTGAAGCCGAAACGGATGATCAAGTCTTTCGCACGGCCGACGATGAAGAGATTGCCGTCGTCGAAGCGTGCGAGATCGCCACTCTTGAACCAGCTGTCGGTGGTCAGCGCGAGCGCGGTTTCTTCTGGCGCTTTGTAATAGCCCTTCATCACACCGGGACTGCGGATCCAGAGCTCGCCGGTCTCGCCTACGGCTGTATCGTTGCCATCGCTGTCGACCAGTCGCGTCTCGATCCCCGGCAGCACGCGGCCGATGGCACAATCGCTGCGCGGCGCATCGAGCGCGGTGAGTGTGATCGTGGGCGAGCATTCGGTGATGCCGTAGCCGTTGTGCAGCGTCTGGCCGAAGGCGCGTTCGGTGTTCGCCTTGGTTGCGGCGTCGAGCGGCGCACCGGCGGACGAGATCAGGCGCAGCGCGGGCTTGACGATCTCGCGCTTCGTCCGTGCGGCGTATTCGCAGAGCAATGCATACATTGACGGCGTGCCGATCATGACGCTGAGCCGGTCATGCTCTATGGCCTTCAGCGCCGCCGCCGGATCGAAACGCGATGTCAGATGGACGGCGGCACCGCTCACCAGCGCACCGAGCAGCACGCCGGTGAGACCCAGAATGTGCGAGATCGGCAGAACTGCGTAGACATGATCGTCACTGGTCAATGCGCGCGCTTTGGCGGAGGCCTGCGCCACGAACATCAGATTGCGGTGCGTGAGCATCACGCCCTTGGCCTTGCCGGTTGTCCCGGTGGTGTAGATGAGCGCGGCAATATTCTGGTCCGGCGTCGCGTTCATCGCTTCAGCAACGGCGGGTTCGTTCGTGGCTGTGACGGCAATCGCACCGAAGGTGGACGGTTCAACAGAAGTTGCGCCAAGACGCGTTGCATGCGCGCGTGCTTTGGGCGAGACGCCGGTCGTGAAGATCGTGCGGCGTGCGCCGCTGTGGGCGGCGGTTTCGTCGATCTCGCGGTCGGAGAGTTTGGCGTTCACGATCACCGGCCACGCGCCGATGGTGGTGCAGCCGAGGTAGAGAGCCACCGACGCCACGCAATTCTCGCACACCAGCATCACGCGGTCGCCCGCGCGGACATCGGATTTCGTGAGCCACGCCGCGCTGTCGCGCACAGCGCTATCCAGTTCGGCGTAGGTCCACGCACGTCCGCCATCGACCAGCGCCGTGCGTTCCGGCGTCGTGGCCGCCCACAGTGGAACGATCTCGGAGATCAGTGAAGGCTGAATGGTCGTATGCAAGGTCATGCTCAGATACCGGCGGGCACGACTTTGGCCTGCAAAGGCTGAACATTCTGTTTGCGGTCCGTCGCTTTCTGCACTTTCGGTGCAAGGCAATCTGACACCGCTGCTGCCGTGGTCGCGACATCTTCTATGAGAATGGAGCGGTGGTCGCCTTTCAGCGTGTGCAGCTCCATTTCCTTCACCAGCTTGCGCCAGATGTTGCGCGCATTGTGCGGGAACACGGGACCCGTCGTGCCGGCGCGCAGGAAGGTGATCTTGCCGGGGTAATAGGTGGTGCGGAACGCGAGCAGTGCGGCGTCGCCGGCGATACGCGTCTGGCGCAGCGGCAGCGGCAGATCGGGGTTCACGGCGCCGAGCCAGTTGTTCACATAGGCTGCGCGGTCGGCGGCTTTCTGTTCGGCGTTCTGGCGCGTGACGAGTTTTTTCAGTTTGCCCGTGACGAAGGCCAGCGTCTCACGCGGCGGCTGCTTGATGCGGTGTTTCAGCTGCACGGCCAGCTTGCGTGATTTTACCTGAAGGCGGCTCTGGAGCGGCCAGGTATGCGGATGCGCGAACGCGTCGAGCATCACCAGCTTGCCAATGTTCTCCGACCCCAGACGGCGCGCGACTTCGAGCGCGACGACGCCGCCGAAGGAATAACCGCTGATGAAATACGGACCCTGCGGCTGAGCTTTGCGAATCTCATCGGCATAGAAATCCGCCATGTGTTCGACGCGGTCGAGCGGCGTGTGCGTTCCGTCGATGCCCTTGGCCTGGATCGCATAGACCGCATTGTTGGTCGCGATCTGTTTGCCGAGCGCGGTCAGTTCGATCACCGTGCCGCCGACGCCATGCACGATGTAGAACGGCGCGCCATCGCCATCCTTCAGCTTGACGAAGGGCGAGTATTCGGTGGCATGTTCGCTCTCCATCATCACGACGAGCTCGGCGATGGTTGGCGCGTCATAGATCGTCGTGATCTCGAAATGACGGCCGGTTTCGCGTTCGATCTCCAGGAACATGTTCACCGCGAGCAACGAGTCGCCGCCGAGATCGAAGAAATTGTCATCCGGGCTCACATCCGGCGTTTGTAGCAGGCGTGACCAGATGCCGGTCAGGAGTTCGATGTTAGCGGCGCTCATCAGGCGGCTCCCGCAATGCGCGGCGACTTGCGGCGCTCGACGAACGGCGCGACGTCGCCGACCAGCGACAGCCACTGGCGGTACATCTTCGGCGCCGGCGCGCAGTCTTTCGCTTCCGTGATCGCGGGCGTCGAAACCGGGAAATCCTGCATTAGTGTATCGTTGCGTGCTTCGCCCGCACGAAGCGAAAACTCGGCAAGGTGCTTTCCTTCCACGCCGCTGAAATAGTTTTCCGGCAGACGCGGATACGTCGTGTGCTCGCCGGTCAGATAGCGCAGCACATCGCGGCGATATTCGCGGAACAGGGTGCGGCTGTCATATTCCGGATGGCCCTGGAAGAAGATCAGCGGCTTGTTTCCAGCCTTCGTGAACAGATCGACACCAGCCTCGCGCGACTGCGTCAGCACCTGATAGCCATGCGCGGTCAGGTCTTCCGCGCTCACTTCGTTCCAGCGCGAATGCGCGACCTTTGCCGCGGCCGGAAGATGCTGGGTCAGGACATGCTGGGTGGTGGCGCTGTGCGTGAACAGGCCGAAACGCTTGTGCACCAAACGCTGGCGTTCAATGCCGTCGTAATGCAGTACCGCAGCATGCGCGGCGAGGCAGGAGAAAACGGTCGAGGGTCCGCGCTCCGCGATCCAGCCGAAAAGCTGCGCGAGATCGGCCCAGTAGGGTTCGTTGCGAAGATTGCTTTGCCTCGGCTCCGTACCGGTCACGATCAGCCCGTCGAGACCGGCCGAAGACAGTTCGGCCACGTCGCGATAACGATGGCTGGTCAGATGGCTGCGACCGAGTTCGCCACGCGGCACGCTCGGTACATGGAAGAGCTGCAGCGCAATCTCGCGCTCCGGCGCTGCCGCCGCCAGCACGGCGCGGAATTGCTGTTCGGTCCGCGCCAGCGCCGCGTCGGGCATGTTGTTGACGAGGCCGACGCGCATGATCAGGCCGCCTTGTGCGCGAGGCGAAGCTCTGGCTTGGCCACCGGCTCTTTCGCCGCGTCGAGCGCCTGCTCGAGATCGGCGATGATGTCGTCCATATGCTCGATGCCAATGGAGAGGCGGATCATCTCCGGCTTCACGCCGGCCTTCACCAACTCTTCTTCCGTCAACTGGCGATGCGTCGTGGAGGCCGGATGGCAGGCGAGCGATTTACAGTCGCCGATATTCACCAGACGCTTGAACAGCTTCAGCGCGTCGTAGAAGCGCTTGCCCGCTTCGAAGCCGCCCTTCACGCCGAAGGTGATGAACGTGCCGCCGCTGCCGTGGACATATTTCTTTGCCAGCGCATTTCGCGGGTCGTTCACATGGCCGGCATACTGGCACCATTCCACCATCGGATGCGTCATCAAGTGAGCCACAACGCGCGTCGTGTTCTTGACATGACGCTCCATGCGCAACGGCAACGTTTCCGTGCCCTGCAGCAACAGGAACGCGCTCAGCGGCGACAGCACCGAACCGGTGTTGCGCTGGCAGACCGTGCGGCAGCGCGCGACGAACGCGCTCTTGCCGTACTGCTCCGTATAGACGACGCCGTGATAGGCATCTTCCGGCTTGGTCAGCATCGGAAAACGGTCGCTGTGCTTGTTCCAGTCGAAGCGGCCGCTGTCGACGATCGCGCCGCCCATGGTGGTGCCGTGACCGCCGAAGAATTTCGTCAGCGAATGGACGACGATGTCCGCGCCCCACTGGATCGGCTTCAGCAGCATCGGCGTCGCCACCGTGTTGTCCACGATCAGCGGAATTCCGTGACGATGCGCGACCGCGGCCAGCGCCTCGATGTCGGCGATGTTGCCGGCCGGGTTGCCGATGCTCTCGCAATAAACCGCGCGGGTATTCGCATCGATCAGCTTCTCGACATCTTCCGCGCTGTCGCTCGCGGCAAAGCGGCAATCGATACCCTGCTTGCGGAACACGGAATTGAACAGCGTATAGGTCGCGCCATAGATCTGCGGCGTGGTGACGATGTTGGTGCCCATCTCGGTGATGTTGGCGATGGCGTAGTGGATCGCGGCCATGCCCGACCCCACGCACAACGCAGCCACACCACCCTCGAGGGCCGCAACCCGCTGCTCCAGAACCGACGTGGTCGGGTTCGAGAGGCGGGAGTAGATGTTGCCTTCGGTCTCGAGGTTGAACAGGGCGGCGCCGTGATCGGCACTGTCGAATTCGTAAGCCACGGTCTGGTAGATCGGCACCGCCACCGACTTGGTCACCGGGTCGGTTTCATAGCCGGCATGGATGGAAAGGGTTTCGTCGCGCATGATGATCACCCGAATCGCGTGAGGTCGGTTGTGCCGGATTGGCAAAGAACTGTTTCGAAGAGGGACGTGCCGAAATGAACGGGGCAGAGAGCCTGGTCCGCACGCTGGTCGGCGGCGGTGTCGATACGTGCTTCATGAATCCCGGTACGTCCGAGATTCACTTTGTCGACACCCTGGATCGCGTACGCGAAATGCGCGGCGTGCCGGTGTTGTTCGAGGGCGTTGCCTCCGGCGCAGCCGATGGCTACGCCAGAATGCGCGGAAAACCTGCGTGTGCGTTGTTTCATCTGGGGCCAGGATTGTCGAACGCCCTGGCAAACCTGCACAACGCATGCCGTGCGCGCGTGCCTTTGGTTAACATCGTCGGCGAGCACGCGACCTATCACCGGCAATACGACGCGCCGCTCACCGCCGACATCGAGATGCTGGCGCGGCAATATTCAAAATGGATGCGCGCTTCGCCGTCGTCCGCCGTCGTCGGCCGCGATTGTGCGGAGGCGATTGCCGCGGCGAACGCACAGCCGACCGGCATCGCGACGCTGATCCTGCCGTCGGATACCGCATGGGGCGAAGACGGCAAGGTCGTCGCCGTGCCCGAAAGCGCGAAAGCGCCGCTGCCGTCGGACAAGGATGTCGAGCGCGCGAGCGCGATGCTCAAGAACGGCAAGCGCACGGCGATCATCCTTGGTTCGCCGTTGACGGAGGGCGAAGCGCTGATGCGCGCCGGCCGGATCGCCGCCGCGACAGGCGCCACACCGCTCGCCCCCTTCGGTTTCACCCGCATCGAGCGTGGCGCGGGGATGCCGTCCGTCGATCGCGTCGCCTATGTCGTCGATCAGGCGCTGGCGCAGCTCAAAGTATTCGAGCAGTTCATTCTGATTGGTGCCGCGGCCCCGGTCGCGTTCTTCGCCTGGCAGGGCAAGCCGAGTGTGCTCATTCCCGAAAGCGCGGAGGTGCACACGCTTGCGAAGCCGGACGACGATATCGCCACGGCGCTCGCGATGCTCGAAGACGCGGTGAATGCGAAAGGCGCGAAAGCCATTCTGCAACGCGCGACACCAACGTCGTCGCCAACCGGCGCAATCACCATCGACGGTCTCGCAGCCGTGGTTGGTGCGGTACTGCCCGAGCACGCCATCGTCGTCGATGAATCCATCACCTCGGGCCGTGGCCTGATGGCGGCGACCAAAGGCGCGCCGCATCACGACTGGCTGGTGAACACCGGCGGCTCCATCGGCATCGGCATGCCGCTCGCGGTCGGCGCCGCGGTCGCGTGTCCGGATCGTCCTGTGCTGTGCCTCGAAGCCGACGGCAGCGGCATGTACACGCTGCAGGCGTTGTGGACCGCCGCGCGCGAGAGTTTGAAGATCACGGTCGTCATCTTCGCCAACCGCGCCTATCAGATCCTCAAAGGCGAACTCGCCGGCGTCGGCAATCCGGGCCCGAAAGCGCTCGACATGCTGGAGATCGGCCGCCCCGATCTCGACTGGCTGGCGATGGCCAAGGGCATGGGCGTTCCCGGCCGCCGTGTAAGTTCGCTCGAAGACCTCGCCGACGCGATCAAGCGCGGCATCGCGAGCGACGGCCCCAACCTGATCGAAGTGCCGCTGTAACTCACCACCAACAAATTATGTCATGGCCCGCCTAGTGCGGGCCACCCAGCTGAAATCCCGCTCATCTCTTATGAGGTATCACGCGGAGACGCGGAGAACGCGGTCTTGGGAGTATCCTCCGCGAACTCCGCGTCTCCGCGTGAGAATCCTTCAGATCGCGCAGAACCTATCTGGGTGGCCCGCACTCCGGCGGGCCATGACACGGTTTGGAGGTTGAGAAAATTGAACCCGGTGGAACTTTTTTTGAGGCGGAATCCCGGCCTCGCGCGTTGTCACGGCTGATATTTGGAGGATTCCCGCCGTGGCCAAACCTGAAAAGACCCCATTTCTAACCGATGTGAAAACGCTGCGCGCGCAGGCGCGCAAGGACATTTCCAAAGGCAATATCACCAAGACCTATGTCGGCGACCCGAAGAAGACGATCGACATCCTGCAATCGGTTCTCGCCACCGAACTCGTCTGCGTCCTGCGCTACACGATGCACGCGGTGACGGCGACCGGCCTTTCCAGTGAAGGTGTGAAGGCCGAGTTCATGGAGCACGCCAAGGAAGAGCAGGAGCACGCGATGATGGTGGCCGAGCGCATCAACCAGCTCGGCGGCAAGCCCGACTTCAATCCGGATAATTTGACGAAGAACTCGGCCTCGCAATATTCCGAAGGCGCAAACCTCGTCGACATGATCCGCGAGAATCTGATCGCCGAGCGCATCGCCGTCGACCACTACCGCGAGCTCATCCGCTATTTCGGCGACAACGATCCCGCCACCCGCGTGATGATCGAAGAGATTCTGAAAGTCGAAGAAGAGCACACCAACGACATGCACGACCTGCTCGTCGCGCATGAAGGCAAACCGATGCTGCCGAAGGACTGAAGAAGAACAAGAGAGGAAATATGGCACGGAAATATTCCAAGAGCGCCGGCGACGACGTCGAAAAGGAAATGAAGCGTTACAACAAGGGCACCGCAAAAAGCGGCCCCGGCGGCAAGGGCGGCAAGGTGAAGAGCCGCAAGCAGGCTATCGCGATCGGTCTCTCGGAGGCGCGCGCCAAGGGCAAGAAGGTCCCGAAGAAGGCGACCAAGAAAAAGACCGCCAAGAAACGCAAGACCAAGAAGAGCTAGTGCGCTGACACAAAGAGGGAGAGAACAATGAGACTGGTCCTTATCATCATCCTGATCCTGCTGGTGCTGGGATCGTTCCCGATGTGGCCGTACAGCACGGGCTGGGGCTACTACCCCACCGGCGGACTCGGCCTCGTTCTTCTGATCGTCATCATCCTGGCGTTGATGGGACGATTATAGGCTAAGCAATGGCTGTCATCCCGGATGGCGGGAAGCGCCAGTCCGGGACCCAACGAGACGCTTGCACCTTGGGTCCGGGCTCTACGCGCTGTTGACGCAGCGCTTGGCCGGGATGACAAGTTGGTTTTTTGGTTTCAAAAAAAACCGACCTGATTTAGAGACGGCCTGTAATCGTGTACGGCTGTCTCCATGAGCGAAGAACTCCACGTTCCCGAAGGCGCTGGCCGCGACGAAATCTATGCGGCAATCCTGCCGCAGATCGAAGCGGTGATGAGCGGCGTCAACGATCTCATCGCCAACCTCGCCAACATCGCGGCGATCCTGAAGCAGGCTTTCGGTTTCCACTGGATCGGCTTCTACCGCACGACATCGCCAAGGCTTCTGATGCTTGGCCCGTTCCAGGGCCCGCTCGCTTGCGTGACCATTCCGTTCGACAAGGGTGTGTGCGGCGCCGCTGCCACGACGCAGAAGACGGTGATCGTGGATGATGTCGATCAATTCCCTGGCCACATCGCGTGCAGCTCTCTGTCGAAATCGGAAATCGTCGTGCCCGTGGTCGCTGGCGGCGAAACCAAGGCTGTCCTTGACATCGACAGCGACAAGGTCGGCGATTTCGGTGCAGTGGACCAGCGCTGGCTGGAACAGCTTGTCGCGCTGATCGCAAAACATCACTTCCATTGATCCTCTCAAAATTCGTCATGGCCGCCCTCGTGGCGGCCATCCATTTTCCAGAGGCCTTCGGTTGTGATCATGGATGGCCGGGACAAGCCCGGCCATGACGGTGATAGGAATTATTGCAGGCCGTCGCCGCTAAACCGCACCAGATCGAACACATCGATTTCCGGCATCTCGTAGGGATGATGCGCCCGGATCGCGGCGATCACGGTGTCAAGTTGATCCTTCGGTGCGGTGAGTACGATGACGGCTTCGTCTTCGGAATGGATCTCGCCGATCTTGCCGGCAGTGGGATGTGCGCCAGAACCGGGAATGGCGCGATAACGGCTGCGGCCCTTGGCGAACGTGAACGACACATTGTCGTAATCGCCGATCACGCCGACACCGTGTGCGCTCAACTTGCCTAGCGCATCGAGCAGACTTTTTACGGGATCCCCAAACTTCACACCGTCAACACCGCGCGTCATCGGCGCGGTTGGCACCGTGACGAACACCTTTATATAGGCCCGTGTCATCAGATGTGAATCGCGTGGCCCAGCGCGCGGAGCGCGGCTTCGTGATAGGCCTCGCTGAGCGTCGGGTGCACGTGGATCGTACCGGCGACGTCTTCGAGGCGTGAGCCCATCTCGAGTGCGTGGGAGAACTCGCCCGACAGTTCGGCGACGTGCTGGCCGACGGCCTGCATGCCGAGGATGCGGTGGTCGGCCTTGGCAGCCACGACGCGCACGAAGCCTTCGCCCGCGTCCATGCTGAGCGAACGGCCGTTCGCGGCGAACGGAAACACCGCCACGATGGCGTCGGGGCCGGCTTCGGAGGGTAGCAATCCCGCGCTCACGATCTCCGGCTCGGTGAAGCACACGGCGGGGATCGAAGCGGGATGGAAGCTGCGCTTCTTGCCGGCGATGATCTCGGCAACCATTTCGCCCTGCGTCGCCGCCTTGTGCTCCAGCATCGGCTCGCCGACGAGATCGCCGACCGCGAACACGTTCTTCATCGCGGTGCGGCACTGGTCGTCCACCTTCACGAAGCGGCCCGCCATGTCGACGCCCATCTTCTCAAGGCCCCAGCCTTCGGTCGCGGGCTTGCGGCCGACGGTGACGAGGATGTTGTCGGCCGGGAACGTCTCGGTCTTGCCGTCGGCCATCTCGACGATGAGCCCGGTCTTGTCCTGGCCTTTCGCCTTCGCGCTCAGGTGAACAGTCACGCCGTTGGTCTTCAGCCACTTCGCGACGGGCGCGACGAGCTCCGCGTCGTAGAGCGGCAGGATGCGGTCCATCGCTTCAATGATGGTGACTTCGCTGCCGAGCTTGCGGAACGCGATGCCGAGTTCGAGGCCGATGTAGCCCGCACCGACGACGACGAGTTTCTTCGGCAGCGTTTGGAGATCGAGCGCCTCGGTGGATGAGATCACCTTGTCCCCGAACGGCAGGAACGGCAGCTCGACCGACTTCGAGCCATTGGCCAGGATAACGTGATCGGCGGTGATGATCTGCTCGCCGTCTTTCGTCTTCACGGTGCAGGTCTTGGCATCGGAGAACGTGGCCCAGCCTTCGACCACGCGCACCTTCGCGCGCTTGAGCAGTGCGGCGACGCCGGAATTGAGTTTCCTGGTGACGCTGTCCTTCCACGCGACCAGTTCAGGCATGGCGAGCGTCGGCTTGGCGCTGAGCTTGATGCCGTGCAGGCCCTTGTCCGACGCCGCGCGGGTCATCGTCTCGAAGTAGCCGGCGGAATGGATCACGGCCTTCGACGGGATGCAGCCGACATTCAGGCAGGTGCCGCCGAGCTTGTGCGACTCCACCAGCACCGTGTCGAGGCCAAGCTGCCCGCAACGGATACCGGCGACATAACCGCCGGGCCCGCCGCCGATGATGAGGACTTTGGTGTGGATTGGGTCGGACATGGGAGGTCTTTCTCTTCTTATCCTCCCACGCAAAGCGGGGGTGGGGGACCGCGTAGCGGTGGAGGGGGCGGCCACCGGACTTACCCCCTCCGTCTCGCTGCGCTCGACACCTCCCCCGTAAACGGGGGAGGATTTCTTATTCCATAAACAGCAGAGCCGGATGTTCCAGCAGCGCCTTCACGCGCTGGATGAATTCGGCGGCGTCGTAGCCGTCGACGACGCGGTGGTCGAAGCTGGACGACAGGTTCATCATCTTGCGAACCGTGATCGCGCCGTCGCGCACGACCGGGCGGTCGATGATCGCGTTGGGGCCGATGATCGCGACTTCCGGATAGTTGATCACCGGGGTTGTCACCACGCCACCCAACGGGCCGAGCGAGGTGATGGTGATGGTCGAACCGGACAACTCGTCCTTCGTCGCCTTGTTCTCGCGCGCCGCCGTCGAGACCCGCGCGACTTCGAGCGCGCTCTGCCACACGTCCATGCTTTCTGCGTGATGCACGACCGGCACGATCAACCCGTTCGGCGTCTGTGTCGCGATGCCGATATGCACCGGCGAAAAGCGATGCACGACACCGGCCTCGTCGTCGAAGCGCGCGTTGATCTGCGGATAATCGGGCAGAACCTTCACCAGCGCGCGCATGAAGAACGGCAGCACGGTGAGCTTCGGCTGATCCTTCTTCTTCGTTTTGTTCAGATGCGCGCGCAATGATTCCAGCTCCGTCATGTCGACTTCTTCGACATAGGCGAAGTGGGGGATGCGGCGCTTCGAGTTCTGCATCGACTCCGCGATCTTGCGGCGCAGGCCGATGACTTTCACTTCGTTGATGCCGTCGCGCTTGGCGTAGCCGCTCGCGCGTCCCGTCGAGACCTGACCACCCGACGCGACGAATGCTTCGAGGTCTTCATGCGTGATGCGGCCCGCGGGGCCGGTCGGCGGGACGTATTGGAGCTTGATGCCGAGTTCTTCGGCGCGCGCGCGAACAGCGGGTGACGCAATCGGCTTCTCGCCGAATTTGCGGGGCGTAGCCGGAGCAGCCACTTCCTTCTTCGGTGCAGCCGCGACAGGCTTCGGTGCGGGAGCAGGTGCTTCCGCTTTCAGCGCGGGCTTCGGCTCCTCAGCCTTCTTCGCTTCGACAGGCGCAGGAGCCGCACCAGCCTTCGCGTTGCCTGCGCCCTCGACTTCGAGTTCGACCAGCGGTGCGCCGACGGGCGCCATCTCGCCCGGCTCGCCGTGCATCTTCACGACCTTGCCGGAGACGGGCGAGGTCATCTCGACCGTCGCCTTGTCGGTCATCACATCGACGAGGTTCTGGTCCTCGGTAATGACATCGCCGACCTTGACGTGCCACGCGACGATCTCCGCCTCGGCCGTGCCTTCGCCGACATCGGGAAGTTTGAAAACGTAATGTCCCATATCAACCCTCCGTCACGCGGCGCAGCGCATCGATAACGCGCTTAGGGCCAGGAAAGTACTGCCATTCGAAGGCGTGCGGATAGGGCGTGTCCCAACCGGTCACGCGCTCGATCGGCGCTTCGAGGTGATAGAAGCAGGTCTCCTGCACCTGCGCCGCGATCTCCGCGCCGAAGCCGCTCGTGCGTGTGGCTTCATGCAGGATCACGCAACGGCCGGTCTTCTTCACCGACGCCGCGATGGTGTCGATGTCGAGCGGCACGATGGTGCGGATGTCGATGATTTCCGCGTCGATGCCGCTGTCTTCGGCTGCCGCCTTCGCCACATGCACCATGGTGCCGTAGGCGATGATCGTGGCCGCGCTGCCTTCGCGCACCACCGCCGCTTTGCCGAGCGGCACGGTGTAATGGCCATCGGGCACTTCGGCTTCGGCGAATTTCGACCACGCCTGCACCGGCTTGTCGTGATAGCCGCTGAACGGGCCGTTATAGATGCGCTTCGGCTCCAGGAAGATCACCGGATCGTCGTCTTCAATCGCCGCGATCAAGAGGCCCTTTGCGTCATACGGCGTCGAAGGGATCACGGTCTTGATGCCCGCGACATGGGCGAACAACGCTTCCGGCGACTGACTGTGCGTCTGGCCGCCGAAGATGCCGCCGCCGTATGGCGTGCGGATCGTGATCGGCACGGTGAAGTCGCCGGCGGAGCGATAACGGATGCGCGCCGCCTCCGACACGATCTGGTCGAAGCCCGGATAGATGTAGTCGGCGAACTGCACTTCCACGACGGGGCGCAGGCCATAGGTGCCCATGCCGATGGCGGCGGCGACGATGCCGCCTTCCGAAATCGGCGCGTCGAAGCTGCGCGTCAGGCCGTGCTTCTTCTGCAACCCGTCGGTGACGCGGAACACGCCGCCGAAATAACCGGCGTCCTCGCCGAACGACAGCACGTTCGGATCCTTCGCCATCATCACGTCGAGCGCGGAGTTGAGCGCTTGGATCATGTTCATCGTGGCCATGATCAGACTCCCATCTGCTGGCGCTGGCGGCGCAGATGTTCGGGCATGTCTTTGTAGACGTCCTCGAACATGGTGCTGGCGCTCGGCAGTTTGTTTTCGCCGAGCGTGCCGTGGCTCGACGCTTCCTTGTTCGCGGCGGTGACTTGCTCGACGGCTTCTTCGTGCGCTGCCTGTTGCTTCTCGTCGCTCCATTCGCCGAGCGAGATGAGATGGTTCTTCAGCCGTTCGATCGGATCGCCCAGCGGCCACGCCTTGCCTTCATCGGCGGGGCGATAGCGGCTCGGGTCGTCGCTGGTGGAATGGCCTTCGGCGCGATAGGTGAAGTGTTCGATCAAGGTGGCGCCGAGATTGTTGCGCGCACGCTCCGCCGCCCATTGCGTCACCGCATAGACCGCAAGGAAATCGTTGCCGTCCACACGCAGCGCCGGCAATCCGTAACCGATGCCGCGCGACGCAAACGTCGACTCGTCGCCGCCCGCGATGCCGGCAAAGCTCGAGATTGCCCACTGATTGTTGACAACGTTGAGGATCACGGGCGCGCGATACACCGACGCGAACGTGCAGGCGTAATGGAAATCGCCTTCCGCCGTCGTGCCGTCGCCGACCCATGACGCGGCGATGCGGTCATCACCTTTGTATGCGCTTGCCATCGCCCAGCCGACCGCCTGCGGAAACTGCGTGCCGAGATTGCCACTGATCGTGAAGAACCCGTACTCCTTCGACGAATACATGATCGGCAGCTGACGGCCTTTGATCGGATCCTTCGCGTTCGAATAGATCTGGTTCATCATGTCGACGAGCGGATAGCCGCGCGCGATGAGCAGGCCCTGCTGGCGGTACGACGGGAAGCACATGTCATTGCGGTCGAGGGCTGCTGCCTGCGCCACCGCCACCGCCTCTTCACCGGTCGACTTCATATAGAACGAGGTCTTGCCCTGGCGCTGCGCGCGGAACATGCGGTCGTCGAACGCGCGCGTGACGAGCATCGCTTTCAGCCCACGGCGCATCGTGTCGGGATCGAGCTTCGGATCCCATGGACCGACGGCCTTGCCGTTCTTGTTCAGCACGCGGATCAGCGAGAAGGCGAGATCGGAAATCTCGCGCGGATGGGCGTCGATCTGCGGCCGGCGGATTTCGCCCGGCTCCTCGATCTTCATGCCCGTAAAATCCGGCGTATCGCCGGGGCGGTGCTTGGGGACGGGTACGCGCAGGCTGAGCTTCGGACGATTGCGCAAGGGGCGGTTCCTCGGACGTGTTTTGTTTGGCGCTCTTTATATTAGGAAATTGCGCGGATGAAGCGACACCTGCGGCGCGCAAGAAACGGCCCAGCCCTGACCTAAAGCGGACATTTCCACACAGGCTAAGTGTCTTGGCGGCTCTAAAATTCTCTAGCGAGGGAACGCCGATCAGATTGGAAATCCATTCGGCAGCGTTTCGATACCTATGTGGGACCTTTATACCTATGCTGGAGGCGGGATTCGCAAGAATGGGTGTTGGGGGGAATTTGGACAGGCCGATCAAAATCGCCTTTTACAACTGGGTTTCGGGGCTGCTCATCGGATTGATGCCCTTGTTGGCGCACCTGCTGGTTTACGCCGCGAGCAAACCCGTTCCCGACTTCAATGCCAACTGGGCGCCCGATCTCGTTTTCATTTCCGTCAGCAATTCGGGCACCGCGGCGCTGTCAGTATTTTTGAAGATGCTCGGCGGTGACACCACGGCACACAACTTTCCGCCGCTTACGCGGATCGTGTGGGTTCTGCTTCTTCTTTGTTTCGCGTTTTCGTCCATGCTTTACGGCATCGACGTCACGGGGTCTGACAACGGTACATCCTGGAAGATCGCCGTCGGCTTAATGGTCCTTTCAGGCATTTGCTCGTTAAGATTCGAACTCGCCACTGCCTAGAGAATGACACAACGTCAACTTGTAACTTGTCCTAAGAGAGCTTAGATAGAAAAGCAGGAGATGTCCGTAATGACGGCATTTATCGAAATTGGTGCGCTGGCCGTGTCCGCCCTGGGCGCGGTTCTATCCTTCTTTCTGAAGAAGCACAGCTTCTGATTGCCTTCGCGCGTCTAAATTAGAACGCAGCGGGGCGCTGTTTGTACCCCCTCAAAGGTGGACATTTTTGGACAGTTGGGGAGGTGAAGCTACCCAAAAACTCCGTCATGCGATTGGCAATGTCCCCTTTGACAAACTCAAGGCTTCCGCTGGCGGTCAATCCGCTTGAGGCAGCTCTTTCAGAACAGCGGGAATTTGATCGGACGGTCGCCAGTGGAATACCCCGATAACGGTTACAGGCACTCTTCCCGGACGGCCTAGGTCCGCACCGAACCTGCCGTCATGGGTTTCTACCAGAGGGGCGCGGCGGTACCGCAGCCGCTTATACCTGACACTGTTGTTCCGCGTGTTCGAATTAGTTTTGCCGTCATATCGCGTTGGGTGCTGAAGCAGTTCGCAAATGGATACAGAAGTTTCATGAGCGAACGCCGGAAACGCAGTTAGGACCATTGCGATGCCAAATAACACCTTCACTTCGGCTCTCCCTTTGGCTTCGTCCTAACGGTCTTCCGTACATTGGCTTCCGCCGGGCGTCCCGTCTACGAGCGCTTTCTCCGAGCGTCCGAAAAGGACTGGTATCCGATTGGCTTCTTCCGAGCGTTACATTCCTAGATATTTGGAGAATTGTGTATGGACCTGTCCCAAATCCCCGCGGGCCGTAACCCGCCGAAGGACGTCAATGTCCTGATCGAGATTCCGGCGGGCGGGTTGCCGGTGAAGTATGAGATGGACAAGGCGTCGGGGGCGCTGTTCGTCGATCGCTTTCTGCACACGGCGATGTTCTATCCCGGCAATTACGGGTTCATTCCGCACACGCTGTCGGAAGACGGCGATCCGATCGATGCGCTGGTGATCTCATCCGTGCCGGTCATTCCCGGCGCGGTGGTGCGCTGCCGTCCGGTCGGCGTGCTGGTGATGCAGGATCAGGCGGGTCCGGATGAGAAGATTGTCGCTGTACCGACAGACGACCTGCACCCATTTCACACCGATGTGCGCAGCTATCGCGATCTGCCCGACATCCTGATCAAGCAGATCGAACACTTCTTCCAGCACTACAAGGACCTCGAAGAGAGCAAGTGGACGAAGCTCGGCAATTGGGGCGGTGCGGAGGATGCGGAACGCCTGATCGTCGATGCGATTGTGCGCGCGAACAAAGCGGGCGCATGAAAAGCTTCGCCGACACCGCGTTCTTTCTTCTGTTCGAGGAGATCCTGCGCCGCGACCGGCCGAAGGGTTCACCCGGTCAATGGAGCGCGAACGGTATCGACTGGCACTACGCGCGCCACACCTTCGAAGGCGCGACGTATGGCTACGCCGTCGATTCCTATCAGCTCACGCGCGGCGGCGCGGATGGCTGGTCGCTGCTGGTGGTGAAGGAATCGTGGTGGGCAGGCCGCCACGGCGAAAGCATCCGCTCCACGCAATGGGCAAAACCGCTCAGCGGCAAACGCACGTCCATCGTCACATGGCTGAAGAAGCGCAAAGCAGAGTTCGAACGCCGGTGATCGGCATTGCGTTGTGATCTTTGCTTATCGAGCTGCACGTACTCTTGATGTGCCCAGATCCATCACCATCTCTTCGGTCCGCTTGGTGTCAACGCGGCAACGAAAAGGAAGATGAGGGAGAAGGGGGGTGTCGCGCAAAATGAAAAACGACTGCTCGTGCCTCGCTCCAGCCACAACATCTTGTGCGGTGTCGCATAGGCCCAGAGGGGTGCTCCCCTCGCAGAAAGTGAGGTTCGAATAGGCGTGGTGAGAGATTTTGCTGAGCCGGTGAAAACGAAGATCAAGCAGTTGCGGATCGGCGCTTATCGAACACAAGCGCAGAGCTCTTACCGCGGCGCAGCGAAGGAAGGCGAATATCGTTTTCGTCTCGCGACTTACGCGCCGCGCGGGGTATTCGAATTGCGAATTCGAAAGAAAAGCCTCGCGTTCTGTACAGAAGAATTCTTGCCGCTTGCGCGGTCCGCGCGGCGCGACGTAACAATGGCGCTGACAAGATGTCAGGTGGCGCGCGATGAGTGATCTCGAAAGTTTCCGTAGCGAAGTGAAAGACTGGATCGCGGCCAACCTTCCGCCCTCGCTAACAGGCGGTACGGCCCGCGCGATCACCGACGAAGGCGATTCCTATCTCTGGGGCGGCCGCCGCGCGAAGTGGACCAATCCGGACGCGAAGCTCTGGCTCGAGCGCATGGGCGCCAAAGGCTGGACCGCGCCGACCTGGCCGAAGCAGTACGGTGGCGGTGGTTTGAGCGCAGCCGAAGCGCGCGTGCTGGAGCAGGAACTGGGCAAGGCGGGTGCGCCACCGGCGCTGTTGTCGTTCGGCATCTGGATGCTCGGCCCCGTGCTCCTCGAATACGCGACCGAAGAGCAGAAGATGGAATTCCTGCCCAAGATCGTGCGCGGCGAAATCCGCTGGTGTCAGGGCTATTCGGAGCCCGGCGCGGGTTCGGACCTCGCGGGTCTGCGCACCCAGGCGATCGACAAGGGCGATTACTACGAGATCAACGGCTCGAAGATCTGGACGTCGTATGCGAATTACGCCGACTGGATTTTCTGTCTGGTGCGCACCGACAATTCGAAGAAGCACGAAGGCATTTCCTTTATGCTGTTCGACATGACTTCACCAGGCGTGGAAACACGGCCGATCAAACTGATCAGCGGCAACTCGCCGTTCTGCGAAACGTTCTTCACCGACGTGAAAGTGCCGAAGAGCCAGCTCGTCGGAAAGCTCAACGGCGGTTGGGAGATTGCGAAGCGTCTTCTGCAATACGAACGCCAGAACATTTCCTCCGGTGGGTTCGGCGGCGGCGGAAACTACGATCTGGAGCATGCGGCGAAGGATTATGTCGGCACCGAGAACGGCAAGGTGAGCGACGCCGATCTGCGCGCGCGCATCACCGCGCACAAGATGGAGCAGCGTGCGTTCACACTGACCGTGCGCCGTATCCAGGAAGAATCGAAAGCCGCGAAGGGCCCGAGCCCTGCGGTGTCGATCATCAAATACGCCGCGGCGAAACTGAATCAGGAGCGCACCGAGTTGCTCGTGGAAGCGATGGGGCATCAGGGGCTCGGCTGGGACGGCGAAGGCTACAAACCACAGGAGATCGCGGCGACACGTGGTTGGCTACGTGCCAAGGGCAATTCCATCGAGGGCGGCACCAGCGAAGTGAACCTCAATGTCGTCTCCAAGCGCGTGCTTGGTCTTCTCGATCATCAGTAAGGTATTTGGATCATGGCCGTTCTGACCGAAGAACAGGGAATGCTGCGCGACGCCGCCAAGGCGTGGGTGCAGGAGAAATCGCCCGTCACCGCGTTCCGCAAAGTGCGCGACAGCGGCAACGCGGATGGTTTCGACCGCGCCGCATGGCGCGAGATGGCGGAGATGGGCTGGAGCGGAATCCTGATCCCCGAAGAATTCGGTGGCACGGGTCTTGGCTATCTGACGCTCGGTCTCGTGCTTGAAGAAGCGGGCCGCACGCTCACCGCATCGCCGCTGATCTCCACGGCACTGACCGCGACGACGGCACTCCTGCTCGGCGGCAACGACGCGCAGAAGAAGGAATGGCTGCCGAAAATCGCGGAAGGCGCCATCGTCGCGACACTCGCAGTGGACGAGGGCGCGCATCATCACCCCGGCAAGATCGAACTGAAGGCCGCCAAGAACGGCAGCGGTTATACGCTCAGCGGCAAGAAGACATTCGTGCTCGATGGCGGCAGCGCCGATCTGATCGTCGTCGCGGCAAACACCGGCAAGGGCGTGACCCTGTTCCTGGTGAACGGCGATGCGAAAGGGCTGACGAAACAGCGCCTGCACAGCGTCGACAGCCGCGGCATGGCGAACCTCATCTTCGACAACGTCGCCGCCGATTCCGTGCTTGGCACCGAAGATCAGGGCGCGGCATTGCTCGAGAAGATTCTGGATCGCGCTCGCGCCGGTCTCGCCGCCGAAATGGTCGGCACCGCGACGCAGGCGTTCGAGACGACACTCGACTACCTCAAAACCCGCACCCAGTTCGGCCAGCTCATCGGCACGTTCCAGGCGCTGCAACATCGCGCCGCGAAGATGTACACCGATCTGGAACTGACACGCTCCTGTGTCGAGGCCGCGCTCTCGGCAATAGATCGCGAAGCCAACGACGTGCCGCAACTCGTGTCGCTGGCGAAAGCGCGCGCGAGCGAGACGCTGCATACCGTCTCCAACGAAATGGTGCAGATGCATGGCGGCATCGGCATGACCGATGCGCATGATGCGGGGCTGTATCTCAAGCGCGCCCGCGTGGCGGAGGCGACCTGGGGCGGCGCCTCGTTCCATCGTGACCGTTACGCGACGTTGCTGGAGTATTGATCGCAAATCCTGATACGCTCGGCTCCATGGCCGAACCCAAATCCGTCACACTCGAAACCCGCCGCGCGCAAATGTTTCCGACGCTCACGCCGGCGGAGATCGATCGCCTGCGCCGCTTCGGCGAAATCGGACGTTTCAAGGCCGGCGATGTCATCGTCCATGCGGGCGAAGAGACGCACGGGATCTATCTCATCCTCTCCGGCGAAATCCGCATCGCGCCGCATGAGGTCCATCGCCAGGCCGAGACCATCGTAACACACGGTCCCGGCTCGTTCATGGGCGAACTGGCGCAGCTTTCCGGCCGTCCCGCGCTCGTGGACTCCATCGCCGAAAACGACGTCGAAGCCATTGTGATCCCGCCGCCGCGCGTGCGCGAGCTGATGATCGCGGAGGCCGAGATCGGCGAGCGCATCATGCGCGCACTGATCCTGCGCCGCGTCGGTCTGCTGGAGCAGGGTGTCGGAGGTCCGGTGATCGTCGGTGACATCGCCAACCGCGATGTGCTGAGGCTCGAGAATTTCCTCAACCGCAACGGCCACCCATTCCAGCTTATCGACGACGATGAGGATGGTGCCGCGGTGCTGATGGAGAAGTTCCAGCTCACGCGCGGCGATCTTCCGATCGTCATCTGCATGGACGGCTCCATGCTGCGCAATCCGACCGAGAATGCGCTCGCGCGCTGCATCGGGCTGACACACGCCATCGACGCCACGAAGTGCTACGACGTCGCCATCATCGGCGCGGGTCCCGCAGGTCTCGCCGCGGCGGTGTATGCGACCTCGGAAGGCCTTTCGACCATCGTGCTCGATTGCCGCGCCTTCGGCGGTCAGGCCGGCGCATCGTCGCGCATCGAGAATTATCTGGGCTTTCCCACCGGCATCCGCGGCATCGCGCTGATGGCGCGCGCCTACAATCAGGCGCAGAAATTCGGCGCTGAAATGGCGATACCCGAAGAGGCGCAGGCGCTGCGCTGCAACGGCGACGGATACACACTCGAACTCAACGGCGAACAGGTCGTAAAAGCCCGTTCGGCGGTGATCGCGACCGGCGCCGAATACCGCCGCCTCGATGTGAGCAATCTCGCCGATTACGAGGGCAGCCATGTGCATTATTGGGCCTCGCCGCTTGAAGGCCGCCTGTGCTCCGGCGAAGAAGTTGCGCTGGTTGGCGCCGGAAACTCGGCAGGACAAGCCGCCGTCTATCTCGCGACGCAGGCGCGGAAGGTCTGGATGATCGTGCGCGGCAAGAGCCTCGATGCCACCATGTCGCGTTATCTCTGCGACCGCATCGCCGCGCAGCCAAACATCGAAGTTCTGACCGAAACCGAAGTCGTCCAACTATCCGGCGACAACGGGATGCTGGACACGGTGCGCTGGAAGAACCGGAAGACCGGTGCAGAAGACAGCCGCCCGATCAGCCATCTGTTCCTGCTCATCGGTGCTGCGCCGAACACCAAATGGCTCGCGGAGTCGGGCATCGAACTCGACAACAAAGGCTTCGTGAAAGCCGATGCTTTTGCGGGCGATGGACGTTATCCTTTGATGACGAACAGGCACGGCATCTTCGCCATCGGCGATGTGCGCTCCGGCTCGGTCAAGCGTGTTGCATCTGCGGTCGGTGAAGGTGCGCAGGTCGTCGCCACGATCCATGCCTATCTTGCCGATATCGGAAAGGACAACACACCGCATGGCTGACGATTGCACGCATCTGGATACGATCCGCATGGTGACGCCGAGCGCGCTCGGCTGCGAGGAGTGCCTGAAGATCGGTTCGCCCTGGGTGCATCTGCGCCTCTGCCGAACCTGCGGCCATGTCGGCTGCTGCGACGACTCGCCGAACCGGCATGCGACGAAACATTTCCACGCCACCAAACACCCGATCATCGAGGGCTATGATCCGCCGGAAGGTTGGGGATGGTGTTATGTTGATGAGGTCGTGCTCGATCTTCCGAACAAGACGCCGCACAATGGCCCGATCCCACGCTATGTCTGAAAAGGAAATTCCATGAACCCGATCCGGGAAGATTACGCCGTGTTTGTGCATGACGGCGACAAGCAGGTCGGCGCCGTGCGCCACGTCTCGCACAACGAGATCCGTATCTATGTCGAGAACGCCGGCGATTTCACCGTGCCGCTCTCGGCGGTAAAAGAAGTGACCGACGACAAGGTCGTGCTCGATTGCGGCAAGCTCGCCAAGGACCTGCGCGATGCCATAGGTCACGCCCATAGCGGCGAAGACCCGCGTATTCCGTGAAGATTTTCTGGATTGCCTATGTCCGTTGAGCCCATCCGCCCAATCACGCTTGCCGAAATCAGAGATGCGCAGACGCGTATTGCCGGCACGATCCAGCGAACACCGCTGGTCAAGCTCCAACTCGGAGCCGGCTATCCGGACATCCATCTGAAGCTCGAGAACCTCCAGCCGATCAATGCTTACAAGCTGCGCGGTGCGGCGAATGCGGTGGCGCTGCTCTCCGACGAAGAACGCAAACGCGGCGTTTGGACGATCAGCGCGGGGAATGCGGGACAGGGTGTCGCCTACGCCGCGCGTCGGGCCGGTGTGCCCTGCACCGTCGTCGTCATAGAGACCGCGCCGGAAGCGAAGAAGGAGCGCATGAAGGCGCTCGGCGCAAGGCTCGTCGCCGTGCCGTTCAATGTCGCGTGGCAGGCGATGGAGGAGCGCAAGTTCGACGGCGTCGAAGGCACCTTCGTGCATCCCTTCGACGATCACAATTTCATTGCCGGCAACGCGAGTGTCGGTCTGGAAATTCTGGAAGATCTGCCCAACGTGACCGCTGTGCTGGGCGCCATTGGTGGCGGCGGATTGGTGACGGGTCTCGCCAGCGCCATCAAAGCGGTGAAGCCGGATGTGAAAGTCTATGGCGTCGAACCCGAAACCGCCGCCCCCGCGGCGCTGTCCCACAAGACCGGATCGGCACAGGAATTCAAGGACTGGCAGTACAGCTTCATCGACGGCGCGGGTGGCAAGAGTGTCTTCCCGCGCATGTGGGATCGCATGAAGGATATCGTCGACGGCTATTCCGTTGTCAGTCTCGACGAGGTGAAGGCTGCCATGCGGCTGATGGCGGAAAAAGCGCGTGTGATATCTGAGGGTGCGGGCGCGTTGTCTGTTGCGGCCGCGCTACGCGGAGATGCCGGCCAGGGGCCGGTTGTCGCCATCGTCTCCGGCGGCAATATCGATCTCGGCAAGTTCTGCGAGCTGATCGCCGATCGCTGATATGCTGCTCAGTCTCAGCCACAAATTCCTGTTTGTCGCGAATGTGAAGACGGCGTCGACGTCGATCGAATCCACGCTCGGCGGCCTCGCGGAAATCCGCATCAAGAAAACCGAATTCGGAAAGCACAATCCGCTCACCCAGATCTCGCGCAAGTTCGAATGGGTGAAGCGCTATGTTCCTTACGAAGACTTTTTCGTCTTCGGTGTGATCCGCGATCCCGTCGATCACCTGCTGAGCCTCTACAACGCGCACAGTCGCGAGGTTTTGCGCGGCAGCGCCGTGCCGACGCGGGGCAAGGATTTCGACTGGTTTCTGGACGTTTGGTGCAAGGACAACTGGCAGGCGGAGCTGCAATCGCCGCGCTTCATCGATCGCAACGGCCGGTTCCAGATGAGCCACCTCATCGACTATGATCGGTTGCGGGACGAGTTCGCGCAGATTTGCGCCCGGCTTGAACTCGGCGACAAGGTTCTGAAGCATCTCAATGTCAGCCCGGAGAACCTGACGCGCGAAAACCTCACGCCCGCGCAGATCGCGCGCGTCGAGCACCAATACGCGCAGGATTACGATTTGCTTCGCAATCGCATGCGCGCGTTCTGATCGAGCCTATTCGGCAGCGCGAAGCGGAACGTTGCGCACCCGGGGCGCGATCGCGATCGCATGCTCGGACGCGGCTTCCGGGATCGCTTCACGCATGCGCCTGGCGAATGCCGCGAGGCATACCTCGGATTTGGAGAGAGGCCCGCTGGTGTAGTGCGACGACGCCATGCCTTCCTGAATCCGTGTGATCAGAACGGTGTCTTCGGCGTTGACCTGGCGGTTGATGCGCCAGTTGAGATAGCGCAGCAGCCTGGTCTCGCGCCGCGCGTCGGGCCGCATGTAGGAGATTTCCCGGATGATCGCCGTGGTCGGCGACACCGGGATGAACTGCATGAAGTCGATGAGATCGGGATAGAGCTCGATCGCGACGTTGGGCCAGAGCCGGTAGTAGCTCCACAACCGGCGGCGCGATTCCGGCAAGGATTCATCAGCCAGCGGCAGCAGCTTCTGATAGGCGCGCTCGACCCAGTTGGAGGACAGCTTCTCCGTGATGCGCCCTTCCATCTTGTCGACCCAGGGCTTCGCTTCGAGCGCATAGGTGCCGGCGAAGAGACGCGTCAGCCCGGGATGCGCGACCGGGATATGCAAACCGTCCCCGTAGTTGTCAGCAATGTTCTTCCAGTTCACAACGCGCGGGCGCAGCGTCACGCGTCCCATCGGTACGACATTTTCAAGCCCGTGCGGCGCGATCTCCGCCTCGTAGGGCGACATCATCTCCTTGACCGATGGGAGACCTTTCTCCATCCGCACGAAGATGAAGCCGTGCCAGATCTCCAGATCGAGCGGGACGAGCCCATGACGCGAAAGGTCGAGACTGTCCATGCCCTGCCACGGCGGCACGTTCTTCAGCGTGCCATCCAGGCCGTAACTCCAGGCGTGATAGGGGCAAACCAGACGATGGCCGCAATTTCCGCTGTCGCCATCGGCAATCCGCGACGCGCGGTGGCGGCAAACATTGTGGAAGCCGCGCACGTCGCCATCCTGGCCGCGAACGACGACGAATTTTTCGCCGAGAATATCCAGCGTGTGATAGTCGCCGGAATTGGGAATGTCGCTCGTATGGCAAACGAGTTGCCAGGTCTTGGCAAAAAGCTGAGTCCGCTCGGCTTCGAAGAATCCCGGGTCGTTATAGAGCCACGCAGGCAAGCTGTTCTGGGCTGAGTTCACGGCGCGCTCCGAAGGCAAAACGGCGCGCAGAATAGCCATTCCTTGGGCTTTTTTGCAATTCCGGATGGCTTTGAAAAAGGCGCGGCGGAGCCTTCGAAAGCTCCGCCGCACGCAGCTTTTATCAAGGTGTCGTGGTCACGCTGTAGACAACGCCTTCGAACGGTCCACCGCCCTGCGCCGTTCCATAGAGCAGGCCGTCGTCGGCAAGCAGCGGCGTGACATTCAACGGCGAAGCGCCGTCATTGCCATTCTGGAAAGCGTAGAGAGTGGCGTAGTTGAACGGCGACAGCGTCATCTTGAACACGATGCCGCAACCGCTGCCACATCCCGAACCTCCGCCATATTCCGTTACGCCATACATCGCCGCACCGTCAAAGGCCAGGCCGCCAAGCGGATAGCGGCCATCCGATCCACCCGTGAACATGTGCGGGAGGGTCTCATTCCAGACGCCGCCGGATTCCGACAGCTTGAACAGGACGCCACAGCCATTGCCGCAATTGGTGCTGCCGCCGTATTCCGTCATGCCATAGAGGTCGCCGGTGGAGTCGAACGTCAAGCCG